>Ga0153915_10002044_pt1 | contig 18522 bp, 17 predicted proteins | sample Opewatmetagenome_2_FD_107003 | JGI IMG/M metagenome (GOLD analysis project Ga0153915, IMG submission 107003) | Freshwater wetland microbial communities from Ohio, USA - Open water 3 Core 3 Depth 3 metaG | ecosystem: Environmental > Aquatic > Freshwater > Wetlands | place: USA: Ohio, Lake Erie...
CCTTATGCTCGGCCCTCAGAAGAATTGTCCCTTTCGCTGGCTTCCCCTTTTCCCCCCTTTTTCCCGGGGATTCAATCCCATGATCTATGCTGTTTCTGATAAGATGCATAAGGGGATCTCTCAGCCTGTCTATTACGGTCTTATCCAGCTCTGTTTCAGCACCTTCCACAGTGAGTTCAATCTCCTTGCCCAATTCTGAAGAAAGGTCTCTAACAAGCCGCTTGAAGTTGCTGAATGTCAGCCCTATAGGCATCATCCTGATGCTCATGGTGTTATCCCTGAGTTCCGAGGTTAATCTTTCCACTTCCTCGGCAATTGACATTAGTTCCTGATTATCATGGTTCAATGAAAATTGACTTAATCTGGCCTGGGTTGTAACAAGCTCTCCCACAAGGTCTACAAGGACATCAAGTTTTTCAGGAGCAACCCTTATACCGGATGCCTTGCCGTCATCGCGGCGTCTCTCCAAAACAGTTTTTATATGATTCTGTTCTGCGAGGGCTGAAACCACCACCTCCTGGTCAACAAGTTTCGACTCAACAAGAAGGTCTCCCAACCTTTTTTGTTTGCACAGGACATCTGTTATTGTTTCTTCCGGCAGGTCCTTCCTATCAACAAGAATCTCTCCCAGTCTCATCGGTTGAGGGAATTCATCGAGGTCCGCAAGTTCATTAATTAGTTCGATGTTGAGCTCACAATTATCCTCAACAAAAATGAATACATCCTTTATAGAGTCCATCCCTTGATTTGTTGTTAGAATAATATCCCATGACAGATAACAGTTCTCAGGAACAATCTCGCCAAGTGTGGGTATGTTTGAAAAATGCGGTGTTATTTTACAATCACCCATATCCCTGATCTCATCCAACAAGAAAGAGGGATCGGTTCCATTGAAAAAAATGTCTCTGTGCGGACGAAATCGAATTCGGTAGGTCTTCTCTTTTCCCTTTTGATCTTTTTCATGAACTTCATGTATATTCGGTGAATCTTTTTCAGCTGATTGATCTTTCAATGGGGAAAAAATCTCGATTAATTTTGATCTTATATATTCACCTTTCTGCGGATCAAATTTGTTGCCGTTCTTATGATAGTCAAGAATTGATTTTATATGATCGGAAGATTTAAATAGCAGGTCTATCAGACCCTTTGATGCAGATATCGCGCCTCCCCTTACTTTATCAAGGACAGTTTCGAGATCATGGGTAAAATCGACAATATCATTGAATCCGAACATCGCGCCTGAACCCTTGATTGTGTGCACTGCCCGAAAAACCTGATTTATTTTTTCTTTATCTTCCGGATGCTCTTCTATCTCAATCAGAGCTTCTTCGACCTCTGATATAAGTTCTTCGGCCTCCTGAGTGTACACTGTGATGAATTTTTTCAGATCATCCATTGTTTCTCTTAAATACAGGTTTAATAAGTTCTGTGAAAAATTATCATTTCAAATCTTCAATTCCTGCTATTTGAGCAACTTTTTAACAACACCGACAAGCTGCTCAGGCCTGAACGGTTTTATTATCCACCCTGTGGCCCCGGCAGCTTTTCCTTCCAGCACACTGTCTTCATGTGATTCTGTCGTTAACATGACGATAGGGATGTACCTATACTTCGGTTTAGATCGAACCTTTTTTATCAGTTCAATACCATTCATCTTTGGCATGTTCAGATCGGTGATCATCATATGCACATCATTTGCATCAAGCTTTTTTTCCGCATCCTCGCCATTTACGGCTTCCAGGATCTCATAACCTTCCCTGACGAGTGTAAAACCTACCATCTGCCTTATGCTGATTGAATCATCGACTGTCATAATCCTTTTGGACATAAACCGCCTCCGGTTAATAAATTATCATTTCAGGCTTAATTCCTGCCCTGAACAATGCATCTTCAACAGCCTTGGATTGACCTGAGATATTTATCCTCTTCCCTGTCTCCCTTGCGCTTCTTATCGCAGAAAGAAGCAACTGTACCCCTGATGAGTCACATTCCTGCACATCCATAACATCAAGATCAGTGACCTCATTTTTCTCAAGACTGTTCATGAATCTTTCTTTCAGTTCTCCGATCCTGCAAATGGTTATGGGCCCTTCAATCTTTAATATTTCTCTATCTTTTCTTTTTTTAACATCCATCTTCAACTCCAAAGGCACTCATCTGATGCCGTACAAATCCACGAATTACTAAGTTAAAAAAATTTCACATTATTCCCGAATTCATTATTGTCCCATTCGTCTTCAATTATTTTGCTGAGATCTACGGCAGCATTATCAACAGCCTTCTGATGGACCTTTCTCTCGATCCGCATAGTGTATCTTTCTTTAATCTTATCCGCTTCAGGTATCCAGAGGCCTTTTCTCCATGAGATACGGTCATATTTTTTAATTGAGTTCTCCATCTCATTTAAGGTCCTGTTAAGATTGCCTTTCATCACATCAAAAAAATCAAGATGTGATTTGATGTAGGAAAGCCTTTCCTTCAAATCACCGGAGCGTCTTATGAAGCCTCCCGTCTTTTCAAGAAATTCATCATAAATAAGGTCGATATTTTCAACACCAATACGGAAAGTTGTCCCCTCGTGTTTTTCACCCTTTTCTTGATGCCCATTTCCGGATGAAACGCATCCCAGCCTCTTTGCCAATCCGTCTATAGACCTTAAAATATTCATGATCTCTACAACCAGTTCATTGGAGCCCTTAGAAATCTCTCTTACATCCTGAGCCAGGACGCCGAGCGTTACCCCGTTCCCCCCGAGTTGTCTGGACATTATTAATGCGTTAATAGCCTTTATATGCAGGTCCATGCTGATATCTTCCATTAAACCCAGGTAATTGGAGATAGTTGAAGCGGAAGACGATGACTCCTTTATGATCTCCTCAATATCCTGTCCAAGCTCTTTTCCTTGAATCATAACCATATCAAGTTTTTCCAGCCCCGATATCAGTATATTGAATTGTCCCTTATTCAGGCCCCCGGTCATCGAACCCTTTTGGAAACTCAATGTATCTCCAACAAGGGTATCAATTTCTTTTATGATCTCTTCAAATGAATGATTGATTTTATCGTGTGCCTCGCTGATCTCCGATATTATCTCTTCAACCTGCGAGATCTGAATAGACAATATTGACCTGGCTTTTGCAAAGGAAGCATCGCCCTCTTCCGGATTATCAAGATCATTGTTCTCGCATTTTAAGACATCTTCCATATCATGGAGTGCGTGTATCACATGATCAATCTGTTGCCTTGTTATATCGTGAAACTGAATCGATACTACAACATTGCCCACCAGGTCGGAGAGCCTCCTGGAATGGCTTTCTGAACTGAGCAATACCTGGATGGCCTTCCCCAGAAGATTTTCAATCTGTTCAATATTGGAGGAAACCATGTCTCTTGCTTCATCGGCTATCCTGCTCATTTTATCCCTTCGCTCCAGAAGCAAATTAAAATCATCCCTTTGATTGGCACTTAATATTTCCGAATCGTTTTTCATGCTGCATGCGATATTATTTATCTTCTGAGCGAGGCCCTTAATATCTTTTACAAATATATTGAATGTGTCATCGCTCTTATCGTGGCGGCTGCTCTCAATGGATATATTCATGGCGGCCATATTCAGGTTCTTTGCGATTCTCATAATGATCGGGCACATATCATGGAGTCTTTTGGAATAACTAAGGCAGCTCTGAACATCAGGCAATATTTCGGATATTTGGGCCCTGCATAGATCAAGGCCTTGCATGGCTCTGTTTGAGTATTCACCTATCTCGGAAAGGGCGTTGCCGTTTGATTTGCCTCTGATCAGATTTGCGATCTCAAGACTTAAAAGAGCAATCCCTTCTGTTTCCGAATACATGGATTGAAGATCATTTCCCAGGCTTATGAATTTTGCCTCGCTTTCATTCGCGATAGATTCAAGCGGTTCTCTGAGAGCTGATAACATATGGGGGTTCTCATTTATGGATTCCGTGTTATTTTCCATTTGCCCTTACCTGTACTTGAAAAATAACTTCCCGGTTAATTGAGCCGGGAAGATGGAAATTCTGTTAGTATTGATTTACATTCCATCAGTTTGATCATCTTTCTAAGGACAATCATAACGTCATTAAAATCGCCATCGGAATAACCTATAAATCTGGGATAGAGTTTGTATCCTGCAGCCACTATCTCCGCAGATCGGTCAGGGAGAATCAGGATAATGCGCATACCATTCAAGAATTTTTTTATCGAGAGCATGCGATGAAATTCCTGCATCCCATTGATGAAGATTACGGCAATATCCTGACCATATTCAGTCCTGGAAAGTCTGCAGGACAGTTCTTCTATGGTTCGATATTTCTCTATACTGCCTGTCAGACCTTCTATCTCAAAAAACCTCTGAAGTTTTTTAGCGGAGTTGTTGCCACTTGAATTATAAACAATAACCGACATAGTCCTCTCTCTGTGAAATAATCCGTCCTAGATCTTATTTGATTAATATACCAAGAATCGTGCCGTGATTTTTAAAACACCATTTAATGTATTTTCAATATGTTAGCTGCGTACATCCATACAATTTCCATAAGATGTGTTTATTTCTACAGGAAATTTTCCGAAAAAATCGGACAGGATTCACCGGGATTGGAAAATAGCTGGATTTATTTTACATATTTTCGAGACAGGTCAGCGATAACTAAATGTTATTATTTATAATGTAGAAAAGGGTTGCTGGTATGGGGGAGATGGAAAATCTCAGTAGGATTTTGTAATTCCATGGCTCTTTAATAGTCCATATAACCTCGATCTGCCCAGGCCTGATATACTGCACGCCATATCAATATTCCCGTTTGTCACGGCAATCAACTCGTGCATATATTTTTTTTCATGTTCCATAATGATCGCCTCTCTGAAATCCTTCAATCTGGGAAATGCCTTGCAGGATAACTTAATATCGCTCTTTATATTTTCCTCAGTACTTTGGTCAGACCTCTTAAGGGAGGCGTTCGCGGCCTTTATTCGTATATGATCAGGCAGAGACTTTGAGAATAGCGTTGTTTCATAACGCGCCTTGCTGATCGCCCATTCAATGGCATGGAAAAGCTCCCTTATATTTCCAGGCCAGCTGTATGACGCCAGGGTGCTTATAAAATCGCTTGAAAACCCCTTTGCAGGAATCCGCTCGCGCTCACAGATATTTAATATGTAATACATAGCCAGCTTCTGTATATCATGTATTCGTTCTTTTAATGGCGGAAGAGAGATTACAAATGACTGTATCCTGAAAAGCAGATCCTCCCTGAATAGCCCTTCGCTTACCATCCCGGCAAGGTCGCGGTTTGTGGCCGCAATAAGCCTGAAATTGCTCCTGAGTTCCGTTTTTCCGCCCAGAGGCCGAAATGTGTGTTCCTGCAATACCCTGAGAAAGGCCTTCTGAATGGATAATGGAAGTTCTCCTATCTCATCCAGGAATAAAGTGCCTCCGTCGGCCTGTTTAATTAATCCGTCACGATCCCTGTCGGCACCGGTAAAGGCGCCCCTGACATGACCGAAAAGAGTGCTTTCGACCAGGGTCTCAGGCAGGGCAGCGCAATCCACTATCACAAAATTTCCATGAGCGCGATTGCTGTTCTCATGTATTGAAGATGCAAAACATTCCTTTCCTGTGCCTGTAGCCCCTGTAATAAGGACATTGATGTCCGTTAATGCAGCCTGTGCAGCAAGTCTCAGGCAGTTGTTAATCTGGGGGCTGTCTCCCACGATTGCTTCTCTTTTAAATACCTTTAATGTTTTTGTGGCACTCTTTTCCTCACGATGCTGCAGGGCATGGGACAATTGCTGTTTTATCACGTTTATCAGCAGGGGTTTTTCCAGGTAGTTCCATGCGCCGTCCTTTATGGCAGACTCTACTCCCTCAAATTCTCCTTTTCCGGTCATTATAATCACTTCAGGGTTAGAATCAGTCGATTTTATCGATTTTAAGACATCAAGGCCGTTTCCATCAGGGAGTCTGACATCCAGGAAAACAACATCGTATAACCCTGACTCTGACTTCTCAAGCCCTTCATTCAGGGATGTTACATACATGACATCATGACCCATATGATTAATGGCAGATTTCATGCCCTTGCATAATTGCTCTTCATCGTCAATAATGAGGATATTTGCCATAACTCATGTTCCTTTTAAATGGTTACAGTCTGCCTGCATGACCAAATCATGTTAGCGTGCAAAGGGAATTTTAATGATCTTTGATGACTTCAGATAACAACTCTTAGATACGGAAAAAGGTCATATTTTAAAATCTACTATTCACCCTGACAGATTATGCATTTAATATGCCGCGCAACTTATTGAATTATTTTTTAAGCAATAATAAAGGGTTATGCGATCAGGATTTATCAATCTGAAAAAGAAGAATTATATGTTAGGGCAGAGGATCATCTGGACTGTCAAAATAATGCCGCAAGAAAAAATATAAGATTCATATCCCAAAAGGACAAATGGGAATCTATTAATAATAACAGACGATCAGAGGTCGTGATACCGGCCCGCATTAATATCAGTCATCATCTTCAGGAGATATTTATGATCAGGATGCGAAAGATCAGGATCGGATTTTATCAAATCCTGGGCGAGCCTTTTTGCTTCAATGATGAGATCCTTGTACCTGATTATCTCTAAAGGTTCTATCTCACCGGCTCCCGCCTGCCTGAGGCCTGTCAATTCACCATGCCCCCTGAATTCAAGGTCTTTTTGAGCGATCTTAAAGCCGTCGTGGCACTCGGCCAGAGCCTTCAACCTGGCCTCTGCCCTGTCCGAGATATTATCGGGCAGGATCAAGAGGCACATGCCTTCATGATCACCCCTCCCTACCCTGCCCCTCAACTGGTGGAGCTGCGCCAAGCCGAATCGATCAGGATGTTCAATAACCATAAGGGTTGCATTAGGCACATGAACCCCAACTTCCACTACTGTCGTTGCCACCAGTATGTCTACATCACCCTTATGAAATCCCTGCATGATCGGATCTTTTTCATCGGATTTCATGCGTCCATGAACGAGCCCGATCCTGTAAGACGGGCTTAGTATCTTCTTTAACCTTTCATACATCTCCTGGGCGCCCTTGAGGTCGCTCTCCTCAGTCTCTTCAATGACAGGACAGATGACAAAGGCCTGCCGGCCTTTGGAAATGCAATCAGTTACTCTTTCAAAGACCCATCTTTTTTGATGCTTATGAACAAGTGTGGTCTTCACAGTCCTGTGTCCCTCCGGATATTCATTTAAGGTGGATATATCCATATCCCCGTATACTGCAATCGCAAGGCTTCGCGGTATAGGAGTTGCCGTCATAATAAGTATATGGGGATTATCTCCCTTCCGGTCCATGATCGCCCTTTGCCTGACTCCGAACCTGTGCTGCTCATCAATAACGGCAAGGCCCAGATCACCAAAGACAAGGGCATCCTGGATCAAGGACTGAGTGCCGATAATAATATTATACGCCTTTTCTCTGATCGCTTTATAGATCCTTTCCCTGTCGCCCTTTTTTAATTCACCCGCAATAAGCACAGGATGAAATCCCATAACTTCAGGCAGATTTGAAAAATAATTCATATGCTGTTCAGCCAGTATCTGAGTAGGGGTCATCAAGGCAACCTGCCTGTTGTTCCGGACGGCAATATAGGACGCTAATGCTGCAACGGCCGTCTTTCCCGTCCCTACATCTCCCATCAAAAGCCTGTTCATTGGGTGACCGTTTTCCAGATCCCTTGCTATATCCCTTACTGCTTGACCCTGATCATTCGTCAGTCTGAATTTAAAAAATTTTTTAATAGCCTCTTCCAGTCCTGAAGGTATTATCCATACCGGTTTTGAAATGCCTTCCTTTATCTTTTTTTTAAAGGCAATAACCATCATAATGGAAAAAAAACGATCAAATAGTAGTCTGCTGTGAAAAGATGTTTCCGATTGGTCAAGCAATTCCGGATCGGAATCTCTTGCGGGGAAATGCACGCCCTTAATGGCATCAGCAAGACCGGGGAGTTGAAGACGATTCAGGATACCTGCAGGGATGGGATCAATAATATCCTTAAGATAATTATCCATGGAGGTCCTGATGAGTGCCCTTAATGTATTTGCTGAAATCCCTTTAACTGAACTGTACACCGGAATAAATCCCGGATCTGCCTTGGCCCCGGCTATTGCCATATCAGGATGGAACATCTGCCGTTTCCCCCTGCTGATCTTCATTGTCCCATAGGCCGAAATACTGATGCCAGGCCTTGAGAATCCCGCCAGATGGGGTTTTATATAATGAAACCAGAGGAGCTCAAGTCTCTCTCCCTCATCGTCTGAGACGGTTATCCTGTAGACCCTCTTCTTGCTCGGATAGAATCGCTCCTCTTTTCCTTCTATTACCGTGACCCTGACAAGACATGATGTCCCGTCTTCAATCTGTCTTATCGGGGATATGATTGAGCGGTTTTCATATCGTATTGGGGTAAAATAAAAGAGGTCAAGGATGGTGTTGAGCCCCTTGTGAGCAAGCAATTCGGCCCTTTTAGGACCTACTCCCTTAATGAGGCCGAGGGGAAGGGAAAGCCCTTGTATGTGATTAAACCCCGGTTCTTTTCTGGATCTCATTCTTTCCAGCCATGGGCGCCTATGAGATCAACAAACCTGCACCCGCCGAGGCTTTTTTTATCGTAGCTGTCTTTTCTTCGGGTGATCTTTATCAGCTCCTGGCCGGACTTATCACCTACTGGGACGATCATCCTGCCTCCATCTGCAAGCTGTCCAAGTAACGGCTCAGGGATTGCGGGGGCGCCAGCCGTTATGATGATGGCGTCGAAGGGGGCATACTCCTGCCACCCGAGTGTCCCGTCATAGGATTTAAAAATTATATTCATATATCCGAGCTGCTGCAACATATCCCTGGCCCTTTCCATCAATACCCTGATCCTCTCGATTGTAAAAACCCTGGCAGAAAGCTCTGCCAGGACGGCCGTCTGATAACCGCTTCCTGTGCCTATCTCAAGTATCTTCTCCTTGCCTGTAAGCCCGAGGGCCTGCGACATCAACGCCACAATGTAAGGCTGTGAGATAGTCTGCTTATGGCCTATCGGAAGGGGATGATCATTATATGCCTCTCCCTCCAGCGCCTCTTCCATAAAGAGGTGTCTCTGGATCTTTCCCATGGCGGCAAGGACCCTTTTATCGTTGATGCCCCTGGGAATAAGCTGTTTTTTTATCATCCTTTCCCTGGCAAGGCGGTAATCGTGGTTCATCAAATCTCCTCTGGTGCCGTGCTTGATCTGTCGCATTTGTAAATTGTCGTGCATATTAACAAAAGGATAAATTGAAGGCAAGCCTCTTTGAGGCGACCCTAATTTAAAATGGCATCAGGACAATAGGAAGCTCCCATCTAAAGATCTTACATATGGAGATAAGGAAAAGAAGTGAAAGATGACCTCTCCCGGAGTGAAGCGTTCAGGCTATTATGAGATGATTAATATGTCCTTAATTGCCTTGCGCCCAGGATATTTCTAAGTATTCCTGCATTATTCACTGCCTGCGCCTTTGCATGATTATTAAAAAAGACGAACAATTTTTTTGTCTTGGCGCCCAGCTCAGCGATCTTTATTGCCCACTCTTCCAGTTCGCATTCAGAATAAAAGTAATCGTATCTGGCCGTTGCATCCGCGCCATACCATGCCTTTGCGTTGCGTCCATGGAACCTGATGTAACCGGTATTGGAGGTATTAATCACTGTCGGCGGCATTAATGAAGGCAAGGACGGCTCGTCCACGCAGACAAAGGCCGCCCTCATCTCTTCGAGTGTCCTGTAAACGGATCCCTTTAGCCATTCCCGTTGCCTGAACTCAACGGCGACCGGAAGAGGAGAGAAGGCCTCAATGACAGACTTAAGATACAACCTGTTTTCAGTCGTATAGTGAAATGACTGCGGAAACTGTAGGAGTATCGCGCCCAGCCGGTCTGCCTCAATAAAGGGAGATATCCCTTTTAAAAAAAGAGGCAGGACCTCTGTAATTGATTTGCCGGATATCTCGTGTGTCAGTTGTCGAAAGGCCTTTATGGTAAATTTCATCCTTTCACCTGACTTTTCTAGCATCTGTCTGGATTGTCCTGCGTCAGGCATTTTATAATACGTGAAGTTCAGTTCAAGGGCGTCAAAGCGGCCTGCGTAATATGACAGATACTCGCCTGCAGGCATTTCATCAGGATAGAACGCCCCCTTCCAGTCCTTATAATAAAAACCTGATGTCCCTATGAGTATCTCCGACATTACACATGACCGAGGAATGGCAATAAATTCTCTTTATGTTAAATTTAAGATTTTAAATTATGGATCTTACGCCTTGCCCGTCAGTTCCATCGCCTTCTGAATAATATTATCTGCAGTAAAGCCGAATTTTTTCATGAGGGTCCCGCCCGGGGCCGACGCCCCGAACCCTGTCATGCCTATTATAAGACCCTTTTCTCCAAGAAACCTGTCCCATCCCATGGTGTGACCCGCCTCCACAATGAGACGGGGGATCTTTCCTGAGGGGAGGACCTTCTCCTTATATTCCCGTGTCTGTCTTTCGAAGAGTTCAACGCATGGCATACTGACCACCCTGGCATTGATCCCTTTTTCAGCAAGCTTAATGGCCGCATCCAGGGAGATGTGGACCTCCGAGCCGGTAGAGAGGATAATTATATCAGGGGTCCCTTTAACATCCGAAAGTATATACCCCCCCATCCCCAATCCTTCTGCGGGGGCGTACTTTTCCCTGTCGATGGCCGGGAGTTTCTGCCTGCTGAGGATCAATGCGGTCGGACTGTCGGCGATCTTTATGGCCTGTCGCCATGCCTCTGCAGTCTCGGCGCCGTCGCAGGGACGGATTACATTAAGCCCAGGTATGGCCCTCAGACAGGCAAGATGTTCAACAGGCTGATGGGTAGGCCCGTCTTCTCCTACCGCAATACTGTCATGGGTAAACACATAGATTACATGCAGTCCCATTAATGAAGCCAGCCTTATGGAAGGTCTCATGTAATCGGCAAAGACCAGAAACGTCCCACCAAAGGGTATCAGTCCGCCGTGAAGGGCCAGCCCTGACATTATCCCACCCATGGCATGCTCGCGTACACCGAACCGGATATTTTTCCCCTCATAGGCGCCCTTCCGGATATCGCCTGCACCTTTTATAAGGGTATTGTTTGAAGGCGCCAGGTCAGCTGAACCTCCGATAAGACCGGGGACCTTCCCGGCAATTGCGTTAATGGCCTTGCCTGAGGCGGCCCTTGTGGCAATGCCTTCCTTAGAATCCCTGATACCGGCAAGATCGGCATCCCATCCCTCTACCAATTCCCCCTTCATACAGGCAGTCCATTTATTGGAAAGATCGGGAAAGGATTTACAATATTCATCAAAGACCCTGGACCACCGGGCCTCTGAATCCTTACCCTTTTCCACAGACCTCCTGAATAAATCCAGCGCCTCCTGGGGCACGAAAAAGCATTTATCCTCGGGACACCCGAGGACCTTCTTTGTAAGCCGCACCTCTTCCTCGCCCAAAGGGGCGCCATGTGCGTCGGATGAATCCTGCTTGTTGGGGCTGCCGTATGCAATATGGGTCCTGACCATTATCAGGGTCGGCCTTTCTTTTTCATTCTTTGCATCCTTGATGGCCTTGAATATCGCCTCCGTGTCGTTACCGTCATCCACCTTCAGGACATTCCATTTGTAAGCCCTGAATCTCATGGCAACGTCCTCGGTAAATGTTATATCTGTCTTGCCTTCGATGGTTATGCCGTTGTCGTCATAAATGCAGATGAGCTTCGATAGCCCCAGATGGCCGGCAAAGGATGCAGCCTCGGATGTGATGCCCTCCATGAGGTCCCCGTCCCCGCACATTACATATGTGTAATGATCCACAATATCATGGCCAGGCCTGTTAAAGGCCGCGGCAAGATGCCTTTCGGCGAGGGCCATGCCCACCGCGTTGGTAAAACCCTGCCCCAGGGGGCCGGTTGTGGTCTCAACGCCCGGCGTGCATCCGAACTCAGGATGACCGGGTGTACGGCTCTCCCACTGGCGGAAATTCATAAGATCTTCGACCTCGAGACCGTAGCCTGTTAGATAGAGAAGGCTGTATAGCAGCATGGAGGCATGTCCGCCGGAAAGGACAAAACGGTCCCTGTCGTGCCATGAAGGATTTTTAGGATTGTGTTTCATTATCCTGGTCCACAGGACATATGCCGCAGGTGCAAGGCCCATGGGCGCCCCCGGGTGCCCTGAATCGGCCTTCTGGACGGCATCCATTGCCAGAGTACGGATAGTGTTTACACAGAGCTTTTCAATATCGGATTGAATCATACCGGGACCATTGTTCATCATTATATCTCCTTTGTCACAACAGGTTTTCAGCGGACTTTAATTTACCATGACTCAAAGGATTTAATAAGAATGCGCCGTTCTGTCAAGAAGGAATAACAAGATTCAGGCAACTAATGGTTAAAGTTTTTGAAATAATAAAAACAAAAAATGGCCAACAGGGGTTACCTGGAATATTTATTCACGCCCCATCTCTTAATGGAACACCCCACGGCAGGCATCTATTCTTGTCAAAACATGCGACAGTCGGCAATATCTTGACAAAAGGCATTAAAATATACCGGCTATTCTGCGCACTCTTTTTAATCAAATCTGATCATCTGTATTTTTATTTGTTTTATCAGTTAGATACGTGCAGAATAGATAAAATATAATAGCCATAATTGAGGTTGTATCGGCAATGGATCAATCCTCCACAGCCGCCAATATAATGGCATCAGCCTCCGAGGAGATGATGTCAACAATAGGCGAGATCGCCCGGAATACTGAAAAGACGAGACAGATCTCCGATCAGGCGGTTACCCAGGCAAAAGAATATCGGGGAAAAGATGGATGAGCGCGGCAAGGCCGCCAGAGAGATCGGCAAGGTTACGGAGACAATCACGGACATCTCGGGACAGACTAATCTTCCGGCCCTTAACGCGACTATTGAGGCGGCGCGCGCAGGCGAGGCAGGAAAGGGTTTCGCCGTAGTTGCAAATGAGATAAAGGAACTGGCTAGGCAGACTGCCGAGGCAACCAGGGATATCAAGGGTAAGATAGATGGGATACGGAAGATAACGGGCCTGACTGCAACGGAGATCGAAAAAATCATTCAGGTCATTAATAATGTAAACGAGTTTGTTGCAGGCATTTCAACTGCCGTTGAGGAACAGTCCATAACGACAAGGGATATTGCTGAAAAGATCAGCCAGACCTCCCAGGGTATCCAGCCGGTTAATAAAAGTGCAAGCGCCATATCCCTGGCCTCTTCCCAGATCGCAGGCGATATCTCTAGGGTCAAGACATCCATAAGTGAAAGTCCGATAACAGCGGGCATGTAAATACCCGTGCGGAGAACCTGAAGGAGATAGCAGCGCAATTGAACAAGATCGTCCACAGTTTTAAGGTCTGACAGGTCTGCCGAGAAGATTATTTCATGTAACTGTCTGCAGGGTATCGTGACAGAGGAGATACTGAAATCGACCTGTTTTAATATCTCGTAAAAATATCAGGGCATTAATAGTACATTCTATTTATGCCCTGTTCTTTTATCCGATCATGCAACAGACCGGTCCTGTGTTTATGACCGTGTTTTTTCAGCCGCCGCATTCCTCCCTGCAATGCGGCCAAAGGCCAACAACTCGGCCCAGTTGTGTCCGGCCAGGCTGTAGATATTTCCGGCAGTGCTTCCGAGCACCCCTGCCTCATACAGCCTGGGTATCGGGTTTTTCTTCGTGTCCAATATCTGCGCCTTCCCATTCTTCCTGGGACCGCCGCATGTGCTGAATCCGCCGGGATACATCTCCACGCTGTAGAACGGAGGCGTCTCAATCGGTTTGAGTTTTTCAGCCCTGTTAAAGTCCGTGTCCTTGCCTGCCGCGCATAACCCGTTCCATCTGGTTATGCTTTCTTCCAGTATTGACGGGTCTATCTTCCCGCCTATCGCCTTTGCCAGGTCACTGATGGTATCCCCTTGCTTGATCCACCCTAATGTTATCTCCCTGCTGTTGTCATTGCTCCATTTCTCGGTAATCCCGCCCAGTTCTGCAGGGATTGACATGGCCCCCATCTGTGTCCCGAAGCCGCTGCCTATCGCACCGGCCAGTCTTGTTTTTTCATCAAACACCAAATAAAAAGGAATGCAGGGATACCCGGCGTCTTTCTGTGTGTCGCTCCAGTCCCAGATGTCATACCCCATAGAGGCCCTGTGATCAAACCATGTGGGGCTCTCGCAGGCAAACCGCTTTCCGTATCTGTTTACCCATATATAACTTTCACCCTGAGGCCTGGGGTACATCCATCCAATCTCAGATGCCGATGTGACTATTGTCTGACCGGCGGAGGCTATTACATTCATGTGCCAGAGATCAGCCCCGACCGCCTGGGCCATCTTGATCCCGTCGCCTGTGTTGTATCTCCACCCGGTGAATTTTATGGGATATGGCCGCAGGTAATTGTTTTTCATTTCTTCGTTAAAATCAAAACCGCCAGTGCAGAGAATGACCGCCCTCCTCGCCTTAAAGTATTTATCACTCCCTTTGCTGGATGCCTTGACGCCTATGATCTCTTTTGTGGCAGGGTCCTGTATCAGATCCGTCCCGGGTGTATCGAAAAGGACCTCGATCCCCCTTTTTTTAACATGTTGGTCGACTGCCTTAAAAAAGGCCTGACCGCCCCCGTTTATTGCCAGGAGCCTCAGGCTGTCGGCGCCCGGGAAATTTTGAAAATCGGCATTGTTTTTATAGCCTGTGCGAACCCCCATCTTCATCCACTTTATACCCATCTGGGTAAGCCAGTCGTCGTTATTCGCTATCTCCTGTGCCCATGCCTGACAGACATCCATGGGGGTAGTGCCGAAGGACCCTGTATAGAGATACTCAGCAGCCCCTGCCGCGACTTCAGGTTCTGTAAAAGCTGCCTGGCCCCCGGCCATCCGCGTACATCCGCCACCCTCGATCGGCGCCTTTTCCAGGACAAGCACCTTGGCCCCTGCATCACAGGCAGTGATGGCTGCTACAGCCCCTGCGCCTCCATATCCAACTATTACAACATCCGCCTCCTTGTCCCAATGCTTAACCAATTCTGTTTCCTTGGCCCCGGCATCCCCTGTATCCATCCCCGAAAAAACAGTCGCGCCTGCACCGACAGCCGTAGTTTTGATAAAATCTCTCCTGGAAAGTCCATCCTTTGTCTTCACGTTGCGTTTCATAATGTTTGCCTCCGTTAGGGTATGATCCTGCGATTAGGTTATTCAACAGAACAGACTATAAATATATAAACAGCTGTATATTTTAAGGTTAACAGAGATAGAGAATTATTAATTGCCCGGAATGATAATTAATATATTGATACATTTCAAGATAAATCATTTTATATCGCTGACCAGTAACAGTTTCGTTCTAATAAATAATAAAGAATGGACAAATCAACTTGAGCACCTTATCGTATAGTTACGATAGCACACCAACCTGTTATATGGGGGATCATTATGAGATAAAGGGAGGGGTTGTTTACAAATACATCTTTGCCGGGAATCTGAGGGTGGCGCAGATAGCCGGGAGCACGGTGTCATATTTTCATAAGGACCACCTGGGAAGTTCAACAGTAATGACAAATGCAAGCGGAGTCCAGATCGAATCCGCCAATTATGAACCCTACGGGGCTATGAGGGCGCATACCGGAACCACGACATCAGGCTACAAGTTCACAGACCAGGAATTGGATGCAGAAAATGGGCTTTACAATTATGATGCCCGCTTATATGATCCCGTCTTAGGTAGGTTTATTACGCCCGATACTGTCGTTCAAGATTGGTATGACCCACAGTGTTTGAATAGATACTCTTATGTTAGAAACAATCCGTTGATTTATACTGATCCAACCGGGAAGTCCTTCTGGCATTGCCTTACAGAGATTCCTGGCGCGATTATAGGCTTCATTTTTGGCGGGCCGACTCCTTGGGATGCTATAATATATCAATACACAAGAGATCATGATGATTTACATAATTTTAATAGTGATGCTATGGCGAGGCATGCAACAAGTGCCGTTGAACAGCCTAGGATTGACGCTATAGGGTCTGCATGGACAAATTTTACTGGAAAGGTTGGCAATTTCAATACTGTTGGGGAAGCTGATCATACCTTCTATGATATAATCAGCCATTTTGGAACACCTTGGACTGAACAGATCGCAAATAATCCATTGCTTGCTGCTAAGCATCTTATAGTTAATGACATAATATTAGGTGCTATCACAGCGCCTGTTGCTATGGCGGAGTCAATTTTATCCAATCTATGTGTAGGGATAGAAAATCTACTTGGATTGAACAAAACAACAAATGACTATATTACGTTAGACTACGACTATGGCTACGATTCAAATGTAATGGATTATCAAACCTCAAACGACCTCTATAACACAACCAGTGCATTTTATTATACCTCAGACGATCCCAATTTCTATATTCCACCAAATTGTGATTTATATGTTGATGGTAGGCCAGTAAATGGAGGGCCCCCATGAGTTATGACCATATATCCTATATGTCCATGGTTTGGGCCTTTTAATTGAAAGGGGTAAAAACATGAATTTGTCACGAATAATTTTATTGATGATTTTTGTCTTTGTGTTTCTATCAAGTGCAATCTCATTGGCTGAAGTAAATCATGCCACTTGGAATCCAACGGAAAAGGAGCGCTCAAAAATTGCTTGGCTTCCACTTAAACGGGAAAATGTACTCATTGGATTTGAAAGTATTGCGATGCCTTTAGGGAGAATAATCCTTATTCGAAAAGGTCAGAAATACTGTGCTATAAAGTTTATAGACACTTGGCTGGGTGAGACGGAATGGGATCATTTTTCATCATACGAATACTATTATCAGGGGGATGGGAGTGGCGATTTCTCTAAAGGCAACATAATTTCAGGTACTGGAGAACTTTATTTTCCAAGAATTAGACCATTCTTAAATATGTTGGGGTATCAAAAAGGTCGGAATACCACAATTAAATGTGGGGGCATGAAATTTGAATGGATATTTATTGCTTCATTATATTTATCAAAGACGTATGAACTAGCTCCTACGCCATGGATGAATATAAACGAAGTTAATGACCAAGATCCACGGATAAAGTGGTACAAGAAAGATAGCCATCGTAAAAAGCTAGAGGTTCCCATTGATCAGTTGTGGGATGATGCTAAGAAATAATAATCAAGTGTAAGAAAGGGGACGTTGTAAGCTTTTTAATTTTCTCTTGAAAGCCACGATTGACAAGGCAGTTGAAGCTTTCTTCTTCAACTGCCTTGTTAGTAATGGTAGCGGCAAGCTAAAATCCTGATCTTGTCAGCCTTCACATCATAAACCAGGCGGTGTTCCTGATCGATGCGCCTGGACCATAGACCGGCAAGCTCATGTTTTAATGGCTCCGGTTTGCCGGTGCCCTTGAAAGGGTCTCTCCGAATCTCCTTAATCAAGTCTATGATCCGAATCGCTTTTTTCCGGTCATTCTCAATCCACCATGCCAGGTCTTCAAGTCCGGCGATATCAAACTCCAAGCTTCTTGCAGGCTTCGTCAAAGGGGATGCCCTCCTTGCTTTTTTTTGCTTCAAGCAGTCGTTTCTTCATGGTCTTGCTTTTAAGCAGGTAAGCTGTTTCCTTTTCGGATTCAATCTCCCGCCAAAGATCGATAGGGACAATGACCCCTGTCACGTTGTTTTTGTCATCTGAAATATATTGAATTTGATTCATTATCATTCCTCCTTCTTTACATGGCCTGCCCGGCGTCTTTCTCTTTTATCTGTTGCTTAAGGAGCAAAGCATCGATAAACGTTGAAAGGGCCTTCAGTTCATGGGACGGCAGATTAGACGCCAATCTAAGCCTTTTTGCAAGCTTGGGATTTATGTTTTTATAGGAATCATTGTTGACATCGACTCCTAAAAGCTCATCCACGCTCATATCCAGGGCGTGGGCCAGTTCCACAATTTTTTGTACTGGCGGATACTCCGCCTTTTTCTCATAATGATGCATTGCTCTTTGAGTGGCTCCGATCCTCGATCCCAGCTCAGTCTGAGTCAAGCCCTTGGCCTTTCTGATCTTAGCCAGCCTTTGACCGAAAGCCTGATTGCTTTCAGGCTGTGATTTTTTAGACTCCCCGCCCATAGTCCAGAACTCCTTTATTTTTTGTTTGAATTGTATCACAGGTTTTTGCTCCGGGCGGTTAATGGAAAAACATTTCTTAACATAATATACATATCACGTATATTTGTGGGCATAAAGATATTTTTTACATTTTTTGGAATTTTCTGTTGACAACTTTTTTTTGAAAGAAGGGGTTTTGGGCAGAAAAAAAGGTCATCAACCGGCATCGTTGCGGGACTCTGGTTGATGACCCTGAAAGCGCCTCTCCGTTGGGATCGGCTTTTCTTTTCTATCCTATCTCCC
>Ga0153915_10002045_pt1 | contig 18522 bp, 19 predicted proteins | sample Opewatmetagenome_2_FD_107003 | JGI IMG/M metagenome (GOLD analysis project Ga0153915, IMG submission 107003) | Freshwater wetland microbial communities from Ohio, USA - Open water 3 Core 3 Depth 3 metaG | ecosystem: Environmental > Aquatic > Freshwater > Wetlands | place: USA: Ohio, Lake Erie...
CGCATGCTGCTTCTTGCGCAGTCCATAGCTACGTTTCCGCCGCCGATAACGACGACATGTTTACCGATGCGTATTGGCGTATCATATTCTGGGAACTGGAAAGCTTTCATGAGGTTCACGCGGATGAGGAATTCGTTGGCTGAATAGATTCCTCCAAGATTTTCTCCTGGACATCCAGTGAACTGAGGCAAACCCGCACCGCTGCCGATAAACACTGCCTCATAACCGTCCTTCATTAATTCTGGAATGGTGTGGATTCTCCCCACCAGGTTACCAAGACGCAAGTCAACACCAAGTTTCTGGATGTATGCGATTTCGTTTTGCACGATTGCCTTTGGTAAACGGAACTCTGGAATACCATAAGACAGCACTCCACCACCAACATGTAAGGCTTCAAACATAGTGATTTCGTGACCGAGTTTGACAAGGTCTGCCGCTGCAGTTAATCCTGCTGGCCCTGCACCGACAATTGCAATTTTTTTGCCTGTTGCTGGAGCTCTCGGGGGAAGCGCATAGCCGTTATCCCGTTCCCAGTCTGCTAGGAATCGTTCTAAGCGTCCAATACTCAGGGGATCACCCATTTTTCCAACGATGCATTTAGCTTGGCATTGAACTTCTTGAGGGCAAACTCGTCCGCAAACTGCTGGCAACGCATTCTTGGCTTTGATTAGTGCGATAGCTTCGCCGTACTTCTTTTCTTTAAGCAGTTTAATGAAAGCTGGAATAGGAACTTCTACTGGGCAACCTGTCATGCAAAGGGGTTTGGGACATTGTAGGCATCTGCTGGCTTCTTCGAGGGCTTCTGCCTCATTGTATCCTAAAGCAACCTCATTGAAGTTTTTAGCGCGTACTTTAGGGTCTTGCTTTGCCATTTCAACGGCTTTTTTATTCAACTTTGGTTTAGGCTTGGTTTCTGCCACACTTACATCCTCCTCTCATATCCCACAAAACTGAACTTAACCTCTCTTCCGGAAGCATTGTTCTTTGCCGGAGAATTAACCCGTCAAAATCAACCTTGTGACCATCAAATTCTGGACCATCCACGCAACCGAACTGCATTTTTCCGCCAACACTGACTCGGCACACTCCACACATGCCCATGCCATCAATCATTATGGGTGTGGTTGTCACAATTGTTGGAATGCCGTAAGGCCTAGTAATTTCGCTAACATCCTTCATGAGGATAACTGGACCCATAACAACACAGCGGTCAAATTTTTCCTTCTTTAGCAGGTCTTTAAGAAAATCTAACCCTTTGTAACCTTTAGTTCCATCGTCGGTTGCAACGTGAACTACGTCACTTAGGCGTTTAGCTTCATCTTCCATCATTATGAATTCCTTTGTGCGAGCTCCTAGAATGGTGGTTACTTTGTTGCCTGCTTCTTTCATGGCTTTAGCCTGTAGTAGCAAGGGTGCAATCATCACGCTTCCGCCGACACACAGAACTTTGCCGAAGTTTTTGACTTCAGAAGGATTGCCAAGTGGACCAGTAACGTTATCGATGCATTCGCCTTCATTTAGTAAACCAAGTCCCTTCGTGGTTTTGCCGACTTCATGGAAGGCAAAAGAGACTGTGCCCTTTGCTCTGTCGTATCCGCATATGGTTAATGGGACTCGTTCGCCTGTTTTGCCGTGGATTATGATTAGGAATTGCCCAGTTTCCGCTTTAGCGGCGATGTCTGGAGCTTCAACTTCAAACAGTTTAATTTTTGGAGCTATCTCTTGCTTGGTTACTATTTTGTACGTTTTGCTTCCGCCTCCACAGTCATTTCACGTTTTGGTAAAGCTGCAATCTTTTTGTAGAATGCATCTAGCTTCTGTTCGAAATCACCAGCACATCTGGGTGACTCCTCGTACAGCTCGAATCGGTCAAGCAAACCTTTCTTCTTTAGCACGTTTAGGATTACGCCCAAGTTGCGCTCTGCAGTGTCCCTACCTTCTTGAAGCTTGCAGTCTTTAGATGAGCAAACCACAGCCATCACGCCGTCAAAACCGCAACTCAATGCGTTGACTACGTGTACTGGGTCAAGAGATTTGAAGCATGGAACTTCAAGAGTCAACACATTTTTGCCTTCAAACGCTTTATTAGGATAGTCTAATGCTGAGAACTCAGACCATTGACACACGAACGCCAAAACCGCTGGACCATTCCCTTTAGCTTTTAGCTGTTCCGCCGAAGTGCCATAACGATCGAGAACATTTTCGAATTCGAAGCCTTTAACTTGAATTGCATGTTGAGGACAAACCAGCTGGCATGCTCCGCAGCCGACGCATTTTTCTTCGTTTACTTTTGGAGTGGCAAACGACTCAAACTCTAACGCGTCGTATGGGCAGATGAAGATGCATTTGTCGCAACCCACGCATTCTTGTACATCGTACACGGCTTTGCGTGAGAATTTTATAATCCTAAGAGCATTCTCATCAAAGCCTAACTGTTTCAGAATGTTCCTTGCTAAAACGAGTCTGCGAGTGTTGATTTTTGTGCCTTCTTTGTAGCGGCAGAATGGATCTTCACATTGCACAGAAACGATATTTTTCACGCCTGAATTGAGGGTATCAAAAATAAAATCTGTTGGAACTCTTCCTGCACATGGCAGCCTCAAGGCGATGTAGTTGTCCACTTTTAGTCCTTGCTCTTTAAGGATGTCTTGCACTTCGCCTGTCGAGGGTGAGTTGCCTCGGCACATTAAAACCAGCGTGTCAGCGCTAGTTTTGGCTTTGGCTCGAGCTTGCTTCACATAATCAGACAGGTTATCGTAAGTGTAATATTGCATTTTAATGGCTTGAGATGGACAAGCACTATAGCAGATGCCGCAAACTTGGCAATCTTGGCTGTTAATTTCAACTTTTCCAGTCGAATCAGCTTTTATGGCTTCATAAGGACAGATTGATTTGCAGACATAACATCGGCTACACAAGTCTTGATCGATTTCAACTACAGCGAGACATTTTTCACTCATTCTGAAACCTCTCTACCATGCGTTTCAGTTGTTTTCAACCTTTAGCATGCTAGCTTAAGCTTATTGAAATCTTGAAAAGAGGTCTGGAATGATATAATCCTTTCCCTAAAGTTCCGGCAATATCTATATAATTTCACTGGATGTCACTTTCGTTTCCAGAGAACCTTTTGTCCTTGCAAAGTCAGTCACGTATTCAAAGCCAACTTGGAGCAAACTTTGCAAAGCATTAGCAAGGTTCTGTGTGTGACCTAGGTCACATGGCAAGTGTATAATGCTTTAGCTGTAAATTTTCGGAAGAACTTGGTACCGCTTTTGCCCGGATGCTAAACTCTAACAGCGTACGTTGAGGAGCCTTCGTTAAAGGTTGAACCGTTATAATTGCAGCATCCTTGGACATTTATGCAGTTAAACATATATCCTTATAAGTGCGTATGCATATATGTATTAATAAGTGAAATCGAAGGGATAATACACGACAAACACAAAAACTGAATACAAAAATTGGCTGCTCACTTCCTTTAAAAATATGTAACTAGCAAAAACAGGTGACTAAAATTGGGCCGCATCAACGTTGACATTTCAGACGAACTAGAAAAATAGCTCAGATTAAAAACCGTAGAAAGATTCGGAGGCAAAAAAGGCGACTTATCCAAAGCTGTTCAAGAAGCGGTCAAAATATGGATCGACAAAAAACAATGAAACCGCCCCTCCTCAAATCCTAATAACTATATTATAAGAAAGGCAAGGGCAAACCAGTTAGCCTGAAACATCCTCGCATGAGGACTATGGGCAATCTAGCTGCAAACCCCTTTTCAGGAAGTTTTTCCAAGCAATAATGCGCTATTCCATAGACTTTATGCTGTATCGGCAAGGTCTTTCGCGAATTAGGCGCCTAGTCTGAGTCATCTCATAATTTATTTTATTTTTTATAGGTCCTGATGGTAAGATAAAACCGCAAAAGCCCTTCCTACTATACCCTCAGATTTCGGAAGACCTTACGCATGCTCCGACGCAATGTACCTCGATGTGGCAAAGGTTATTTGGCGATTAGATTTTGATGTTGGTGAATTACGCTTATTGTGTACTTTGTAAACCTGCTTTGCTTCGCTAAATCGCCCCTGGCAGATAAACTGCTTTCTTAGATATCTCTGCGCTGCAAGAACCACGATGAGCTTTGCAGTAATCTTCACAGTCTTGAGCGGTCTTCTCATCTAAGTATCCAAGACCACAAATATCACAGAGAAAAACTGTCTTATCTCCAATCTTCTTTTCTGTAACCAAAAGCAGACATCCCTAAAAATAGTTAATATTAAAAGTATTTAAAAAATACTCAACCATGTCCTCAAGAAAAAAAGAGGATTTTGCGGGTGAATCCGCCACTTGAAGTAGAAGTAATCCTTTCTCTCTATTTCCGGTAATACGGTCGTCGAATGTAACTGTAAGCTTCCAAAGCAGCTGTGATGCCTTGACCCACAGCCGTACCCACCTGCTTCACGGGATGGGTAGTTACATCGCCTGCTGCGTAGACTCCCGACAAATTCGTATACTGGCGGAGGTCAATTTTTATGTATCCATGCTCATCTGTCTCGATGCCGCTTGAAATTGCTATTTGGCTGTTGGGCGCTTCACCGATTTGCACAAAAACCGCGTCAACAGGCATTTCGCTTGTTTTATGAGTCGTGTTGTCGATTAAAGTAACAGCTTTGACTTGTTTGTCTCCTTTGATTTCTTGGATTTCATTGTTCCACAAAATCTTAACATTCTGCTTTGAAAGAATATCAAGGACTAGTGATTCTTCAGCGCGGAAACATTCTTTCCGGTGCACACACAAAACTTCACCAGCAATGCCTGCAAGGTAAACAATAGCGGTTGCCGCCGTGTTTCCACCGCCAACTACAACCACACGTTTGCCTTTGAAGAATGGGCCATCGCAAACTGCACAGTAGCTTACACCTCTGCCGCGGAACTCCTTTTCTCCTTTAACTCCGATTTCTTTGTAGTGCGAACCTGTAGAAAAGATGACGGCTTTTGCCTCATAAGTGGTTCTGGAGGTTGTAACTGTTTTTGGGTCGCTGTTAAGGTTCATGCTGGCTACGGGTTCGAGGTCATGGATGGTTGCGCCGAGTTTTCTTGCGTGAGTGGTCATTTTTTCGGAGAGTTCTCCACCACTAATCGCGGCAAATCCTGGATAATTCACTACAGTTGGCGCGTCAGAGATTGTTCCGCCGGAAAGTTTCTCATCCAAAATCAGCGTTTTTAATCCACTTCGTACTGCGTAGATTCCTGCAGCTAACCCAGCGGAACCTGCACCGATGATTATGACATCCCAGCTTTCCATGCAAATCAACTCTTTCTGTAAATAGTGGGTTGGGCAATTTATGAATTGTTCGGCGCTTTTTTGGTATCCAATAAGCTGATAAGGGCGAAATCGATTCTGTTTTACTTGTATTTTTGAGGGTTTGTCATGGCAAAATGGCGATGTACAGTCTGCAATTATGTTTTTGATGAGGAGAAGGAGAAACGCAAATTTACTGATTTACCGAAGGAATGGGTTTGTCCTGTTTGTGGGGCACCTAAATCAGCGTTTGTACTGTTAGCAGAGCAGGCTGGAAAGGAGAAGAAGGTTGAGCACACTGTTTCTGAGGTGCTGGTCAATCAGCTTGCTGAGTGGGGCGTAAAGTACGTTTTTGGTATTCCCGGGACTTCAACGTTAGGCGTGGTTGATGCTATTCGCAAGACAAATGGCAGAGTGCGGTATTTGCAGGTTCGGCATGAGGAAACAGCAGCGTTTATGGCTTCAGCCTACGGCAAATTGACTGGGCATGTTTCCGCTTGTCTGGGGATTTCCGGTCCTGGTGCAACAAATTTGGCAACAGGGCTCTATGATGCGCAGTTGGATCATTCGCCTGTTTTAGCGTTAACTGGTATGGTGCCGAGGTCGCTGATGGGTCAGGGTTCTTTACAGGAGATTGATCAGTACTCTTTTTTTGAGCCGATTAGCGTTTACAATAAGACGTTGATGACTGAGGATCAAACTACAACGTTGGCCACTTTGGCGATCAAACATGCACTTTTGGATCAGGGAGTAGCACATATTGGGATTCCTAATGATGTGCAGAAGATGCCTTATGAAGCGCCGATTTTGCCATTTGAGGGCAGAATGCCCAACTTGGCTTACGGCCAAGAGGATTGGCTAATTGAGAAGGCAGCCAAAGTCATTGACAGAGCCCAGAGACCGGTAATCTTGGCTGGCTTTGGATGTCGAGGTCAAGGCAGCAAGCTGCTAAAGTTGGCTGAGAAGATTGGTTCTCCGATTATATCTACTTTTAGGGCCAAAGGTGTCGTTGACGAGAAAGAATCATTGTACGTTGGTTGCCATGGTGGGATTGGTTCAACTGCTGCTGGCGAGTTAATGGGTAAGACGGATTTACTGGTGGCTATTGGCTCTTCGTTTTCTGACTTATCCCAGATTCCATTGAAAAGGACGGTACAGATCGATATTAATCCGCTTATGATTGCGCGAAGGTACCCTGTTGAAGTTGGGTTGCTTGGCAACAGCGCGGTTTTGATTCCGAAGCTGACGGAGAAGGTTATGCAGAAGGAGAAAGCTGATTATTTGGCTGAAATTGTGCGACTCAAGCAAGAATGGCTAAACCAGCTGGAAAAAGAAGCTGACGCAACCAAAATGCCGATTAGACCACAATATATAATCAAAGTTCTTAACGATAAGGTAGCTGATGACGCGGTGTTTTCGCTTGACGTTGGGGAGAACTGCTGGTGGTTTGGCAGAAACTTCCAGATGAAAAAGACGCAGAAGTTGGTGATGAGTGGTGGTTTGGCGACGATGGGGTTTGGTTTGCCCGGAGCTTTGGCGGCAGCGCTGGCTTATCCTGAACGGCAGATTGTATGTTTGACGGGCGATGGTGGATTGGCGATGGTCTTGGGTGATTTTTTAACGGCATTAAAGTATGGGCTACCTGTGAAGGTGGTTCTCATGAATAATAAACGATTGGGGATGATTATGCAGGAGCAAAAAGTTGAGGGTTTTGAGAGCTGGCAAACAGAGCTTTACGATTACAATTTTGCAGATTTTGCTGAGCATTCAGGTGGCGTTGGCATAAAAGTTACACAGCCAAGTGAGCTTGAGGCTGCTGTGGAAAAAGCGTTGTGGACGAATAAGGCTACGATTGTAGATATTGATACTGATCCAAGAAGATTTTTAGCTGAAGGTGAAATGTAATGAGTACAAGTCAAGGGTTAACAATCTCCTATGTGATGTCGCTAGTCGGCGGCATAATTCTGCTGTTTGTTAGCTTAGTTAACGCTGTGTGGTTTGGGTCTGGTGCACCAAATTGGGGTGGATTCGGCAATTACATGCAGGGCATGATGAACGGCTACCATAATTTTATGGGTAACTACGCTGGATCTTACGGATTTTTTGCTGCCGTTTCAGTTGTGAGTTTGGTTTGCGGCATTATTGTTTTGGTTGGTGCGATTATGTTGAGGGTTTATCCACAGGACCGTATGATTTGGGGAGCAGTGATTCTGGTGTTTTCAGCCATAAGCTTTGTTGGCATGGGCGGTTACTTTGTCGGAGCAATATTGGGCATCATCGGTGCAGTTTTGGCTTTGACCTATAAACCGATTTTATAGCTTCTCGAATCCTGTTGTTGGTTATTTGATTTTTTAAGATACCTTCAAGTTCTTAACTTACAAGCAGCATACATGGTTTCAGAATATTCCAATGCTACTGTAAACGGCCAACACAACATACCATATAGGAGGCCTTTAGGGTTTCTAATATACCCCGAATAAGCTATACTTTGGTGATAGTGCGAATTGCTTTCTCCGCTGTTGAAGCACTAAAAAGCAAGTCGTCAATGGTCGCGGTCAAGGTGGCAAGTTTCCCCTCACATTTAACCTTGGTTATTACTATGTTGCTTTCCCTGATGGTGCTTACTTGAAGTCCAGACGGCGTTTTAAAGTTATCAGGCGAAACCGCACTTGCTATCGCTGCCGCAGTCTTCTCGTTAACATACTCAAGCGTTATTGTTGCTTCCAAACTTCTCGCCTCTCAGCTGTCGCCCAACCAACTCATCTACCATCTTAATGAATCCATTGATCCTGTCCAGTGGTACTTGGGCACCTGCGGCAATATTGTGTCCCCCGCCTTTGCCACCATGCTCCTCTGAAGCTAAACGCATAATATCTCCGAGGTTTACTCCCTTGCCGACTGCTGCCTCTGTTGTTCTCGCCGAGAACTTTGCCGCCTGCTCAGTCTCCACATTAGCAAATGCTATGAGTGGTTTCTCATTGTTGGTTAGATTTGAGACGATTATGGAGGAGACAGTGCCTATGATTTTTTCGTTAATAAAGCTCTCACCGTTAACGACATAGATGTTTTGGAGTTCACGCATCCTCTCAGGTTTTTCATTAACCCAGCCGAGATACTTGTTGATGCTTTTGCGGTAATCTTCAAGGATCTTGTTAGATTCCTCTAGTGCTGCCTTGCGGTCACCCATGCAAATGGCTATGCCTAGGCTAGGTCGATCCATGCGACCGGTTGAATTTAACAGGACAGCGAACTCTCGCCCATCACGTAGTGCAGTGTTAGGTTCCTCTTTACTTAGAATATAGATGTAACCGATGAGATTCTCAACTTCCAGATGTAGCCCCTTAGACAATAGGTAGTCGCCTAGAGCTGTGCATAGCTTCTTGCGCTCCTCATCCGTTAGGTCGCAGAGAGCCCGCAACTTGTCTCCTTGCTTTAGGGGAATGCCTAGGTCAGCCACAAAATTCAATGTCTCGGTTTCTTGGCCACTCAGCCCTGGAAGGAAGGGGTTAGTTGTCGTTACTATCATTTTGTAGATAGGTCTTGTTTCCCTACCGAAAAACATCAAATCCTTTTCAACCTTTAGCAAACCTGCGGCCACTCCGTCGTTGGCCATCAGCTCGTTTAGGCAGCATAGTTTCCGTTGATCATACCTATCCTGCATATCACCCAAAGCACCGACCAAAGCTATTGGTGCCAAATCCACATTCGCCGAGTTAACTGCTTTAGCAACAAAATATGCCACGCCTGAACCGCTGACATCTGTTGCCCCGTCTATGCCAAAGAGATGAGGGTTAACCTGAACAAAATTCGTATTGCTTACAGTACCTGTGACTTGATGGTGGTCAAGAATTAAAACTTTGAAAGTAGGGATTTTTTCTTGAAGCAGGTCAAGGTATCCGCTGCCGAAATCCGTCAAAATCACTAATTGAGGCTTGTCAGCGATGACTTCGCCGATGATTTTCTCATCAACCCACTGCATTACCCTTATCCGAAAACGAGCGCCAAGCCGAAATAGCGTCTTTCCGATGACTCCTGCGGCAGCAACCCCATCTGCATCCAGATGTGAAAACACAACAATGAACCCGTCATTTTTTACAGTTTCATTAATTACTCTTGCTGCTTTCTCCGCTTGGCCTAAGAATAGCTCGATGGATGCTTGCTGCGCCATGCTCGTGTTCACTTCTTTGGCTTAAAGGCTGTGATTGGATTTAAAGCTGGCGCATCAACAATAAACAAGAAATAGCTAAATTGAGAAAAGACGGTTAGGTTACGGAGGCGATTTTCGCTTCATACTTAAAGTTCTTCGGAATTACGCCTTCGCGCTTATAGTATCGCGATAATTTGTGGATTCTGGCTTCAATGATTTGCATGTTGCGCTTGTTGTGAAGGTCTTTTTTGTTTTTATCCATGTGGACTGCGAGACTTTGCGCTTTCTTCATGAGGTTTGATAGGTCTTCGGGCATGGTTGGGGCTAGTCCTGCGGTTTGCAACGTGTCTGTTATGCTTTTGCCTGTTATGGGTTTCACTAGTGGGATGGCGTATTGGTCGCGTAGGATAGTGCCTATGCTGCTGGTTGAGTGACCTTCCTTGGCAAGTTTGATTATGAATGATTCTACTTCTTCAGGCTGATACTTGCACCAACTTGGGGGGCGCCTGCTGACAGGTCGCATTGAATGGGATTTTCCTTTTTCCTGCTTTGGCATCTTTACACCTTAAACTGCACCTAAACCATAACTCGCACATATTTAAAACAATCGATTCTTGCAGCCGTAGATACCCCAAGATAGGTATGCAGGTTTTAAGGGGTTTAATGTGGCTTAGTGTGGGTTCAATGTTTTGATTTTTCGATGAGAGCCTTCCACTCTATTAAAATTGCCTCTTTATTTAATTCCAGAAAATCTGATTCTTCAAAGTTGAATTTGACTAGTAAATCAATAGCCTCTTGAAATGATTTTGCTGAATAACTGCGTTCTTTAGTTTTCTCAATCAAATTCTTTTCAAGTAGATGCTTTAGAATTATCGTAATATTGTCTTCAGTAAGCATTATTGAATTGGCTATTGACTTGGTTGTTTGTGGTCCTTCCTTGGCAAGGAATAAATAGAGTTTGACCTCAACTTGCGAAAGACCTAGATTTTTTAAGGTTCTGGTTATTCGCTCTTTACTCAACGTCTTCACTTTTCATGGTAGTTTTAGTTGAAAAAAGGTGGTAATGAATTCCAGACTTTGTATTTTATCACTAAGGAATCAGTAAGTAAGCTTCAGTTGGTTGACCAGTTTCGGAGAAGTATTGCAGAGTCCAACCTCTATACTCACCTGTACCTTGAAGTATTCCTTGAGATACAACGTGTACTCCTTGAGTACCACCACTTGTAGCTACTTTGAATGTACCATAACTAGTTTGTTTGCCTTCGAACGTATCTCCAGATGGCAAAGTCACTACTATCTTACTTACGCCTGCACCCCATTGAGTATTGACGTTAAAGTTATAATCAGCCACACTTACTGCAGAGCCGCCGAATAATACTGTGGTACCTTGTTTCACTTGGTAGACACCAAAGTTCAATATTTCCCCTCTAACGTGTCTAATACCGCCTTCGTTAGTCCATGCATCTGGGTCAGGAACCCCAGTAATTGATGTAATAGGTTTGCTTATGGTAACAGTAATCTTCTTTGGAGAATCCGCTAATACTGGTACTATTAGAAATGCCAGCATAATTATTATGAGCGCAGGTAACATTTTTCTCAATATTTTCACAAATATCACCTCCAAAACGGTTTCATTTATTGGTAATACATTCGTGAACTCCAAAAACCTGTTAAAGGGAAAAGTGCTAGTTAAGGTAAGGCTAGTCACACATATTACATACACCTGGACTCCGAGTGCATAGAATTTGGGTAACGAAACAATTAGAACCGTTCTAAGAAATATGGGTTTGACAGAAAAAGAAGTGGAAGTCTACATTTTTCTATCCCGAAGAGGTGTCCTTCGAAGCCTAGAAATTGCACGCGGGTTGAAAACTTACAGAACAGAAGTCTATCGAGTTTTGCAGAGTCTTAAGGCTAAAGGATTGATTTCAATTACCCTCGAAGCCCCCATGCGTTTCAAGGCCACACCATTTAATGAAATATTAGATTTATTCATCAAAACAAGAAGGGAAGAAGTTACCAAAATTGAAGATAGCAAACCTGAATTATTGAACGATTGGGAAGATTTCAACCGAGAAATTCCTGAACCAGAGGTTGAAACTTTTTCAGTAATAGAAGGAAGAAAAATCCAATACAAGATTTCTCAAATGATTAAGGATACAAAAAGAAATTTTTATGCAATAATACCTTCCGAATATCTAAAAGGAGCCGAAAATATTGGCATTCTGCAATTTACACCAGTAGAAGCTCGCATGTTGATTGAAAGCAATTCAAAAAACCTCAACATATTAGAGAATATTGGAACTCAACTGGAACAATTAGGTTTCTGTATTCGAGTAATAAATCCCGATTTGGGTTTACAGATTTCTCCTCAGATGGTAATTAAAGATAACAAAGAAATATTGTTTTTCACTACACCAGGTTATGATTCCAAAGAAGTAGAACATCAGATTTGTCTTTGGACTAATTGTAGAGAACTTGTGAAGCCTTTCCTAGGAATTTTCGATGAACTTTGGCGCAATTCAATAAGTATTCAAGACAAAATCGATGCCCGGAATCAACCAGAAACGCGAACTGTCAAAAATAGCAAATTAGCTGAAGAAAAATACAATGAGGCTATCAACTCTGCAAGGTCGGAAATTCTCATAGTGACTTCTTCAGAAGGACTTGTGCAATTGAGTCAAGACAAGGTATTGATGAAGAAAGCAGTAAGCAGAGGAGTCCTAATTCGAGTAATGGCACCAATAACTTGCAAAAATCTAGAGTCGGCAATGAAGTTGATAGGAATCTGTGAAGTTAAAAATGGACCCCCGGGATGGCTGATAACAACAATAATTGATAACAAAATTCTCTTTCAATCGAAAACCTCTACAAATGGAGAAATTGAAAAAAAACATGCACTCTTCTATACAACAGACCCAACTTACGTCGAAACCACAATAAATATAATAAATAAACTCTGGAAAAATGCACGCGTCCCATCGTACATGACCTTAAAATCGATACTAGATAATACAAACAACTATGAAATGACCTACAGGGAAAAACTACTTGGCGAAGTAGTCTATGAAGCTCCGCCAGAGAAAATCAAAGAAACCGACATTTTAAATAAAATCTTCGCAGGAAAAAAATATCCCACGCCAAAGAGTTTAAACGATATTATAAAATACTACGGAAGTTCAGCTATCGGTATTGTATATCCTCCTAAATATTTCGACTTACCTGAACTTCTATTTAATGTACTTAAATGCAATAAACAATCTTCCTTTGGAGTTGAAGACTGGATTATCGTCTCTTTGAAAACTGAAACAAAAAATGGTTCTAAGTATATGCCTGTCGTTTATGTCACAGATAATCCAGAAGCAGCAAAATTTAGAACTAAATTTTTCACTAAGTCATCCCGGTCAAATAGTGTTCAGTTCTTGAAAGAACACGAATTACAGGTTCATGTTCAGGGCAATTCATTGTTTGCAGGTTGGACCACACCGATTGCTCTTCCTATTTTAGGAAGTTCTATTCCGCCAGCAGCTCTATTGTTTGAAGGGTTTGGAAACATAATAAGCGGTGCTGTCACTAGGATAAATCAATTAGGACGAAGACAAGAGGTTGAATTTAACCGAATGGAAGCACGTTTCACTTTCTTTAATCCCTCTTCCAACTATTCGGGACCGGGAATTGATGGTTTCCTTGACAGAGAAATGATTTTTACTTCTTATCCTAAAAGCAAGTCAATAAATTAAGTGAAATTATAGCCTATTTCCGATTTTCAAATTGCGGCTCACCAATCTGGCGATATAGTAACCCATTGGAATTGTATAAAGCATTTCTGTTCCATAAAAAATAGCCCATAATGGAATTAGTGAAATTAGAAGAGGGTCTGATAAATTTGTTCCAATAAAATAACCGATCAAATACCGACCGAACAAGAAGTGAACAATTTCCATTATTCCTACTCGGAAAAGAATTCCTAACGATGTTGTGTATATTATCATTTTTCCCCATGAAGGCAAATTATCTCCCGTAACCTTTCGTTTTACGAGCCTATAGGCTGAAAATACGCCAAGTTCAGTGACAATAATTGCGAGTGTTGTGAGCGGAACGTTATAAAAACTAGGGAAATAGAAGATTAGAGATAATCCGCCTAGTAGCCCTACAGATACTCCGACCAAAGGACCAAAAATAAGTAAAGATGCAATAATTGGAATTTCCATAAAGGTATAGTTAGCCGCTCCAAAATAGAAAGTTGGTATCATCATTCTTGAAAGATATGGATTTAGGGAAATCGTAAGCGCTGAAAAAATGATAATTGCTGCAATTTTTTTTGCATCCATAGGGTTTGATAGTTATCCTCTGATTTGTATTTAAAACTATAAGAATTGTCATGTAAAAAATGCAGCTTGTGCTTCTGACGCGAATGTCCGCACAGAAAAGTTTTATTGTCTTAAGAAGAGCTTGCTGGAGATTCTGAGCATAATTATACAGGGATTTTCCAACATAATTCTTAGTTGTCTCAGCAACTTGTCCAAAGCGTTCCGAGAAAATGGGAAAAGCGGATGACATCTACACCGAACTGGAGATTCGAATCCCACAAACGTCTCCAAAACTCTCTACTTTTCGGTAAACTATGGAAAACGAAATCGGCCCGCTTAAAGTAGGCATTATCTACGGATAATGTAGGCTATTAGCGCAGATTACTTAAAAGTAATCCTCTCTTCAGATGGGAAAAGTGGAGAATTACTACAACGGTTGAATAGGTTTACGCACTGATTTTTCAGCAAAAAGAACACTGAAACGTGCAATCATCGATATGCCGACGAGAATGATTAACCATGCCCAGAAACTAAACCAACCACTCCTCGTCCCAGCCAACAGAAAAATATTTGCCACAACAGCGCCAACTAGCCAGAAAATCAAGTTGCCCACGGTCTCAGCAATCCGCCCGATCGTCGACCGAACCGCTAGTCGGATCGCCAAGATGATGATTTGTAGTATGCCAACGCCTAAAATGAAATTCATTACTGCTGTGAAAAAGCCTGCTTGCTGTGCGGGATTGGCGGGTGCAACCAAGCTCACCGTACCGCTTCCAAAGGGATAGCTTACAGTTGTCAGGTCACTAAAAAAGGAATTTGTTTTCTCCACAATGTTGGATGTCGACACAACTACTAACCCTATAATGATGAAAACACCGCCGACAGCTAAGGCAGTGATTAAGCCTTCATATGGAGACCTTTTTCTAGCGGCATTACGGACCACGCTTATTTCCGCCCCTTCTTCAATCCCTTATTCGAGGGCTTAGCTATATAACACTTTGTTTAGGGCTCAAAACAAAGCTAAGTTTAGGCATGATTAGCCCATAGGGCGTTTTGCCTCAGTCTGTATGGACAAATCTGAGGATGATACAGCATTAGTATCTTTTAATGTACCATTTGGCAAACTTTCGAATCGCCATCGCTCTATGCGAATAACCATTCTTATCCTCAAGAGTCATCTCGGCAAACGTCTTGCCGCTTTCTATTGGCTGAAAGATTGGGTCAAACCCAAAAGCCGACTTTCCCTGAGCCTTGCGTTCTGATAGGGCTATTTTGCCTTTGGATTCACCGTCAAAACAGAGCGGTTCACATGGGGTTTGGTCGTCGCAATATGCTATGATTGATTGGAATTTGGCATCCCTGTTCTTTGTGTTTCTCATGAGTTTGAGGATGCCTCTGTTATGAATGGTTTTGTAAACGTAAGCGGTGTATGGACCCGGAAAACCGCCAAAAGCATCAATAAACAAGCCTGCATCTTCCACAAATATGGGCAGATGACTTCGTTTGTAGGCGTTTAGGGCGCTTTTTTGAGCGATTTCTGTCAGGCTTTCACTTTGTATCTCGTCTCCTTTGAGGCGAAGCATGCCGACAGCTATACCATGCTGGCTTAGGATGCTGCGTGCTTCGTTAAATTTGTTAATGTTGCCCGTGGCAAAAAAGACAACCTTTCCTTTGAGGCTGAAATCTTTACTGTTTTCGTTCTTCAACATAGCGCCCACGCCTCTCTATTTCCACAATTTTCTCATAAACCTTTGCCGCACGCTCTAGACCTACGATTTTTGCATAACCGTTCAGAACACTTCTAAAGCAATGGTCCCAGAACTCGTAATGTGTACTCTGCAGCGCCCGCTTCAAAAGGTGCAAATCCACCCCTTTAGCTTCCAGCTCAATGTTTTTTTCTCCTAAGCCGAAGTCAACAAAGAAGACCTTGCCGTTAGGGCTCAGAATCATGTTGGAGGTTGTAAGGTCGCCGTGGATTAAGCCGCGGCAGTGAAGTCTACCGATCGAGGCGCCGATTTCATTGCACAAGTCAATTCGTTTCTGTTCAGTTACGCTATTGAGCAGGCCCTTTACTTGTTGCCCCTCAACGTACTCCATTATAATTGATGATTCACTTACGCTGACCATGTAAATCAGCGGCGTCGGCACCCCAGCAGCCTTTGCCTCATGCATCAATTGGGGCTCATGCACCGTACGGTAAGTTCGAATCTGCTCATCCAAAGCTGGCGGGCGATATCTTTTCGGCACGCGAACTTTGATGACTACTTTTTTGCCATGCCAATCGTCAAGAAAGAGACTGGCTTCTGCACCCTTCTTCAACAACGTTCTCTCAACTATTGTATCCATGGCACATCCACCTTGTCCACTCGCCAACGCAGCTTCACAAAACTCTCCTCAAGCGGCGTCACCAACCCATACCTAAAAGCCAAAACGCCCGCCCAAGCAATCATTGCGCCGTTGTCAGTTGCAAACTCAAGCGGAACCACAGCAAACCGTGCGTCATGCTCCTCCGAAATGAGAGTTAGCATAGATTGCAGCCGTTTGTTCGCGGCAACTCCGCCTGTCAGCAAAACTTCCTTTTTCTCTGTGTGCGCCAACGCCCTTTCGGTAACTTCGGTCACCATAGAAAAAGCGTTTTCTTGAAGACTATAGCATACATCCTCGAGCCTGCAACCATCATGTAGGGCAGATGTTGCGGCGGTCAGCAAACCACTAAGCGACAAATCCATACCCTTCACCACATACGGCAGCGAAATCAGCTTTTTGCCTTTAAGTGCAAACTGCTCTACTGCTGCTCCCAGCGGCAATCCCTTCCTGCTCCTTAACCCAGCTTCCCTTGCAAAAACATCCAAGCAGTTGCCGAGTGCTATGTCTAGGGTTTCGCCGAATACACGGTAGCGTCGCGATTCGTAGGCGGTTACCATGGTGTTTCCACCTGAAGCGTAAAGTGTGACTGGGTCTTTTGCACCTGTTTTGAGTTTTCCGATTTCGATGTGCGCTATGGAATGATTTACTCCTATAAGCGGAACCTCAAGATATGAAGCTAAAGCGCGAGCGATGGTGGCTCCTGTTCGTAAGCATGGTCCCAACCCTGGTCCCTGCGAGAAGGCGATGGCGGTGAGGTCTTGGGGTTTGATTTGTGCTTTGGTTAGGGCTTGGATTAACACTTTGTCTGCCACTTCAGAGTGATGTCTTGCTGCTTCTCTGGGGTGGATTCCGCCTTTCGAAGGGATGTAGCTATCTGATTGGTTGGCTAGGATCTCGCCTTTGAATGTGGAGATGCCGATGCCAAAGTCGTCGGCTGAGGATTCGATCCCGAGGCAAACGCCGCCTGAATTATGCTCTTTTATGTTTTTCATATGGTTCCACATTTTTTTGGGGATACATATTTTTATGTGAATCCAACGCTTATATTACTGTATTATTTGGAACTGATTCAGATGCCTAAACGTAATGACCTTGAACAGAAAGCACTCCACTACGTCGTTAATACTGGTTATCAGGGTGTACTTCAATCCGATTTATGGCGTGAACTTGGCGCAAGCAGCCGTGAAGGCTCACGCGTCTCTATCAAACTGGAAGAGAAAGGATTAATCAGGCGCGAGAAGGAACTTCAAGACGGCAGATGGACCTATCGGCTTTATCCAAAGAGGCTTCCAGCATCCATTGAAACAATCGTTGATTGTCCATGCTTGCTTTGCCCAGACAACGCAAGATGTGACCCAACAACCGCGATTTCGCCTAAGAGTTGTCCTAAACTTACTGATTGGATACTTAACTTAGGAAAACCACCAGCAATAGCAGATCCTGAAGGTCCAAGCACACCAGCACCAGAGCCAAGCATACAAAGGGATGATTCTGTTGCCGAAAGCTTGGATCAAAGATAGAAAAAACGAATATTACTACAAAAAGGCTAAAGAAGAAAACTATCGCTCCCGTGCCACATACAAGCTAGTTCAATCTAACGAAAAATATGGTTTCATCCAAAGAAACGACGTTGTAGTTGATTTGGGCGCTGCTCCAGGCGGATGGATACAAGCCGCACGCAAAATGACTGGCAAGCACGGTTTTGTCTTAGGCGTTGACTTAAAAACTATCGAACCTTTCACGCAGGAGTATATACGCACAATCGTCGCTGACTTAACTGAGCAAGGCATGGTCAATGAAATATTATCTTTTCTGCCGCGCAAAGCAGATGTTGTCATATCTGATGCTGCACCAAATATTACAGGCGTCTGGGAAGTTGACCACTCAAGACAAATCGATTTGGCAGCCAAAGCCATGGAAATCGCCCAGTGTATACTACGACCACAAGGCAATTTCTTCGTCAAACTCTTTGAAGGAGATCTCATGAATGAGTTCGTCCAAACGGTTAAAGCTACTTTTGAAACCGTCAAAATCGTCAAACCTCAAGCCAGCAGAGCTCAAAGTTCTGAAATGTATCTTCTAGCAATGGGCTTGAAAGCTGAGAAAAAATGTGAAGAGGAAAACTAATCTCTCTGCTTCAGCTATCTTCTGTTAGGTGCAAACTGTGAGAGTTGTTTCCGCAGACTCTGGAGCCGCAATACTGGATGATAAGTTTCAGCCGGTTTACCTTGTTGCCTCAGTTTCGGTGTTGGTCGAGCCACCATATCGTGAGGCATCTTTGGGGTTGGCGGAGCCCATTTTTAGAGAAGTTGAGAGCGACTTTGAAATTATCGTGCATGAGGCTGAGTTGTGCTTGAGTTTGCTTGGAAAAGTGTCTGCAGATGTTGTGCACTTGGATATGTC
>Ga0153915_10002046_pt1 | contig 18515 bp, 22 predicted proteins | sample Opewatmetagenome_2_FD_107003 | JGI IMG/M metagenome (GOLD analysis project Ga0153915, IMG submission 107003) | Freshwater wetland microbial communities from Ohio, USA - Open water 3 Core 3 Depth 3 metaG | ecosystem: Environmental > Aquatic > Freshwater > Wetlands | place: USA: Ohio, Lake Erie...
CCTGCTCATCCCGTACCTTTTCTTTTACTATCCTCTTGTCATTTTCTTCTATCTGAGGGGGATGGTATCCGGATTCTCCCACAGAAGGTTCAGCAAGAAGGAGATGAATCTGGACGACTGGAAGTGCTAACTCTTTATTTATACTTTGATCACTCGAAGTAAGATGCGTTCTCACTTGTTAGTGGTCATTTAATCGAAAAGCTTATAAATATTAAGTGTATATTTTACGCATGATAAAAATTTATTTACAGCCCGTCAACTCGAACTTCTATAGACTGGACGTATACCATAATACTATCCACAGAGCTTGGAGCATCGCTGTTCATAAAAACCCAAGAAATCCTTGGATTGAAACAATGTTTCTCCCAGATTTCATAGGACCAGTTGACCAAAGAGTCGAGACGCACAATACCCTTACTGACGCATTGCGTTTCATAGATTCTGGCGATTTAGACGCGGATGTAATTGAATCGCTTCTGGCAGCGAATTCACAACTACCGCCAAAATATGATTTAGTTATTTCTAAAAATTAGCTTTTCTTTCCGACAGCCCCTATAACCACACCCCACCCATTCAGGAAGCGATTCCCATAGTTCAGGCGCATAATGCTCCTGTTTACAGGAGCTTCAAAGGATTTTTTGAGGAAGCTTTCAGACTTCTGCCATAGCGGCGAGAAAAGCCATCCAGGAGAGAAAGCAACCTCAGCGCCCTGAATCCTTCCGACTGTGAGCCCTGGTTTCCCCATCCTGAAAGCCAGCTCTTTTTTGCTGTACGGGTATTCATTCCCGTATATCCATGTGCCTGTTTTCTCCGCAAGGAACTTCCCAATCCTGTATGGCGGGCACTTCATGTTCGGAGCTATTATGAGCACCTTCCCGCCCTTTTTTGTGGCTATGGAATGTGCATCCACAATCTCCTGCCTGTACTCTCCCCTGAAATGCTCCACCACACCCTCTGAATGCACGAGATCAAACTCAGCCTCGAAACCATGGTAAAAAGCATCCCTCCGGACAAGCTCCCCTTCTAAGGAGAATTTGTCAAGCAGTTTTTTAGCTATCCCAAGAGCCTCATTTGAGGAATCAAGGAGCGTGACATGCGCACCTGCCCTTGCCATGAGAACAGAATTTATCCCAGTACCGCATCCTATCTCCAGAACCCTCTTATCCCGGAAATCATAATCCCCGAGAAGAGCCTTGTAGAAAAACCACCTGTAGGTATCTCCCTGAAACCGCGCATCCTCAACGCTTTCCCATATCTCAGACCATGTCATGGTTATTTTTGGCTGCAAAACAATAAATAACAACAGTTCAAGTGAGTATTATGTCTGCTGATTTGGCAAGAAAGCTCCACCCACAGGAGAGGCTCGTTCTGATTTCCCTGGAATCAGGGGAAGCGACAGACCAGGCTATAGCGAGGGAAACAGGGCTCCCGAAAGCGGCTGTTAACAAGGCAGGACTGTGGCTAAAACTGAAGGGGCTTATTGAGTACAAAGACAAAAAGGAGTTCAAAATCTCCCTTACCCAAGAAGGGAGGAATTACGCAAAGAACGGCCTTCCTGAAAAGATTCTCCTGAAAATATGCGAAAAGGAGCCATACCTAAATGGTCTCAGAAAAAAAGTCCCAGAACTCACAATCGCCCTGGCATGGGCGAAAAAGAACGGGTGGATAGAGATTGGGAAAGGGAAGATAACAGTCACGAAAGAAGGCAGGTTAGCGCTTTCAAGAAAGAACGATTTAGAGAAAGCCCTTGAAACAGGTGAAACTCACGATGAGAATATCATGGCACAGCTGAAGGCAAGAAATCTCGTAACAGTTACAGAGCTGAAAGAGAAGATATTTGCCCTCACGCCAGCAGGCAGAGAGATTATTCCGCAACTAGCAAGTGCAAAGGAAGAGATAGGTCAGCTCACTCCGCAGGACCTGAGAACAGGCGCTTGGAGGGAGAAGGACTTCAGGCCTTATGACATAAACACACCCGTTCCAACAGCAATCCCTGCAAAGATGCACCCTTATACCCAGTTCATAAACTACACGCGTCAGAAGCTCATAGCGCTCGGGTTCAAGGAGGTAAAAGGCCCTTATGTGGAACTGGAATTCTGGAATTCTGACTCGCTTTTCATGCCCCAGGACCATCCTGCAAGGGGGATACATGATGTTTTCAGGATCAAGAACCTCAAGAAAGGCTTTGTAAAGGACACGCTTCTGCTCAAAAGGGTGTCAGAGACGCACAAGAACGGCTGGACAACAGGCTCCGCAGGATGGGGCACATGGAACCAGGAGCAGACACTCTCTCTTATCCTCCGCTCCCAGACAACAGCAGTCTCAGCCCGCACACTAGGAGCAGGAGCAAGATACGGGAAGTTCTTCACAATAGAGAGGAACTTCAGGCCGGATGTTATTGACGCGACCCACTCCTTCGAGTTCCATCAGGCAGAGGGGATTGTTGTTGGGGAGGGTATGAACCTCCGACACCTTCTGGGCTATCTCAAGATTTTCGGGAAAGAGATAGCAGGAGCGGAACAGGTGAGATTCCGTCCAGGCTACTTCCCTTTTACAGAGCCCTCTGTTGAGATGGACGGCCTTGTAAACGGGAAATGGGTGGAGCTTGCAGGGTCAGGAATATTCAGACCAGAAGTCACCCAACCGCTTGGAGTGAACGTACCTGTCCTCGCGTGGGGGATAGGGTTCGGAAGATTAGCCATGATAAAGCTCGGAATAACAGACATGCGTGACCTCTTCAACCACGACCTTGAATGGCTCAAAAACAAAAGGATGGTGTATTAAAGGAGGGAAGTCGTCTTAAAGACAGAAGGCGACAAGAGTCGCCTTCCAACTCATAGACGCCTTCAAACTAAATATGCCCATAATAACAGTCAATCCGGATGACCTGAAGTCCCTTATAGGAAGGAAGATATCAGACGAGGAGCTCAAGAGAATCCTTCCCCTTAACAAGCTCAGCATAGAGGAGTGGAATGAGGAGATAAAGATAGAGGTCACCCCCGACAGGCCAGATCTCTTCTCAAGCGAGGGCATGGCAAGGCAAATAAGCAGCTGGCTTGGGATAAATACAGGCCTCGCGAAAACCAATGTTTCAAAACCCCAGATAGAGGTCATTCCCTCAAAGGTTTCACTTCGCCCTTTCATAACATGCGGTGTAGTGAGAAACGTGCGCATGAGCAATGAGATGATAAAATCCATCATGCAGCTCCAGGAGATGCTTGATTTCACTCTAGGAAGGGACAGGAAAAAGGTCGCCATAGGCCTCCATGATGTTTCCAAGGTGAGCCCGCCTTTCTATTACAAGGAGATCCTTCCTGAGGAGATAGAATTCATCCCGCTCAATTCGAGCAAGCGCATGAATCTCATGCAGATAATCAAGACCCATCCAAAAGGAATCCAGTATTCCCACCTTGTGAAAGGCGCAAGGAAATGGCCGATAATAGTTGACTCCAAGAACCGCGTGCTCTCGTTCCCTCCAATAATAAACGGGGAGCTGACTAAGGTGACGGAAGGGACGACCGACTTATTCATGGACATAACAGGTCCGAATGAAAGAACGATAAACTACTGCCTGAACATACTCGTTACAGCCCTTGAGAAAAGAGGCGGGAAGATAGAGTCAGTAAGCCTTGGAGGCAGGCTCAAGCCGGACCTTTCCCCAAGGCTCATGGAAGTAAATATACATGAGGCAAGGAAGCTTCTCGGACTGGAGATAAGCAACAAAGAGATTGCAAACCTTCTCGAGAGAATGGGTTATGGCGTGACCCTAAAAAAGAGCATTGCAGAGATTCTTGTTCCCGCGTTCAGGGCAGACATACTCCATCCAGTTGACATAATGGAAGACATAGGGATAGCATACGGATTTTTTGATATAATACCGGAAGTTCCAAAGCTCCCCACAACAGGCGAGGCAAGCAGGACAGAGGAGATATCCAACACGGTAAGGGAGCTTATGATAGGGCTTGGCTTTCAGGAGGTTATAAATTACACGCTCACCTCCAAGGAAAGGCAGTTTGCAAAAATGAACATAAAGCCAGAACCTGGGGCTGAGATTGAGAATCCAGTCTCCCAGGAGTATTCTGTATGCAGGAGATGGCTCCTCCCGAGCCTGATTGAAAACCTCCGCTCAAACAAGCACAGGAAATTCCCGCAGAGGATTTTCGAGATAGCAGACTGCATAATCCCTGACAAATCCGAAACTTCTGCCTCAAATGTGAGGAAGCTGTCAGGCGTGATAGCCCACTCCCAGGCATCCCTCTCGGAAATAATCTCCATCCTGAATTCAATAAAGGAGAACTTCGGGGTCAAGTGGGAGATGAAGCCCTACAGACATGAGAGCTTCATTCCGGGGAGATGTGGGGCGATATTCCTTGGGAACAAGGAGACCCCAGCAGGGATTTTTGGCGAGATAAATCCAAAAGTTCTAATCAACTTCGAGCTGAACAATCCTGCTGCCGCTTTTGAGCTTGATGCGGAGAAGATTTTTAGTATCTGAGCCATCCGAAGAATCTGTGCGTGACAGGCCTTCTTATAATATACTGCTCCCCAATAAGCCTTGCAGCTATTGCCTTCATCTGCTGTGATGCTATAGAATTCGGTCTGTACAAAACAACAGGCTGGCGATTCGCAATAGACCTCCCTATGTTATGGTCCTCATATATCTTGCCTATTATAGGCATTCCAAGGAACTCCTCTATCCTGTGGGCAGGAACCTCATGGGGCATGTTCTTTATCCTATTCACAATAACTCCTACATTATTTGTCTCAAAATCACTTGCAACTTTTGAGAGCTTGAGGGCATCTGTGAGCGCGGGCATCTCAGGATTAGTGACTGTTATCATCTCATCCGCAGCCTTTATTGTTGTCTGCGCTTCCTTTCCAAGCCCTGCAGCAGTATCTATGAGGACAAAATCAGCGTCACCTGCAAGCTTGTAAAACACGTCTAGGAGCCTGTTTGATTGGGGAACCATAAGCCTTGAGAGGGACACGTCTCCAGGTATAACCCTGAACCCGGCAGAATGGTAGTAAAGAGCATCCTTGACCTTTGCCCTGCCATTAAGCACATCATTCAGCGTCACAGGATAAAGGGGAATCCCGAGATGCAACCCAAGGTTCGAGGTTGTAAGATTGGCATCTATGGCCACAACAGATTTCTTGAAATGAGAAAGGCTGGCTGCCAGATTCGAAACGACTGTGGTTTTCCCGACCCCGCCTTTGCCGCTAGCAACAGCAATTATGCGCGTCATAGTTAATTATTCTGTAAGGCAGAGATAAATATATATCAACCAAGTCTATATGCAATGCACGGGCCCGTAGCTCAGTATGGATAGAGCGGCAGCCTCCTAAGCTGTAGGTCGTGAGTTCGAATCTCACCGGGCTCGTTGAACGAAAGAAGTCGGCTTCGCCAGCTTCAATCCCATGCGATTTTTAAGTATGCAATAAATAGGGGCATGACTAATTATTCTTATGCTGAAGTTTTTTGCAATACTTTTTCTTTTGCTGATTATCCTGGTTTCGGGCTGTACATCAGAAACAGGAAAAGTAGTTGAAACAACGAAACTTACAATACCTGAAAATTCCCAGCAGACCTCAAGCCAAGAGAGCATAGAAGAGCTTCACAAGGAGTTCGAGGAGTTTGAAAAATCACAAACCGATAATCTCTCGGAACAGAATGAAACACAGGAAGAAGCTGTTACAGAAAGCACAGAAGAAACAGAGAACATAACATCAGAAAGTGCGGCAATTCCTGAAGAAATTTCTGAGCAAGAAACAAGCACACAAAACGAATCGATTGAGAAGCATTGCCCTTCCTGTGAAGATAACGATTCCTGCACAACAGACTCATGTTCAGAAGAGACAGATTATGAATGCATACACGAGCAAATAATTCCATGCTGCGGGAACGGGAACTGTGAAGAGGCAGAGAACTGGTCTGCCTGCCAGGAGGATTGCGAATGCGCTCTGGAGTGCGGGCCATGCGAGTCTCTTGAGAATGAATCATGCACATGCCTTCCGAAAACAGAATGCATTCAGGACGGCTGCTGTCCCGGGAACTGCACATACCTAGAAGATTCCGATTGCCCAAAGCCGAGCGTGGTTTTTTCTGAGATATTCTACAATGCAAACGGTACTGACACCAAACACGAATGGATAGAAATTTACAACAATGGAGCGATTGCAGTGGACATAACTAAGTGGAGATTTGAAGAAAATAACACCCAACATTTTATAGAAGAATTAAATAACGAAACAATCATAGAGTCTGGCTCATATGCTGTAATAGCAGACAATACAGCCCAATTTCTTGATGACCATCCAGATTACACAGGCCAGCTTTTTGATTCCTCGTTCTCGCTTAGCAATACAGGAGAGCTACTAATGTTAAGAATGGGAAAAGATGGAGAGATTATAGACTCAATTTTCTATAATAGCACATGGGGAGGAGACGGAAAAGGATTCTCGCTTGAGAAGATAGACCTGAACGGCCCTAACACACAAGAAAACTGGAACGAAAGCACTGTTGAGAAAGGAACGCCTGGCCAGAAGAACAGCCTATCCCCTTAAATTTTAATCAGTACAATCCTCGCAAAGCCAGCTCCCGCCCACATTCGTCAGGCTGTCAGAATACTCCCCGCATTCCTCGCATATCCCTGATATTGTCCTGTCAGGCCTTGCCACGGATTCCACCCTGGCCTTAAGCTTCTCTGAAAGTATATCCAGCAGCTCTGGCGAGACTAGAAGCAGCTCCTTGTCCGAAACTATCCCCATGAGCTTCCCGTTCTTTAAAACAGGGACCCTCTTTATGCCGTTTTTTATCATCTTCTTCGTGACTTCTGTTACACCCTCTTCTGGAGAGGCTGTTATGAACTTCTTTCTAAGGGGCAAATCCCTTATCTTCACATATTTTGGGTTCCTTCCTCTGGCAACAACCCCGACTATGTCATCGTCAGTCAGAATCCCGGTAGGCCTCTTGTTTTTCATTATTATAAGGGAGCCCACCCTGTTGTTGGTCATTATCTTCGCAGCGTCAGAAACGTTAATGCCTGAATCGACTGTAATGACCCTTGTTTTCATTATGTTCTTGACCTTGATCATAGACATCTAATAATATTTGGTTTCAACTTTTAAAAGACAAACAGAAGCTGATATTTTTGAAAAACTAAACAATTTGCAACTATTTGCAATAATTTTTTTAAATAAATTGCAACAATTAAGTAATATGACAGGGATGAAGTTGAGAGACTCAGTGCTGACCATTATACAGAAAAACTGGCCTATACATGTCCGGGAGACAGTCTTTCTCCTTAACTGGGACCCCCAAGACATAACAAACGTCTCAAAGGTAAGATACCACTTCAAAAAGCTTGAGGCGACAGGCAGGATAAGGACAAAGAAAATAGGCAGGGCTCTTGTTGCATGGCCGATAGGAATAGAAAGGATGAGGGCTGTGCACGATATGTTCAAGGATTAGCATGGGAAGGAATGAAGAAATAAGGAAGGTTCTTGAGGACCTCCTGAAGATGGAAGATGTGCAGGCATGCCTTCTGACAGGCCGCCAGACAGGAACAATCACTCCTGGAAGAGGCACGAAACTGAAGAACCTTGTCCTCTGGAAGCTGATAATGGACAGCTCGCATAAGTTCTTCCCTGTCATAGAGGACTTCTATGTTTACGGCCTGAAAAGACTGTACTTTGAACTTGGCGATTATGAGGTCATCATGAGTTTTTTGGACCAGTTCACAGCTCTAATCGTGGTGATACCATCTCTCGTTAACAGGGGACTTGTGGAAGTGGAGATAGAAAACAGCAAGAGGACGATAAAGGAAATCATAGGCAGGCAGAAATGAAAGACTTGAAGGTATGTGTAGGAACAAGTAGGCAGTGGAAAGGAATAGAGGTGGCGGCCGAGCTTTGGTCAAAAATAAAGAAGGTAACTCCTAATCCTAAATTCATACTGCTTTTTGCGACAATAGACTACAAGGATGAGTTTAAGGATATCCTGTCTCATTTAACATTAGAATTCAAAAACACCTCACTGGTTGGGGGCACAGTGGCAGGCTTCATAAATCACGACGGATGCTACACACGCGGTGTAACAGTGCTTGCTGTGGATTATCCAAACATGGACGTTGCTGTTGGGATAGGCAACAATACAAAAAGGAGTCCGGAAAAGGCAGGCTCAGAATGCTCAAAGCAAATAAAAGAGGGACTGAAGAACAGCAAATGGAAAAACGGGTTCATTTTCTCTTTTATCGCAGGATTGGAGATACCCAAGATGCCCGGGATGGAAGGCGGTGTAATAAAATCCCGGACCGTGACAAAACTTGTCAAGGGAGGAATGGGAATAACTCAGTTCCTTATGCAGAAGAGCGTAGGAAGGGAGGAAGATGTACTGGACCAGGTAACAAGAGAGTTGCCAGACTTCGGTATGATACACGGCTCAACAATAGATAACGTAAAGATGGGCAAAAACTACCAGTTTTGCGGGAAAGAAATACTGACAAACGCGGTTGTATGCCTTGGAATAAAGTCAGACCTGAATTTTGATTCAGGCTTCGGCAACGGGGCCAAACAGAACATAAAATTTGATATAACAGAAATCAGCAAGAACAACCAGATAGTAAGCAAGATAAATGGCCAGCCAGCGCCAAGCGAATATTCAAGGCTTCTGAAAAAACCTGAAGATCTGATATTCGACAGCAAATACTATGTGAAAAGATTCCCCTATTTCCCATGCGGAATGTTCCAGGGAAACAAACTGCTTCTGAGAGCGTTCGGTTTGGTGATGAGCGATTCCATGATGTCCATGTCTAAAGTGCACAAAGGAGACGTATTCACAGTTTCGATTACAGGAAAGAGTATGATAGAGTCGGTCAAGGACATACTATCCCCCATGGGGAAAAATCCCGATTTCGGATTCGCTACTGAGTGCGCAATAAGACTGATGACTCTAGGTTCTGACATAGAAAAAACAAGAAGTAACATGAAAGCATTCTTCAAGGAGAAGCCTTTTTTGGTAATATATGTATCCGGTGAAGCGGTTAAAAAACCTAACGATGAGTATTTTTACATGAACGAGTCCTTTGCAATGACTGTTTTCAGGAGGTAAAAATATGGAATGGGAAATTGATAAATTGCTGCAGCATCCAGAGCCTTTCAGGATGCCTGAGAATGAAGCAGATGAATCAAAATTCAAATCATTCATACAGATATTTGAGCACCACTACAAGAATTGTGAGGAGTACAGAAAGTACTGCGAGCTTTACAACCTCAAGCCACATGACATAAAAACACTGGACGACCTCGTAAAGATACAACCCATCCCATCTGATGCTTTCAGGGGTACGCAGAAGCTCATAACAAGCGTGCCCCAAGACAAGATAGTGATGGTGGCCACTACAAGCTCCACAACTTCGAAAAGCCCGTGCAGGTATCCGCTGGACGCTGATACGTTAAGGAGAACTTCCATGACTGGTATACGTTTTCTCACTGACGTTGGTGTGAAGGACGGTTTTATGTGCATGCTCACTCCATCTCCAGATGAGTCCGATACTGGTTTGGTGAGGGGAATGAACCATGTTCTGAAAGATGGGCTGAAATTCGGCGACAGGATAATGTATGCTGTGCACAACGGGAATGTGCAAACAGAAGCCGTGCTCAATAATATAACAAGCACTCATCACAGGCCAGTCCATCTCTATGGCCCACCGTTTGTCTATATGCATCTGGTGGATTACATAGAAAAGCATGGAATTGAGGTCAAGCTGGACAAAGACAGCAGGCTTTTAATAACAGGCGGCTGGAAGACGGTGGCTGGAGAGATAACAAAGCATGAACTGAATGAAAAACTGGCAAAGACCTTTCACATCAAGGAGGACCAGGTGCGTGACGGCTTGGGACTTACAGACATCTACACGATGATAATGGAATGCGAGTTCCACAACAAACACGTCCCACCATGGATTCATGTTTCCGCGCGCAATCCCGCAGATATGAACATAGAGGTTGATGAAGGCGAGGAAGGTATACTCGTCCTTATGTCAAGCTTTATAACATCCTTCCCAGCAATCGTGGCTACCGGCGACATGGGGGCTGTATGGAACAAGAAGAAATGTGAATGTGGAAGACACGGGCAAATAGTTGAGCATAGAGGCAGAGGAAGCAAGCTCGGCGCCAGAGGCTGTGCAATAAGATTGGAGCAATTCATGGAAGCCATAACAAGGAAGTGAGTAAATGGAAAAAATACCCTTTATAATTTGCGGTGAACAGAAGACCGGGGAGCACCAGGTCTTGGAATTTGGACCCAAGGAAAACAGGACAAAAATATGCCTCCCTGAGATAACGGAAAGCGACATACGCCAGATAAACAAAAGCGATATGCAAGCCATGCATGAGCTCAGCATAGATGAGATAATAAGTTTCTATTCCAAGGTGGGCAGGTTATGGAATTCCACCACATATGAGAAAAGGGAGGAGCTGGTTGACCTTACATGCGCAGTTACAGGCTATTCCAAGGAGATGGTGGAGCTCGGAATGAAGCAGATATGCGGAGTTCTAACAAAGGAATACCTTGAAGCCACTGTTCAGAGCGACCTCGGCGACAAACGCCTCTTGGATGAATGGATTACGAGGGCAGAATCCTCAGTGCACTGCCAGCCCAGGGGGAAGGCATTGCACATACTTGCAGGCAATGTGCCTGTTGTGGGAATAACCAGCATACTAAGAGGTAGCCTGACAAAGAACGTCAACATCGTAAAAATGTCCAACAGGGATGTCATTACGCCCTCTTATTTTGCACAAGCCTTCTATGACATTGATCCAGAACATCCTATAACAAAAACCACTTCTGTGATTTATTGGCCTCACACAAACCAAGAGATGTTCAGCAAGATTCTATCTTTTGTAAATGTAGTATGCACCTGGGGAGGGCATGATGCTGTGCAGGAGACCAGGAGAAATGCCCCCCAAGGCGTGGAACTTCTGGAGTTCGGTCCGAGAAGAGGAATGCATCTCATAGGGAAAGAAGCATTCAGCGAGCTGAACAAGACAACGATAAAAGCTGCACACGACCTAACACTATTTGACCAGGAATGCTGCTACAGCCCTCAGATGAGCTTTGTCGAGGGAGATGTTAACAAATATGCAGAATCCTTTGCAAAAAGCCTAGAGGAAGAGAATGCGAGGCTGCCAAAAGGATATGGTGACCCAAAATTCCATGCAAATATAACCAATGCCAGGATGTATTCCAAGTTCAGAGGTCACAAGGTTCACACTTCCGCAAAGACAGAATGGACAATTATAGTGGCTGATAATATAGAAGATTTTCCAACCCATCCATTAGGAAGGACGATATTCATAGTGCCTGTAAAAGATTTGATAGAATCCCTTGTTCACATAGGACCCGAAACACAGGTCGTTGCGATAGAACCCTATGAAAGGTCAGTAGACCTGAGGGAACATCTGACTTTGAGAGGCGTTGACAGGATAACACATTTAGGAAAGATGGGATACTTTGCGGTTGGCGCTCCGCATGAAGGCATGTATCCGCTTTCCAGAATGGTCAGATGGGTAAAAATGCGCCAATGAAAGGACAACGTGCTGTAATAAAAACAATCTTTATTCATTAACTTTCTTTATAACAATACCCTTTGGCGTAATATCCATAGGATATACTTCCTTCCCGTGCTTTGTCCTTCTCATCTTCCTTATGATAAGTGACCTGTCCAGGCCGCCGCCGGCAGCATACTCCAGGTAGTTCAGAACAATCACAGAATCAACCACAAATTCTTCCACTCCGAACCTTGTTAACTGCTTTGTACCTTCAGGTATCTCAGAAGTTAAGAAGGCCGTACATTCAGTTTTCTTTATAGTCCCTATTATGTTGTAAAGCAGCTTCCTTATCTGCGACTGGCTTTCAATGGTCAATCCGATTATGGATGTTGAATCAATGACAAGCCTTTTCACATTCATTCTCTTTATCTCATCTATTACAACAGATCCGAGATTGTTTACCTGCGCAGGGTCATGGTATATTATTTTAAACAGGCCTTTCTTCTCAAATTTCTCGAAGTCCCAACCAAACTGTAATGCATCTGCCTTTACATCTTCAGGATCCTCCTCAAGCGAGATGTAAAGGCAGGTGTCACCTTTCTGTAGGCCATACCAAAGAAACTGCGAGGAGAAAATGGTTTTCCCTGTTCCTGTCTCGCCTGTTATGAGATTGACGGAATTCTGCAGGAATCCTCCCTGAATCAAGGGATCCAAACCAGGAATTCCTGACTCTATTCTCATTTTCATTAAACCACTTTATTCTTATTAAATCCTTTACTTAAATATTCTTTAAGGATGCTGTATGGGAAAAAACGAAACCGAAAAAACTCTTGAAGAGCTCAAGTCAAGGATAGACCAAGAAATGGAGAAAATACTCCCTAAGATTGCGGACAAGGGTTACCTTGAGAAGATATTCGGAAAATCAAGATACGAATATGACGTTTCTGCCATAAATAATTCGCTTAACAAGCCTGTTTGGGATTTTCTGGACAGGGGAGGCAAGAGATGGAGACCCGCGTTGTTTTTGCTTGTAGCAGAAGCCATAGGAGGCGACCTGAAAAAACTCCAGGAATTTTCAGTGATTCCAGAGCTCGTACACTCCGGATCTATTTTAGTCGATGATGTGGAGGATGATGGCGATCTCAGGCGTGGGAAGCCGTGCACGCATAAAGTATTCGGAATGGACGTGGCCATAAACGCAGGGAACTTCCTTTATTTCATTCCGCTGTTGTCCTTCACTAAAAACAGAAGCAAATTTGACGATAAAACAGTTATCAGGGTGTTTGAAATCTATGCCCAGGAAATGACCAACATACATGCAGGCCAGGCAATGGATATATGGTGGCACAGGGGAAATGAAAACCCAAATGAAGCGCAATATATGCAGATGTGCGCTTACAAGACAGGAACCTTATCCAGAACTGCTGTAAGATTTGCTGTCGCGCTTTCAGGCGGTTCTGTTGAACAAGAAGAAAAGATAGGAAAATTTGCAGAGGCGATAGGTATTGCTTTTCAGATACAGGATGATATTCTCGATATTGTTTCTTCCGGAGAGGAAAGGAAAAAATTCGGGAAGGCAATAGGCAATGATATAAAGGAAGGCAAACGCACATTAATTGTGATTCATACTCTTGAGAAAGCGTCGGAAAGCGATAGGGAGCGCCTTTTGGAAATACTTAACTCTCACACAACGAACCCCAAGCAAATTGAGGAAGCGATATCTTTGCTTGAAAAATATGGTTCTATAAACCATGCAAAACAAAAAGCAAAAGAACTCGTTCTGAATGCATGGAAGGAGATGGAACCACTCCTTAAAGAATCTTCAGCAAAGAAAAAATTAAGGGATTTTGCCTATTTCCTCATAGAAAGGGATTTCTGATTCGCGAATGAAGGTGACAAGAGTCACCTTCTCTCCAGAGAGTGCTTAACGTGCTTAATCGCTATATATAGCCTTGGTTGCTTAACGTTGCTTAATTTGCTTAATGATTGCTTAAGCACTGCATAATCGTTATATATAGGCTCTAAATATCCCTAGAAGTAGACAAAACGCTTAAGCGTTGCTTAATGGATGCTTAATCAACATATACCGCCACTATAAAAATAAAAAAGCATAAACAAAGGCCAAAAAGTGATTAAGCGCTATCAATAGGCCCTATCTTGGTTGCCTGGTAACCCAAGGCAAGCCTCTTGATGGCCTCTGGATCAATCCTTAGCAGCATCCTTCCATCCCTGCGTGAGCTTTCTATTGGTATCTCATACACCCGCTTTAAATCAGAAATATAACCCCTTAAGCATGATTGTGTTATGCTGCATACTCCAGACAAATAATCATAATTAACCCATTCACCGTTCGCTTGCGAAAGGCACTTTATCACTCTTATATGCCTATCCGAGAGGCGCTCCACCTTCCTTTTCATATCCTCTGCTATCTTCCCTATGGAATGCGGCTCAATCTGGCCTTTCACAGCAGAGCCTAATGCCTCCTGAAGTGGAGCCATCAGCTGGTTCACAACCATCTTTGAGACAGAGTCAGCAATTGCCTGATTATCAATCTCTTTTATCATCTTTTTTATTTCCGTGCATTCCTGCCTTATAACCGATTCAAGATATTTTGTTTTCTCTTTTCTTTCCTGCTTAACTACCTTTGGTTTTTCCTTTTTCTCAGAAAGCGATTCAACATCAGAAGCAATCTCTTCAAGAATTTTCTTCATCTCTTTCAGCTGCGCGTCCATAACAATATTATCAAGGAGCACGCTTTTATAGGAAGCGTCTATGATTGGAAGGTGCAAGCAGCACCTTCTTTCCAGAATCGCTTGACTGCTTAACAAAACGCTTAAGCACGCTTAAACAATGCTTAATAACCCCAAAATAACGCAAGACATATAAACCAATAAGATTATAACTTAACCAACCCAAGCAAAGCCAGCAATTTAAAAACACAACCCAATTTTAGATATAAATCAAAATTGGCAAGATGTAACTATGGACATAAAGTCAACAATCCGGAAATACTCAAGGGTATTGCAGATAGCAAGGAAGCCTGGAAAGGACGAATTTGTCAGCTCAAGCAAGATATGCGCGCTGGGCATAGCCGTGATAGGATTCGTGGGATTTGCGATTTTTCTGGCTTTCATCTTGACAGGGATCTGAGAGCATGATATACACGATAAGAACGACTTCAGGAAGGGAAGATATAGTGATAGACATTCTGACAATGCGGCTCAAGAGCGAAGGCTACAACATAAAGGCCATATTTCATCCTGCTGAAATAAAAGGGTATGTTTTTGTTGAAGGAAGCTCGGGAGATATCCACAAGGCGATACACGGAATGATGCACGTGAGAGGCGTGATAGAAAAGCCTGTGAAACTCTCGGACATCCAGCATTTCCTTGAAGTCAAGAAAGACAGGATAAAGGTGGACATTGGGGACATAGTGGAGATAATAGGCGGTCCTTTCAAAGGGGAACGCGGGAAGATACAGAGGATAGACAAGGTAAAGGACGAAGCGACCATAGAGCTGCTGGAGGCTTCAATACCAATTCCTGTCACAATCTCAACCGAGTTCGTGAAGGTAGTGAAGAAGCAGAAGAAGGAAGGGGAGGAGGAATCCAAGCCACAGCAGACGCATGAAAAAGAGGAATCCAAAGGGAGCGTGTTTGACAACATAGGTCCCGGATCAGAGGAAGAAGAAGAGAGTGACTAATATGGGCAAAGTAACAGTTGAGGCTCTTGTAGACGGCGGGAAAGCGACTGCAGGCCCGCCTATAGGCAACCAGCTCGGACCTCTCAAGGTAAACACCGTGCAGATTGTGAAAGACATAAACGAAAAGACGAAAGAGCTTGCTGGGATGAAGGTTCCCGTGAAAATCATAGTTGACACAGAAACCAAGAAGTTCTCCATCGTAATCGGCACTCCCCCTATATCAGCGCTGATAAAGAAAGAGCTAAGCCTGGAGAAAGGCTCCGGAGAGGCAGGAAAGATAAGGGCAGGCGACCTCACTTTGGAACAGGCAAAAAGGATTGCAAAAGCAAAATTCGGCTCTGACGAAAAGCCTTTCCTGAACCAGGTGATAGGCTCAGCCAGAAGCCTTGGCGTGACAGTTGGCAAAGGCGCGATTACAGACGAAGAGCGCAAGGCTGCTGAGGCAGAAAGGCAGAGGATGAAGGCAGAAGCTGAGAAGAAGGCTGAGGCGAAAGGCAAAGCAGCCCCGATATCAGCCCCGCCAGCAAAGTAGTTACTTCTTAGTCGTTAATGCCGATAGGTTTAAAAATCTAACCCCTGAAATATACCTATGTTCCAATTGACAAGGGCAAGGCTAGACTTTGCTTTCTGGATATTTTTCATATTTGCAGGAGCAGTTCTGATAGCAGGGCTGATTACAAGCGTGATTATTGCAGACCTGCTGCTGGCTGCGATAGTGATAGCAATAGGCTTTCACGGCCTTCTTGAAGAGCATGCACACAGGGAGAACAAAAAGGTTTTCAGGCGCCTTGATAATTCCCTGCAGCAGCTTGCAGAATGGATTGAAAAGAGCCACCTATTCACAAAGAGCGTGCATGAGAAGCATGAGCTCAGGCTCCACCACCTTGATGTCAAGCGCGCCTTAACAGAACAGAAGCTCGAGAAGAAGGACAGGGAGCTTTCAAGAAGGATAGTGGATCTTGAAAACAAATTCAATTCGCTCAAGAAAATCCTCTCTGGCGAGAAATACAAGCCCCTTTCTACTTTTGAGAAGCGGATTGCAAGGGCGATAACAGTCCTCAGGAAGGAGGGCATGATAAACAGTTCTGTCTATTCCAGAAGGATAAGAGTGAGCAGAAAAGTCGCCAATAATGACCTCAAGAAGATGGCAGGAATGAGGATAGTCAGGAAGAGGGGAAAAGGCAGGAATGCGTATTATATTTTGGCAATTTGAGTGAAGTGATAACATGACAGAGTTAAAAGAACCAAACCAATATATCGAAGAAAATACAACTTATGTACTTTTTAGATTCATGGGTAATATTGATGAGCAAATGAAACGGTTAGATCAGATTAAGGATTTGTGTGAAGCAGAAGGATTAAAGAAAATCCCATGCGTAAGTAGGATAGAAGGACATGGTATTAAATTAGAATATGAACACGTGCTTGGTATGATTGAAGAAGGTTATCCAGAACTCATTAATTGTTTGTATACGAGTGTCAGTACTGAAAAACCAAACGAAAGGATGACACAACTTTGCAGAAAAATCAGCATGCATCCATAATTTCTGCTAAAACAGCCACGAAACACTTATAAATGCTAACCCCCATATTCTAGGTATCAGTCCGCTGCTGCCCAAGGAGGCAGCGTACACTGCTTCGGCAGGAGGATAGCATGAGCGAATTTTTGGAGAAGGTAAAGGAAGCTAAAGAGAAGGCAAAGCCCAGGAAGTTCAAGCAGAGCTGGGATTTTTCTATCAACCTAAGGGGAATAGACCTGAAGAAACCTGAGAACAGGATAAACTCAGAGATCTCCCTTCCCGAAGGGAGAGGCAAGGACCTCAAGGTCGCGATTATAGCTGATTCTCTTGCAGCAGACGCTAGGAAGGCTGCAGACCTTGTGATAACCAAGGAACAGATAGATGAGCTGGCCAAGAACAAGAAGCGGCTCAAGAAGATAGCCAATGAGTATGACAGGTTCCTTGGGGAGGCCAGCCTCATGCCTCTGATAGGTAAGCAGTTCGGCATGATTCTCGGGCAGAGGGGAAAGATGGCCAAGCCCATTCCCCCGAAGGCGAAGATAGAGCCATTTATAGAGGCAGCAAGAAGGACCGCGAAAATAAGCCTGAAAGAGAGCCCCGTCATTCATGTTTCCGTGGGGACAGAATCCATGGAAGAGGAGAAAGTGGCAGCCAACATGGAAGCCGTTTTCAATTTCCTCAAGGAGAGGCTTCCCAAAGGGAAGAACAACATCAAATCCGCGTACATAAAGCTCAGCATGGGTCCGGCCGTAAAGATAAGGATAGATTGACATGGTTTCCGAGAAGAAGAAGCAAACAGCGAAGGAAGTCAAGGAGCTCATACACAAGCACAAAGTGATAGGAATCCTTGACATGCACAAGCTTCCTGCAAAGCAGCTTTACGAGCTGCGAAAGAAACTGAAGAGCCATGCCACGATAAGGGTGGTCAAGAAGCGGGTGATAAAGCTCGTGCTCAGCGAATCCAAGCTCAACGGGATAGAGCAGCTCACAGAGAAAATGCGCTGGGAGCCTGGGCTGCTTTTCAGCAATGAGAACCCGTTCCGGCTAGCAGTTATGCTGAATGAATCAAAATCCACAGCAGCAGCCAAGCCTGGTGATATAGCTCCCCATGACATAGAGCTAAAGGCAGGCCCGACCAGCCTTCCTGTAGGCCCTGCCATAGGAGAGCTGCAGAGGCTGAAGATACCCGCAGGCGTGGAAGGTGACAAGATCGTAGTCAAGAAAGACACTATAATAGTGAAAAACGGGGAAGTAATCCAGAAACCGATTGCAGAGGTGCTTGCCAAGCTCGGGATAGAGCCCATGGAGATTGGACTTAACATTCTTGCAGTCTGGGAGAACGGGATAATCTATCCGAAGGAAATACTCTCAATCCCCCCAAGCAAATACCTGGAAGACCTTAAGCTTGCGCATTCGAGAGCCTTCAATCTCGCGTTCAGCATAAATTATTTCACAAGCCAGAATGTTCCACTGTTCCTTTCAAAGGCCAACCGCGAGGCCCTTAGCCTTGCAGACAGCGCAGGGATTGTCCTGCCTGAAACCATACTAGGGCTTTTTGCAAAGGCAAAGGCCCATCACAATGTTTTGGAAGGAAAAGTGAAGATTGAAAATAAAACAGAGGAGCAATCGGAAACCAAAAGCGAAACATCAGAATGATTATGGAGGTGCAATATGGAAATGATATATGCAGCGCTTCTGCTTCACAGCGCTGGAAAGAAAGTGGATGAGCACTCCCTTACAAA
>Ga0153915_10002047_pt1 | contig 18503 bp, 30 predicted proteins | sample Opewatmetagenome_2_FD_107003 | JGI IMG/M metagenome (GOLD analysis project Ga0153915, IMG submission 107003) | Freshwater wetland microbial communities from Ohio, USA - Open water 3 Core 3 Depth 3 metaG | ecosystem: Environmental > Aquatic > Freshwater > Wetlands | place: USA: Ohio, Lake Erie...
TGAAATGGTTGCTGAAAAAACCAAAGGCGAAAATAAATCCGCACTGGATATCTGGAAAAAAGCTCTCGAAAATATAACCCCACATGTGGAGGTGAAAAGCCGGAGGGTTGGAGGAGCCACATTCCAGGTACCGCAGGAAGTCAGACCTGACAGGAAAATTACGCTCAGCATGAAGAACCTGATAAGCTATGCCAAGTTAAGAACCGGTCATTCGATGAGTGAAAAGCTGGCTGGTGAAATCCTGTCAGCATATCATGAGGAAGGCGGCGCTTTTAAAAAGAAAGAGGATATGCACCGGATGGCAGAAGCCAATAAAGCTTTTGCTCATTTCCGGTTTTGATATTTAAACACGATTTGAGATTGAGTTGAACAGGGATCTGAAAAATACAAGGAATATTGGGATAATGGCCCACATTGACGCGGGTAAAACAACTACCACGGAAAGGATCTTGTATTATACAGGTCTCACTCATCGTATCGGAGAAGTTGATGATGGTGCCGCAGTGATGGACTGGATGGCTCAGGAGAAGGAAAGGGGAATCACTATTACCTCTGCCGCAATCACAAGCTACTGGAATTACAAAGGCGAAAAATATAAAATCAATATCATTGATACCCCGGGGCATGTTGACTTTACTGTTGAGGTTGAACGCTCCCTGCGTGTACTGGATGGAGCCGTAGCACTGTTTTGCGGTGTGGAGGGAGTGGAGCCTCAATCAGAAACAGTCTGGAGGCAGGCTGATAAATATAAAGTTCCGCGAATTGCTTTTGTAAATAAACTGGACAGGCCAGGATCAGATTATTTCAGGGTAGTTCATGAAATAGAAAATAAACTTGGGGCAAAACCTGTGCCCATGCAGATCCCGGTTGGAAGCGAAGATAAGTTCAAAGGGGTGGTCGATCTTATAGAGCAGAAATCAGTTCTATGGGAGGACGATGATTCGCTAGGCATGAATTGGACCTATACTGAAATTCCGTCTGATCTTGCCGAAACAGCTGAGGAGTGGAGAGAAAAACTTGTGGAAACAGCGGCAGAATCAGATGACAGACTTCTTGAAAAGTTTTTATCAGACAGAGAATCAATCAGTTCTGAAGAATATATCGAAGCTATCAGGAAAGCAACCCTGAGTCTTAAAATTGTTCCGGTATTCTGCGGAGCCGCTTTCAGGAATAAAGGGATACAGCCGCTTCTTGATGGTATAGTTGCTTTTCTTCCCAATCCACTGGACATTGGCCCGGTGAAAGGGATTAATCCTTATATTAAAAAAGAAGAGGTCAGGGGGCCGGACTCTTCCCAGCCGTTCGCATCCCTGGCCTTTAAAATTGCCACTGATCCGTACGTCGGTAAACTTGCCTACCTGAGAGTTTACTCAGGTTCAGTCACAACAGGAGAACAGGTTCTTAATTCGAGAACCAACAGGAAGGAAAGGATAACACGGCTGTACCAGATGCAGTCAAATAAACAAATCCCGATTGATAAAATTGAGGCTGGAGATATATGTGCAATAGTGGGCTTTAAAGATATTAAAACAGGAGATACCTTGTCTGATCCCCGGAAGCCCGTTTCGCTGGAATCAATGGTCTTTCCTGAACCAGTAATCAGTATAGTTGTTGAGCCAAAAACCGTGGCCGATATTGATAAAATGGCCCAGGCACTCAGCAGGCTTTCCGATGAGGATCCCACATTCCTGGTAAAAACGGATGAGGAAACCGGTCAGACTATTATCAATGGCATGGGCGAACTTCATCTTGAAATAATATTAGACCGGATGCGTAGAGAATTTAATGTTGAATGCAATCAGGGTTTACCCCAGGTTAATTATAAAGAAGCTATCACTATGGCAGTTGACCATAGGGAAACCTTCAGCAAACAAACAGGAGGCAAATGGAGATTTGCTGAAATTCAGTTTGAAATACAGCCTTCTGATAATGGAATTGCAGGGCTTCAGTTTATCAACGAAATTCAGGACAATATCCTGCCTTCAAAGTTTATCCCGTCTGTGGAAAAAAGTTTTAAGGAAGCCATGCAGAATGGACCCCTGGCAAGCTATCCGCTTGACAGTCTGAAAGTCATATTAAAGGATGGTTCATTTAATCCGGCCGAATCTGATGAGCTGGCTTTTGAACTTGTAACCAAGATAGGATTCAGGAAGGCTGCGGAAATGGCCAAACCTGTGTTACTTGAACCAATAATGTCAGCTGAAGTTGTGACACCAGAAGAATATATGGGTGATGTGATTTCTGATTTTAATAAAAGACGCGGGCAGATCGAGGGTATGGAAACCAGGGCCGGATTAAGGGTAATAAAAGCCAAAGTGCCTCTTGCCGAACAATTCGGGTATGTTACAACGCTGAGGACACTGACATCAGGGCGGGCAACTTCAACAATGGAATTTTCCCATTACCAGGAAGTTCCGTTCAATATTGCAAAGGAAGTGCTTGAAAGAATGACAGGAAAGACATTAATTGTGTAATAGGGATGAAGAGAGAAAAACGAAACATGTGAAAGACCAAATACGAAACAAACAAAGAAACTCAGGAAAGACAAAATACGAAACAAAAAACGAAAAACGAAACAAAGAATGAAGAAACAAACTCTAAACTCTAAAAACTAAAAACGCTGAACACGGAACCAAGAACCCGGAACTCTGAACCGCGAACCACGAACCACGAACCACAAACCACAAACCACAAACACGAAGTAATAAAGATTTTACAGGGAACAGACAAAAATCATAAAAAGATATAAAGAACATCGAAAAAATCAAGTTGAATGAGCCAGAAAATAAGAATAAAGCTTAAGTCCTACGATCATAACCTGGTTGACAAGTCAGCTGAGAAGATTGTCAAAACAGTGAGATCAACAGGCGCAGTGGTCAGCGGGCCAATTCCCTTGCCGACACATACGCGGATATTTACTGTGCTAAGGTCGACCTTTGTTAACAAGAAATCAAGGGATCAGTTCCAATTATCATCATATAAAAGGTTGCTGGATATTTACAGCTCGACCCCAAAGACAATTGATGCATTAATGAAACTGGAGTTGCCCAGTGGAGTTGAAGTTGAAATTAAAGTATAAATCATAAAATATTCATATATGCCCGGATTGATCGGAAAAAAAATAGGCATGACCTCTGTGTTTGATGGAGAGGGAAGAACAGTACCATGTACGGTAATAGAGGTTGGTCCATGCACAGTGACACAGATTAAAACTGTGGAAAAAGATGGATACAGAGCCGTACAATTGGCTTTTGATGATAAGAATGAGAAACATGTGACTAAAGCCATGATTGGCCATTTTAAAAAGGCAAATACAACCCCTAAAAGAAAAATAGTTGAACTGAAAGGATATGTGAAGGATTGGAAACAGGGTGATATAATAACTGTAGATTATTTCAACGATGATACCTGGCTGGATGTTTCAGGATTGACAAAAGGCAAAGGATTCCAGGGAGTTGTTAAAAGGCATGGTTTCGGAGGTGTAGGATTTGTTTCTCATGGACAGCATAACCGTCAGAGAGCGCCAGGATCAGTTGGAGCATCATCTTATCCCTCAAGAGTTCTAAAGGGAATGAGAATGGCGGGCCGTACAGGCGGAAATAAAAACAAACAGATCAACCTCAGGGTTGTGAAAATAATACCTGAAGAGAACCTGCTATTGCTCAAAGGTTCTGTTCCGGGTTCTAAAGGTTCATATTTAATCATTGAGAAGTAATGAAATTAGCGGTATTAAATATTGAAGGAAAGGAGACAGGCAAGAAGGTTGACCTGAAAGATTCAATTTTCGGGATTGTGCCTAATGATCATGCTATATACCTTGATGTAAAGCATTATATGGCGAATACCCGTCAGGGAACTCACAAATCCAAGGAACGCGCAGAAGTAGCAGGAAGTACCAGGAAAATTAAAAGGCAGAAAGGAACTGGTACAGCAAGAGCAGGAAGCATCAAGAATCCTTTGTTCAGGGGAGGCGGAAGGGTCTTTGGTCCTAAGCCAAAGGATTACAATTTCAAGTTAAACAAAAAGGTAAAGCTTCTTGCAAGGAAATCTGCGCTCACTTATAAGGCAAAGAATAACGGCATTATGGTTCTTGAAGATTTCTCCCTTCAGGCTCCCAAAACCAGGGAATTCGTAGACCTGAGAAAGAATCTGAAGATTGATGGCAAAAAATCGTTACTGGTGCTTGAAAAATATGACCGGAACATTGCGCTGGCATCCAGGAATTTACGGGAATCAAGGATAACACTGGTTGATAACCTGAATACCTATGATATTATGAATGCCGGTACGCTTGTTTTTATCGAAAGTTCACTGAATAAGTTGCAAAGCAAAGAATAAAAACCAGGGAAGAAAATGAACATGTTGATTAAACCTATAGTGACTGAAAAGATGACAATCCAGGGCGATAAATTAAATCGTTATGGATTTGTTGTCGATAAACGTGCAAACAAGATCCAGATTAAAACTGCTATTGAGAAAACCTATGGTGTTACGGTTTCTGATATCAATACAATGAAATATTCAGGCAAACAAAAATCAAGGTTTACCCGCAGCGGTTTAGTCAGCGGCAGAAGGAATTCAGTTAAAAAGGCCATAATTACTTTGGCCAAAGGAGAAACAATAGATTTTTATAGCAATATTTAATTTCTATGGCGGTAAAAAAGTTTAAACCTGTTACACCAGGCCAGAGGAAAAAGATAATAAGCGCCTTTGATGAAATAACTAGGGATTATCCTGAAAAATCCCTTCTTATGCCTGTAAGGAAATCAGGAGGCAGGAACAATCAGGGTAGAATGACCATGCGGTATATTGGCGGTGGCCATAAAAGAAGATACAGGATAATCGACTTCCGTAGGGATAAGGATGGCATGCCGGCAATTGTAAGGTCCATTGAATATGATCCTAACCGTTCTGCAAGGATAGCGCTTGTTGTATATGATGATGGAGAAAAGAGGTATATACTTGCGCCGAATGGATTAAAAGTCGGACAGCAGATTATTTCAGGGACCGGGGTTCCGCCTGAGGTGGGCAATTCCCTTACGCTTGGTGAGCTTCCGCTGGGCACGATTGTTCATAATATAGAAATGCAGCCCGGACAGGGTGCAAGCATAGCCAGGAGCGCAGGTTCATTTGCACAGCTTACATCAAGGGATGGAAAATATGCGATAATAAGGATGCCTTCCGGCGAATCAAGGATGGTTCTGACAACATGCAAAGCGACTGTAGGCAGCGTATCGAACCAGGATCACGATCTTGAGAAGTACGGTAAAGCAGGTCGTTCAAGATGGCTTGGAAGAAGGCCCAGGACAAGGGGTGTTGCTATGAACCCGGTCGACCACCCTATGGGTGGAGGTGAAGGACGTGCTTCAGGTGGCCATCCGAGGTCGAGGAAAGGATTACTGGCAAAAGGATTTAAAACAAGATCAAAGAAAAAAGAATCCAACAGATATATAATTGAAAGAAGGAAAAAATAATTTTTAAAGAATACAGGGTATGAGTCGTTCACTGAAAAAAGGTCCGTTTATTGATTATAAGCTTGAAAAAAGGGTGCTTGAGATGAATGAATCAGGCAAAAAATCAGTGATTAAAACATGGTCACGGAGATCAGTGATCTCACCGGACCTGGTTGGACATACAATTGCTGTTCATAATGGGAATAAGTTCATTCCAGTATATATAACAGAAAATATGGTCGGCCATAAGCTCGGTGAGTTTGCCCCAACCCGGATTTTCAGAGGACACGGCGGTAAGGCCAAATAGTATTGTAAAATCGCAAATAATTAAATAATGGGATCCAGGAAAAGAAATACAGCAAACAGGAATAAAGAGGAGAAAGCAGGCAAATACCTTGCTGTTTTAAGGGACTGCCCGATATCGCCGAGAAAAATGCGGCTGGTTGCTGACCTTGTTCGCGGGCAGGAGGTAAATCATGCCCTTGATATACTAAAATACAGTCCGCAGAATGCATCAAAAGATCTTGAGAAATTGCTGTTATCAGCCGTTTCAAACTGGCAGAATAAAAATGAAGGAGTAAGGATCGAAGAAAGCAATCTTTTCGTGAGTGAAATAAAGGTTGACAAGGGACGCACACTGAAGCGCTTCAGGCCTGCTCCCCAGGGAAGGGCTCACAGGATCAGGAAAAGATCCAATCATGTTACAGTGATTCTGGTAAGTTCAAATAAAAATGAAGAAAAACAAACTGAAAATTAAATGGGACAAAAAGCAAATCCGATAGCAAACAGGCTTGGTATCATAAAAGGTTGGGATTCCAACTGGTATGGTGGTAATGATTATTCCTCAAAACTGATCGAGGACAACCGGATCAGGGAATATCTTAATGCAAGGCTTGCAAAGGCAAGTATTTCAAAGATCATCATCGAGAGAACCCTGAAACTTATAACTGTTACTGTCAATACAGCACGGCCAGGCATAATCATCGGTAAAGGCGGACAGGAAGTAGATAAGCTGAAGGAAGAATTGAAAAAAATTACAAAAAAGGAAGTACAGATAAACATATATGAAGTAAAGCGTCCTGAACTTGATGCAACCATAGTTGGAAATAATGTTGCACGTCAGATAGAAGGTAAAATATCCTACAGAAGAGCAATTAAAATGGCAATTGCATCAACAATGAGGATGGGTGCAGAAGGAATCAAGATCCAGGTTTCAGGAAGGCTTGGCGGAGCTGAGATGGCACGTACAGAAACTTTAAAGGAAGGAAGGATCCCGTTGCATACTCTCAGGGCAGATATTGACTATGCAGTTGCTGCAGCCAGAACCAAAGTGGGTTTAATAGGCGTTAAAGTCTGGATTTGTATAGGAGAAGTATTTGGCAAACGGGACTTATCGCCCAATATAGGAGCAAAAAGTTCAAAAACCAGGGGCGGAGGAAATTTTAAGAAAAGAAGAAAATAAACCAGGAAATATATAATCAGAATGCTACAGCCAAAGAAATCAAAATACAGAAGGCAGCAGAAAGGCAAAATGAAAGGAAATGCCCAACGGGGTCACCAGCTGGCATTCGGGTCATTTGGCATTAAAGCTTTAAATCAATGCTGGCTTACTGGCCGCCAGATAGAAGCTGCCAGACAGGCAATCACCAGGCATATGAAGAGGGAAGGACAACTCTGGATAAGGGTATTCCCTGATAAACCTATTACGAAAAAACCAGCAGAAGTGAGGATGGGAAAAGGGAAAGGTGCACCTGAAGGCTTTGTAGCCCCTATCACACCGGGCAGGATTATCATGGAAGTTGAAGGGGTATCTACAATTATTGCACTGGAAGCTTTAAGGCTTGGAGCAGAAAAATTTCCTTTCAAGACAAGGATAATTACAAGAAGGGATTTTGAAGAATAAATATATAGAATATGAAAAATACTGAACTTATCGAATTGACAGATAAGGAATTGAGCGAGAGGCTGGATAACGAAAGAGATTATCTCCTTCGCCTGAGACTGAACCATGCAATTTCTCCTCTTGATAATCCTATGAAAATAAAAGAATCAAGAAGGAATATTGCAAGGATGATAACGGAGATTAATAAGAGAAAGAATCAATTAGGGCTAAAAACCGAGAAAAGCTAAATTCAATGGAATCAAGGAAGACCAGAAGAGAAAAGATTGGTATCGTTATCAGTAACAAAATGCAGAAATCCATTGTTGTTGCTGTTAAACGCAAAGTGAAACATCCAATCTATGGAAAATTTGTAAACAGGACATCAAAGTTCATAGCCCATGACGAAACAAATTCCTGCAAGGAGGGAGATTTGGTTAAGATAATGGAAACCAGGCCATTGAGCAAACTTAAGAACTGGAGACTTGTAGAAATTATCGAAAGAGCTAAATAAAATGATACAGCAAGAAAGCAGACTGGCGGTTGCAGATAACAGCGGAGCAAAAGAGGTCCTTTGTATCCGGGTTTTGGGCGGAACCAAAAAAAGATATGCAACAATTGGAGATACAATTGTAGTGACTATTAAGAGTGCACTCCCGGCCAGCGAGGTAAAAAAGGGGACCGTTTCAAAAGCAGTTGTGGTGAGAACCCGGAAAGAAGTCAGAAGGCCGGATGGATCCTATATACGCTTCGACGATAATGCAGTCGTCCTGCTTAACAACCTGGATGAATTGCGCGGAACACGCATTTTTGGGCCAGTTGCAAGGGAACTGAGAGATAAATATATGAAGATCATCTCATTGGCCCCTGAAGTAATTTAATTAATAAATCATTACCAATGGGTAGGAAATTTCATATTAAAAAAGGTGACACGGTTTATATTATAGCCGGGGAATACAAAGGCCAGCAGGGTAGAGTTCTGGATATCATCATCAAAGAGAATAAGGCGATAGTTGAAGGAATTAATATGGTTGCAAAACATACAAAACCAAATTCCCAGTACCCCCAGGGTGGGATTATTAAGAAAGAAGCTCCCATCCACCTGTCAAATATGCTTCCCGTAGATCCGTCAAAAGGAGGACCTACAAGGATCGGAAGAAAAGTGAACAGTAAGGGGAAATTGGTGCGATATGCTAAAAAATCAGGGGAGGAACTGAAATAATGAAATACGTTGCTGATTTAAAAAAGAAATACACAGGTGAGATCATTCCTGCTCTTATGAAGGAGTTTGGATATAAATCTGTCATGCAGGTGCCAAAACTCACCAAAATTGTGATAAACCAGGGTATTGGACAGGCTGTGGCTGATAAGAAACTAATCGATGTCGCCCAGGAAGAGCTGACTATGATAAGCGGGCAGAAGGCCGTTCAAACAATGTCCAAAAAAGATATATCCAATTTCAAGCTGAGAAAAAAAATGCCGATCGGGGTAAAAGTTACCCTCAGGAGGGATATGATGTATGAGTTCCTTGAAAGGCTTATAAACGCTGCTTTGCCCAGGATCAGGGATTTTAAGGGAGTAAGCACCAAATTCGATGGGCGGGGGAACTATACCCTTGGAATATCAGAACAGATCATTTTTCCTGAAATCGACATAGACAAGATCAATAAGATCATGGGTCTGGAAATCACATTTATTACGACTGCCAGAACGGATGAGGAAGGTCTTGCGCTTCTCAGGGAATTTGGTGTTCCATTCAGAAAACAATAAAGAATTAAAGATAAAGATTATGTCTAAGGAATCGATGAAAGCCAGGGAAGTCAAGAGACAGATGCTTGTAGATAAATATGCAGAAAAAAGAGCCAAGCTAAAAGCATCCGGAGACTATATTGGATTAAGCAGGTTACCCAGGAATTCTAATCCTAACCGCCTGCATAACAGGTGCAAATTGACAGGCAGGCCAAAAGGATATATGAGACAATTTGGCGTCAGCAGGATCACTTTCAGGGAAATGGCTGCTGCCGGACTAATTCCGGGTATCACAAAAGCTAGCTGGTAATAAAGTAGTTCAATTATTAAATTTTATATAAATGGCAACGGATCCGATATCAGATTATTTAACCAGAATCAGAAATGCTGTAATGGCAAAACATAAAATTGTAGAAATTCCGTCTTCAAATATTAAAAAGGAGATAACTAAAATTCTTTTTGAAAAAGGATATATTTTGAGTTACAAGTTTGAGGAGGATAACAAGCAGGGGATCATAAAAATCGCTCTTAAGTATCACCCTCAAACCAAGGTCTCGGCAATCAGGGAACTTACACGCGTGAGCAGGCCGGGTCTCAGAAAGTATTCAGGCCTGGAAGAAATGCCCAGGGTATTGAACGGATTAGGGATTGCCATTCTTTCAACGTCAAAAGGTGTAATCACTGATAAAGAGGCCAGGAAGCTGAAGATCGGCGGCGAAGTACTCTGTTATGTTAATTAATCAGGAGGTTAGTTATGTCAAGAATTGGAAATCTGCCAATAGAAATACCAGCCGGGGTCACAGTTACTGTTGACAATGACAACCTGGTAAAAGTCAAGGGCCCGCTTGGGGAACTTGTACAGAAACTAAATAAGGATATAAAAGTTGAGATCAAGGAAAACGAGATTGTTTTTTCAAGGCCAACTGACGAAAAGCGGCATAAAGCTCTTCATGGATTGAGCAGAGCTCTCGTTAATAATATGATAATCGGCGTTTCAAAAGGCTATGTCATTCAGCAGGAGCTTGTGGGTATTGGTTTCAGGGCCGAGGCCAAGGGCCAGAAACTGGAGCTTAGTCTCGGATATTCTCATGATATTATCATGGAACTGCCTACTGAGGTTAAGGTCGAGACCAAAACTGAAAGAAGGGCAAATCCGATAATAACACTTAAGTCGGCAGACAAACAGTTGCTCGGACATGTGGCGGCAAAGATCCGTTCCTTTAGGCCACCTGAACCCTACAAAGGCTCCGGCATAAAATTCGTTAATGAGCAGCTTCGCAGGAAAGCCGGTAAAGCTGCCAGTGTTTAATATTTGTAATTAAAATTAAAATGACCCTAAGTAAGCAGGAAAGCAGGTTACGTAAAAAGTGGAGAATCAGGCAAAAAATCTCCGGTACCAATGATAGACCCAGGATGTCTGTATTTAAAAGCAACAAGCAGATTTATGTTCAGCTGATTGATGATGTTGCGGGGGTAACCCTTGCAGCCGCTTCTTCAAGAAATAAGGAAATAGCCGAAAAGACAGGTTTAAAAAAAACCGAACAGGCAAAACTTGTGGGAAAGCTGATTGCGGAAATTTCAATTTCCAAAGGGATAAGCACTGTTGTATTTGACCGCGGGGGATATATCTATCATGGAAGGATAAAACAGCTTGCAGAAGGTGCAAGGGAAGGAGGACTTAAATTTTAAAATCATATGACTACCAATATAAGAAAAGTAAAAACCAGTGATCTTGAGCTGAAAGACAGGTTAGTTAGCATCCAGCGTGTGACTAAAGTTACCAAAGGAGGGAGAACTTTCAGTTTCTCAGCTATTGTTGTTGTCGGGAATGAAGACGGAATAGTTGGTCATGGTCTGGGTAAGGCAAGCGAAGTCACAACTGCCATTGCCAAAGGTATTGAAGATGCAAAGAAGAACCTGATAAGGGTACCTATTTATAAAGGTACGATACCTCATGAACAGGAGGCAAAATACGGCGGTGCAAAAGTGTTTCTGAAACCAGCATCGGGAGGTACAGGAGTTAAGGCCGGTGGAGCTATGCGTGCTGTGCTTGAAAGCGTTGGCGTGAAAAATGTTCTTGCTAAATCAAAGGGATCATCTAATCCTCATAACCTTGTTAAAGCAACCATGTTAGCCCTGCTTGAACTGAGAGATGCATACATGGTGTCTGATCAGCGGGGTATGAAACTGGATGGCGTATTCAATGGATAGGGTATTAAAATAATTACACAAATGGCGAAAATTAAGATAATCCAGGTCAGAAGCAGAATTGGCAGCACACCAAGGCAAAAGAAAACCCTTGATGCCCTAGGATTAAGAAAAATGCACAGGTCCGTTGAGCTTGAGGCTACTCCCCAGATTATGGGAATGATAGAAAAAGTGAGACACCTTGTAAAAACAGAAGAACAATAAACATTAAGACATAAACCGAATATGGAACTGCATGAATTAAAACCGGCTAAAGGTTCATTGGGAAGAGACAGGCGCCGAGGAAGAGGCCAGGGCTCCGGAAGGGGAGGGACATCCACAAAAGGACACAAAGGCCAGAAGGCCAGAACAGGATATTCAAGGAATTTTGGTTTTGAAGGAGGCCAGATGCCATTACAGCGCAGGCTTCCAAAATTCGGATTTAAAAACTTTACCCGGAAAGAATATAAAGGTATTAATATAAGTACGCTTCAGGAACTTGCAGATATGAAAGGAATCACAAAAGTAGATCCTGAAAGCCTTCAGGCTGCAGGGTTAGCTTCAAAAAATAAGCTGATCAAGATCCTTGGAAACGGGAAGCTTACAGCAAGACTTGAGGTGAAGGCTCATGCTTTCTCCGAGTCTGCAAAAAAGGCTATTGAAAACCTGGGTGGGACTATTGAAAAAATATAATTGAATGAGAGCATTTATAGAGACACTGAAAAATATCTGGAAGATTGAAGATCTTCGCAAAAGGATCCTCTATACTCTTGGCATTCTGCTTGTATATAGGCTTGGATCATTTATTACTATCCCGGGAATAGATCCGAATCAGCTGGCAAATCTTAAGTCACAGACTTCACAGGGTGTTCTTGGATTGCTTGATATGTTCTCAGGAGGTGCCTTTTCAAATGCTTCAATTTTTGCGCTGGGGATTATGCCTTATATATCTGCCTCCATTGTTGTCCAGCTGCTGACAATAGCTGTACCTTATTTTCAGCGCCTTCAGAAAGAAGGGGAAAGCGGCCGGAGAAAGATGAACCAGTTCACAAGGTATCTGACTGTATTTATACTATTACTGCAGTCACCCAGTTATCTTGCAAACCTTCATGCACAAATACCTGCCTCAGCTTTTGCTATTAAAGGCCCAATGTTTACAGTGCCTTCAGTTATTATACTTACAGCAGGTACAATGTTTATTATGTGGCTCGGCGAGAGGATAACAGACCGTGGCATCGGGAATGGTATTTCACTTATAATAATGATCGGCATTATTGCCCGTCTGCCAGGATCAATTGTTGCTGAATTTGGTGCCAGACTTGAGCAGCAGGGAGGAGGACTCGTTGCATTTCTTGTTGAAATTGTTGTACTGTTCGTTGTGTTCATGTTTACTATCCTTCTTGTACAGGGAACAAGAAAAATCCCGGTACAATATGCAAAAAGGATTGTCGGGAATAAACAGTTTGGTGGAGTGAGGCAGTATATCCCTTTAAAGGTGAATGCAGCCGGTGTTATGCCGATTATTTTTGCACAGGCACTGATGTTCATTCCTATAACAATTGCCGGATTTGCAAAATCAGATCAGCTTACAGGCTTCGTGGCTGCATTTGCAAATTTTACAGGTTTCTGGTATAACCTTGTGTTCGGTTTACTGATCATTGCATTTACATATTTCTATACAGCTATTACAATAAATCCCCAGCAGATGGCTGAGGATATGAAAAGAAACGGAGGATTTATTCCGGGAGTTAAACCTGGAAAGAAAACGATGGAATTCCTGGATTCCGTCATGTCAAGGATAACTCTTCCCGGATCTATCTTCCTTGCATTTATTGCAATATTACCAGCTTTCGCACGGATGACGGGTATAGTCTCAAGATTTGCATCATTCTTTGGCGGGACTTCCTTACTGATTCTTGTTGGTGTCGTACTTGATACCCTGCAGCAGATCGAAAGCCATTTATTGATGCGGCATTATGACGGACTTATGAAATCCGGAAGGATTAAGGGAAGAACTGGTAGTGTATCAGCTATGTAAAATTTCACGGAGCGTTCATTGATGATAAACCTGAGATCAAATGAGGAGATTGAGTTATTATCTGCCAGCAATCTGTTGGTATCAAAGGCGCTTGGAGAACTGGCAAAGAGGATAAAATCCGGAGTGACAACACAGGAACTTGACAGGTTTGCTGAGGAATATATCCGCGATAATAAAGGTGTACCTGCATTTCTCGGATATAATGGTTTCCCGAAAACACTTTGCACCTCTGTTAATAATGAAGTTGTTCATGGAATACCCTCAGCATATGCTCTGAAAGACGGCGATATTATCTCAGTCGATTGTGGTGTAAAGCTTAACGGGTATTTTGGTGATTCGGCTTATACCTTTGAGATAGGAGAGGTGGAAAATTCTATAAGGAGGCTTGTTAAGAAAACCAGGGAATCATTGTTCAAAGGTATTGAGAAAGCGATTGAAGGCAACAGGTTGGGTGATATAAGTTACGCAGTTCAGGAGCATGCTGAAGAAGCGGGTTTTTCTGTTGTCAGGGAAATGGTTGGGCATGGTCTGGGAACTGAACTTCATGAAGAACCTGAAGTTCCCAATTATGGGAAAAAAGGGACAGGCGTAAGGCTTATGTCAGGCATGGTTCTCTGCATTGAACCCATGATAAATATGGGATCAAGGTTTATACTCCAGGGACCAGATGGCTGGACAATAAGGACAAGGGATAATAAGCCGTCAGCACATTTTGAACTGGCAGTCGCGATTACAAAAGATGCTCCCAGGGTGTTGTCGACTTTCAGTTTTGTTGAAGAGGCTTTAAATTTAAATTAGGTATAAATATTAAATACTGATTTGATGGTTAAGCAACCTTCTATAGAACAGGATGGCACAATTACTGAGGCACTGTCAAACGCAATGTTCAGGGTAGAACTTGAGAACGGGCATATTATTACAGCCCATATTTCAGGCAAAATGAGAATGCATTATATCAAGCTTCTTCCGGGAGACAGGGTCAAGGTCGAAATGTCACCATATGATCTGTCAAAAGGAAGAATTACATTTAGGTATAAGAGTGAAGCGTGATGCGTGAGGCGAGGGTGAGAGAAGGAGTGAAGAGTGAACAGTGAAGAGAATAAACTAAAAACTGGAAAATAAAATCTAAACTTAAAACTTAATAAACTCAGAACTCAGACCCCGGACCTCAGAACATGTCCTGATGAATATCAGGACCTAACTGAGAACCGAGAACCGAGAACTAAGAACCGACGACAGAGAACAGTAATTCGTTAATTCATAGATATGAAAGTCAGAGCATCAATAAAGAAAAGAAGTCCAAGCTGCAAAATTGTTCGCAGGAAGGGACGTTTGTACGTGATCAATAAAAAAAATCCCAAGTTCAAACAACGTCAGGGATAATTTATCTAACTTTGCAAACCAATTTTAAATTTAAAATATGGCAAGGATTGTAGGCGTAGATCTACCAAAAAATAAAAGAGGCGAGATTGGCCTCACATATATCTTTGGGATAGGCCGTAGTTCTGCTCAGAAAATACTTGATGAAGCAGGAATCGACCATGATGTCAAAGTAAAGGACTGGACTGATGATCAGATTACGAGGATACGTGAAATTGTTAATGAGAACTTTAAAGTTGAAGGTGAACTTCGCTCGATGGTCCAGATGAATATCAAACGACTCATGGATATCGGCAGTTATCGTGGTATCAGGCACAGGCTTGGGCTTCCAGTACGCGGCCAGAGTACTAAAAACAATGCCAGGACCAGAAAAGGCAGAAGAAAAACTATAGCGAATAAGAAAAAAGCAACACAAAAGAAATAACAGATGGCTAAGAAAACCGGAGCATCAAAAAAGAGGACTGTCAAGGTAGAAAGTGTGGGCCAGGCGCATATTCATGCCTCGTTCAATAATATTATAATTTCTTTGACAAACAACGCAGGGCAGACAATAGCATGGTCATCTGCCGGAAAAATGGGATTCAAAGGTTCCAAAAAGAATACCCCTTATGCTGCCCAGGTGGCTGCACAGGATTGTGCAAAATCAGCATTTGATCTGGGATTAAGGAAAGTCAAGGTATTTGTTAAGGGACCTGGTGCTGGCAGGGAATCAGCTATCCGTACAATTCATACAGCGGGGATTGAGGTTTCTGAAATTGTTGACGGCACGCCTTTGCCACATAACGGTTGTCGTCCTCCTAAAAGAAGAAGAGTATAATCTCATTTATTTGAACATTAAATTAATACTGATAAATGGCAAAATATAAAGGTCCCAGAAGCAAGATCTCAAGGAAGTTTGGAGAGCCAATTTATGGACCGGATAAGGTTCTGGAAAAGAAAAATTATCCACCCGGAATACATGGAATAAATAAAAGGAGAAGAAAACAATCAGAATACGGCACACAGCTTAAAGAAAAACAGAAAGCCAAATATACTTACGGTGTACTTGAAAGGCAGTTTTCCAATCTTTTTGAAAAAGCTTCTCGTACCAAGGGTATTACCGGGGAGGTATTGCTTCAGTTGCTGGAATCCCGCCTTGATAATGTAGTATACAGACTGGGTATTGCACAAACCAGGGCAGCTGCAAGGCAACTGGTCAACCATCGTCATATTACGGTTAATGGCGAAGTTGTTAATATTCCATCATATTCACTTAAACCAGGGGATATTGTTGGAGTAAGGGAGAGATCCAAATCCCTTGAGACAATTACTAATTCACTTGCTTCAGCAATTCGGGCAAAGATCCCGTGGCTTGAATGGGATGATGCCCTGATGGCGGGCAAATTTATGAGCAGGCCTAATCGTGCCGATATCCCTGAAAATATAAGGGAACAGCTCATCGTTGAATTATATTCCAAATAGTATCTAAAATATTTTATATGGCGATATTAGCTTTTCAAAAACCTGATAGCGTCATAATGATCGAAGCGGATGATCATTATGGCAAGTTCGAGTTTCGGCCGCTTGAGCCCGGATATGGCATTACAATTGGTAATGCATTGAGGCGAATACTCCTTTCGTCACTCGAAGGGTATGCTATTTCCACTGTGAAGATTGAGGGCGTAGAACATGAATTCTCGACTATTACCGGAGTTATTGAGGATGTTACCGAAATTGTCCTGAACCTGAAACAGGTTAGGTTTAAAAAACAGATCGAGGACATAAATGATGAAAAAATAATGGTCACAGTCACAGGACAGGAAGAATTCAGAGCCCGTGACCTGTCTAAATTCCTGAGCGGTTTTAAAGTGCTGAATCCCGACCATGTGATTTGCCATATGGAAAAGGATGTAAAACTTCAGCTGGAACTTACAATCAGCAAGGGACGCGGTTATGTCCCGGCAGAAGAGAACAAGCCCCAGGATGCTGAATTCGGCCTTATATCCATGGATGCTATCTATACACCAATCAGGAATGTCAAGTATTCAATCGAAAACTACAGGGTTGAGCAGAAGACTGACTACGAAAAACTATTGATTGAAATCATTACCGACGGATCCATCCACCCTAAAGATGCGCTTAAGGAAGCTGCCAAAATATTGATCTATCATTTCATGCTGTTTTCTGATGAAAAGATTACGATCACATCGGATGAAAAATATGCAAATGAGGAATTTGATGAAGAAGTCCTGCACATGAGGCAACTGCTAAAGACAAAACTGGTCGACCTGGATCTTTCAGTGAGGGCGCTCAACTGTCTGAAGGCAGCTGAAGTTGAGACACTGGGTGATCTTGTAAAATTTAACAAGAATGACCTTTTGAAATTCAGGAATTTTGGTAAAAAATCACTCACTGAGCTTGACGAGCTACTTGTGAGCGTCAATCTGCATTTTGGAATGGATACTTCAAAATATAAATTAGATAAAGAGTAAGATAAATGAGACACGGGAAGAGTATAAATCATCTGAGCAGGAAAAGTGCACACAGGAAGGCTTTGCTGTCTAATCTGGCGACTTCCCTTATAATGCATAAAAGGATAAAGACGACCACTGCCAAAGCAAAGGAACTCAGAACTTTCATTGAACCCATTATTACCCGTTCGAAGCAGGATTCAACACATTCACGAAGACTGGCTTTCAGTTATCTTGGGAATAAGCACGCTGTGTCTGAATTGTTCAGGGAGGTTTCGACAAAAATAGGCGACAGGCCGGGCGGATATACCAGGATCATGAAAATTGACACCCGTGCTGGTGATAATGCAGACATGTGCATCATTGAACTGGTGGATTACAATGAGAACCTATTAGGTGAAAAAGAAGCTGCCAGGGCTAAAACAGGCAGAAAAAGAAGGAGCAAAAAGAAACCAACCGAAGCAAGATCAGCGGGTGAAAATGTGACTGAAGCCGGAGAGATTGAAGCTGGCGCTGAAGAAACTTCTAAAGAAGAAGCGGTTGAAACCGAACAGGTAGAACCTGAGTCTGAAGGGGAGAAACCAAAAGCCGGCCGGAGCAAAGCAGCAACGAAAGCAGTTGAAAAACCAGAAAAGAAATCCAAATCGGTGAAACCAAAAGCACAAAAACCGGAAGCAGACAAGAAAGCGGAATAAGTTTATACTAAAATTATTCACATTATGTCACAAATTACTCATATTCAAGCTAGAGAAGTTCTCGATTCAAGAGGCAATCCAACTGTTGAAGTGGATGTTATAACTGAGGATGGAATAATAGGAAGATCTATTGTCCCTTCTGGTGCATCAACCGGAGCTCATGAAGCTATTGAGCTGAGAGATGGTGACAAGGGGAGATATCTTGGTAAAGGTGTGCTGAAAGCTGTTGAAAATGTTAATAAGATACTCAATGAGGAATTAAATGGAATGTTTGTTACCGACCAGACTGAGATAGATGCTAAAATGATTGAACTTGATGGATCGGAGAACAAAAAGAATCTCGGCGCAAACGCTATTCTGGGTGTATCGCTGGCATGTGCTAAAGCCGCTGCTCAGAGCACAGGCCAGCCCTTATACAGGTATATCGGTGGTGTTAATGCCAGTACATTGCCCATCCCGATGATGAATATACTCAACGGCGGCAGTCATGCTGATAATAAAATTGATATCCAGGAATTTATGATCATGCCTGTGGGCGCAAATTCCTTTTCTGAGGCGCTGAGAATGGGTGCAGAGGTATTTCATAACCTGAAATCAGTTTTGAAATCAAAAGGGCATTCTACCAATGTCGGAGATGAAGGCGGTTTTGCCCCCAATCTTGGTTCAAATGAA
>Ga0153915_10002048_pt1 | contig 18495 bp, 44 predicted proteins | sample Opewatmetagenome_2_FD_107003 | JGI IMG/M metagenome (GOLD analysis project Ga0153915, IMG submission 107003) | Freshwater wetland microbial communities from Ohio, USA - Open water 3 Core 3 Depth 3 metaG | ecosystem: Environmental > Aquatic > Freshwater > Wetlands | place: USA: Ohio, Lake Erie...
AGCGAGCGCGTCGGCGCCCGGAGCATCACCCTGGGCAATCTCCCGGGGCGCGAGGCGATCCATCGCCTGCCAGAAGACCTTCCGCTCCGCTTCCACGCGGAGCGCGTCGCGGCGCTTCTCCTCCGCGTTCGGGTAGAAGCTCGCCATCTTGCCGTAGTTCCGGCCGCCGCACACGATGAGGCGGTCCCCCGTGGGCGCTTCTTCGAGCTTCACGATCCGTCCAGACATTCAGTAGTTCTCCAGCGACTGGCCGATGATCACCGCCGTGAAGTCGCGGTCGGTCTTGAGCTTCGGGTAGTGCGGCTTCACGCGAAACGAGATGAGGTTCCCGACCTGGGCGATGAACTTGATGTGGTGGCGCTCGAGCTGCCCCATCCGCTCGAGACGGTCGTGCTCGGCGCGCGAGTAGGCGTCGCCGTCGATGCCTTCGAGGAAGGGTACGTTCCCGCACTTCGCCTCCAGGATGTACCAGCCGGGCGTCGTGACGATGAGGTAGTCGCCGCGGAAGAGGCGCTCGGGCCAGCTCTGGAAGATCCGCTCGGCGCCAGATCCGTAGCTCGGACTTCCGGGGCACTGCGGGATCCCGATCGCCGTCCAGTAGGGACGAGGCTCTCTGCCTCCAGGCCGGTACGCCGACGCTCGGATGAGATCGTCGTCGTTCATCGGCGCTTCTCCCGGAGCTGGCGTTCGCTCCCCTCGCGGAACGTGATGTACGTGTCGGAGATCACGGGCGGGCTCCCCTGCTGGATGACGATGCGGAGCACCGGGAGCCGTTCCGGGCGGAGCAACGACTGCTTCACGAGCTCCTTGATGGCCCACTCCTCGGGTAAGAGGTGGACGATGAGCGGCGCGAGACTCGCCGAGAGACGCTCGCCCACCTGGCGCACCTCGTCCTCCGTGATCGCGAGCCCTGACTTCCGGAAGTCGAACCCGCAGAACGGGCAGAACTTGATCTCGACGCCGGGCGGCGTGACCCCGGGAGTCGGCGCCCAGTCTGCGGCGATCCAGCACGGGTCGCCGAGCTCGTTCTCGCCGCGCACGACCGACTCGTCCTCGCAGCCTGGACAGCGGCGCCCATCCCCTTCGTGCGGAAGAGCGCCCTTCACGACCGGGTCTCCCTGACGATGAAGTAGAGCCCCGTGACGAGGTTGTTCGTGAGGAGGCTCCACCCGAAGAACGGATGTCCGTGGTCGATGAGCCACTGGGCTCCGACGATCGTCACCGTCGCGATGAGAAGGTCGAGCCGCTTCGTGACGCGCGAAACGTCCTGCGACTCCGACCTCGCCTGCGCCCGCTTCAGAAGATCTTCGACCGACATCAGCCCACCGCCTCTCCAGATGAGAACCCGTCCCAGTCGTCCGGAATGCCCTTCACGGCAAGCTCGAGCGACGCCTCCGCGAGCGCCGCGCTCCTCTGCGCGCTGAAGAAGTCTCCGAGCATCACGTACCGGACCGTGTGCCCGATGTGGAGCGCGACGTAGCTCGCGTAGTGGAGGACCTCTTCCTTCTTGGGCTTCACTTCTTGCCTCGCTCGAGCTTCACCTCGAAGCCCTGGTTCCGGAGGATGGTGACGGCGAGCTTCTTCGAGAGCTCCTTTTCGATCTCCGCCGGGTTCTCCGTGACGCCCTCCACCTCGACGATGAGGCCGCCGTCCCCACGCACGACGAGCGTCCCCGACAGCGTCTTGTCCTTGAGCGTCCACTCGATGGGCGTCTGCACGCTCGGCACCGCGTCGGCCTTCAGCTTGTCGACGTCCACGAACGGCATCAGCCGAGCTCCTCCACCACTTTCCGGTATTCGACGAGCTTCTGCCGGATGAGCGCCAGCCGCTCCACCGCCTCACGATCAGGCTCCGCCTTTCGGTTCTCGGCTCGTTCGATCCGGTGCACGCAGTCGGTCTCCGCGCACTCGAACTCTTCGATCTTTTCGTTCACCGCGTCGAGGAGGAACGTTCGTGTAGTTGGCCCGATCCCACGGAAGACCGGCGTCGCCTCCTTCCAGAAGCCGCTCTCCTTCGGGAGGTTCCTGATCTCGTAGGGGATGCCCTCGCGATCGTAGAGGTCCTTCGCGAGCTTCATGCCATCGGACCACCCGAGGTCGACGTAGAAGACGTGAGCCGCCGCGTGGCGCCACGCGAGGCCGGCGGAGATGCCGAGTCGACGCTCCTCCGCGTCGTCGTCGTCGAGGCAGTCGGTGAGGAGCTTGTGCGAAGCGTAGGGACTCTCGCCACGATAGACGCAATCCCTCAAGCAGAACTCGAGGTATCGCTTGTTCCGGACGCGGTTGCCCTTGAACGGGCTCTCGACCACGACCCGCTGCATCTCCTGGATGACCATCGTCATGACGATCCCTCCAGCGAAGGACACGTGTGGAACCGCCCGGGTACGGGATGAGGGTTCTCCTCCGTCCCGATCTCCGCCTCGATGCGGCACCCGATGCACCTGGACGCCTTCGGCTCGCCGCTCTCGGGCATCCGGTTGTCCTCGCGCATCTCCGCGATGGTCCGGTAGCCGAGCACCCAGAACGCGCCCTGGATGAAGCCGAGCCACCGCATGGCCTTCTCGATCTCGAGCTCCTCCGTGAAGCGAATCGTCTCGCCCGTCATCCAGGAGAGGTGCTTGAAGTACCACTTCCGTGCAGTGGCCTGGATGGTGCTCGGCGCCACCTGGTCGCCCGGAAAGCGCTCGGCTTCGTAGCCGTCGCTACGGAGCTTGTCCCCGTAGAGCATGAGCACCGCCTGGAGTCGTTCCTTCGTCACGTCTTCTTGCCTTTCTCCCGCCCTTGGCGGGATCCCGCCGGAGGCGGGATCGGTTCCGATTCCTGTTTCTTCTCAGCTTCGAGCTCGGCCACGAGACGGCTTCGCGTCCACACGAAGCAAGGGATCTTCGGCCCCTCCACGACAGCCGCGACGGACCAGCCCTCCCCCGGCGGCGACCTGTTCTCGCCGATCGCCATCTCGGTCACGTACACTTCGAGGTGCGAGGGGATGTGGAGGAGCTGCGACATCTACTTGCCGTACTCGCCCGACTTCTTCATTTTCGAGAAGGCCCAGTACGCCGCGAGCGCGCCCACGCCGAGGAGCCCCATCACCGCCCACGACGGTATCTCGTGCTTCCGGACCCGCTTCGTGAACGAGTCGAAGTCGAAGGCATGCCCCGAGAAGCAGCGGACCCGCACCGCCCGGTTGCCGAGGTGGTGGATCGGCAATGTCGAGATGTCGAAGTGCCGTCCGTTCCACTTCGCCTCGCCCGCGTACGCACGTTCCGTCGTAAACCCGATCGCGAGGAGCTCGATCCAGGCGCTCTTGCACTCCGGGCACCCGTCCGTTAGCAGCCGGTCGAAGTGCGAGGGCACGAGGTCCATGTTCCGGTTCTCGTCCTCCTCGATGAGGGCCCATCCGATCTGAGACCAGAACTGCGACTGCTCGATGTTCTCCTTCGTCGTCGTGGGCGGGTGGTCGATCTTCGACCAGGACGACTCGAGGATCTTCGACTCGCCAGGCTTCAGATCTTTCGCAGCATCGAGTCCCGCGACGGTCTTCTCCATGAGGTCGTTGAGCCCCGACTCGGGCCAGCTCAGGATGTCGGGGATCACGCTTGCCCCACTTTCGTTCCAGTCGCGCTCTCCATCGCCTCGGCGAGCGTGCCTCCTTCAGCGCCGACGATCGACGCCTCCACCACCCGGTGCACGAACCCGCGGATCTCCTCCGGCGTCTTGCCGTGCCGGGACAAGATCCCGATCGGAAGCCCGACGAGGTACGAGAGCTGCTGATCTGTCGGCACGCCGTCCCGGAAGAGCATCGCCATCACGTCGATCGACGCGCGCTCGAGCTGCGGCGGGCGCCCGGTCTCCATGTAGGCGTCCTCGATGCTCATCACGCAGTAGCCCTTCGCAACGCCGTAGCACTCGGCGTCCTCGCCGCGGAGGAGGTGCGTCACGCGCACGACGTGAACCTCTCCTGTGTAGAGAGCCCCGATCTCGTCCGGATGGGTGTTCCTGAGCTCCCGGAGCTGGAGGAGGTCGCCGACCTGGAAGTCCCGGTCGTCGATGCGGTGCTCGAACTTCTTCCGCCCCGCCACGACGTCCTGGAAGGGCCCGCTCGCCGTCTTGAGGCCGTGCGTGCGCTCCCGGTCGTCTTGCTCGAGACACCCCATGCAGCGAGGCTCCAGGCCGCGCGGGTTCTCGACGAGAGGAGCATTCTGCTGGCACCGGCCGCAGAACCCCTCCGTCCCCGTCGGCACGATGAACTTGATCTTGCGCTTCTCAGTCATGACGCTTCTCCAGAAAGAACGTGTTCGCACACTTGCGAGGTGTCCTTGCCGCAGACCCGGCAGTAGAGCCCCGCGAACCCCGAGCGCCGGATCGCTTCCACGCGCGCTCCATCCATGTCGTTCGCGTGAACGATGATCCAGCTCTTGCCCCAGGCCTGCCGGAGCCCGCCCTGGTCGACGTAGAACTGGAACTCCTTCACGAACGTCGAGCCGCCGGGCGGCGCGTTGATGGCGAAGAGACGGAGCTTCCAGCCGTCGTCGCGGAGCTTCGGGTAGTCGCCGAAGGACGGCCCTGAAACCTTGCCCGTCTTCTGCTTCAGGTTCAGCACATTGAGCTCGGCGAGCGTCATCTTGTAGTACCGCTCGACGGTCTTGCCTGGCTTGTCCCCCACGATCCATTCGTCGTCGCACCAGAGAGGCGTCTCGACGAACACGATCTGCTTCTTGTCCTCCTCCTCGTCGTCGTCGTTCGCGCCCTCGTAGAGCTCCGGACGCTTCGAGGCGAAGAACGAGCCGCCGGTCGGGCAGCCGTATCCTCCGAAGCCTCCCTCGTGAGCGTCGAGTGACTTTCCGCAGTTCGAGCACGCCTCATCCATGGACGGTGTTCCTTCGCTTCTTCGGCTTCGGGCGTGCCACGAGCTGGAGGGGCTTCGCGACGATCGACACCTCCCAGCCCTCCTCGTGGAAGAACCGGACGAGGTCCTTGAGCGTCTTCGCCTTGTGGCGACGCTTCTTAGCGGGGCGCTTCTTCGCGGAGCGCTTCTTCGTTTTCTTCACTATGTCCTCCACGTCGTTCGTTCGGTCACTGCGGACGAGCCCGCCGGGCGAATCCCACTTCACGACGCCTTCCTCACCACCGGCTCGACCGAGAAGCTCTCGTTCGAGGTGGAAGTCACGACGTGCCGGGCGCCGCAGTGCTCGCAGCGGATCCGGACATCACCGTCGGCCGACCGGTGCTTCTCCCGGACCCAGTCGTAGCTCCGAGATCGCCCGCAGGCGGGGCAGTTGAAGACGGGAATGCAGTAGACCTCGACCTTCATGGCATGCCTCCTGTTTCGATTCCGAGCTTTCGTCCCTCGCGCTCGAGACTCGCTTGGTACTCGTCGAAGATGTTGACGAGCTCGAGAAGAACGGAGCGCCTGATCTCCGGCGTCTCGAGGCTCGTGAGGAAGTACCGGGCCGGGAGCCCCGTCGCCATGTGCACGAGCTGCACCTGGGGCATCGACCCGGGCGTGTAGACATCGAGCACGTTCGGCAGGACCCAGGGCGCACAGAACTTCTCGTCCGCGCGAGGCTCGGTCCAGAGCCAGGTGTGCTCGACGAATCCGTAGCGACCGTCCTCGTGCTCGAGCCCGAGGACCTTGCCGACCGCGCGAGCCAGCTCGTGGCAGCGCACGAGGTTGCCGTAGACCTCATAGGGCGCGATCTCCACGAGCTCCGTCGCCTGCCGGAGGAGGAGCTTCTCCCTCGGCGTGAACACCTCCGTCTCCGCGTAGCCGTTCATGGCTTCGACACCTTTCCCAGACGAAGGTACGCCGCAAGCCCTCGGTCACCCTTGAACGGCCCGGTCCTCACGCGCTGGAGCTCCACCTCGTATCGAGGCAGATCACGCTCGTCGGGCTCGTCGTCGAACGAATGCCGGAACGAGAGGTCGAAGTGGGTACTGTCCCCTCGGTCTCTGTGATAGTCGCTCCACGACGGCGCCGGAGTGACCCACGCAAGGTACTGAGCGAGACACGACGGACACTCAGCGTCAGCCACCGTCATACCGCGGTACTCGTCCCAGTAAGGAGCTCCCACGTCGCGCTCCACCACCGCGCGTGGAGCTTCGACGAGAACCACGTCGTCGTGGCAGTAGTAGCAATCGGTACGGCCCAGATTTCGGCTCATCCGAAGATCTCCGTGATGGCGGCCGACTCGAGCCGCTGCCGCGCGTGAACGACCGCGCGCTCCTGGATGTCGCACCCGAGGAAGCGCCGGCCCGTCTGGAGCGCCGCGACGCCCGTCGATCCCGATCCCGTGAAGGGATCGACCACGACCTCGTTCGGCTTCGTGCTCTGCTCGATGAAGATCTTCATAAGCGGGACCGGCTTCTCCGTCGGGTAGCCGTTCACGACCCGCGGCACATTGAGCACGTCCGCCGTGCCGAGGTTGTTCAAGCGGCGCTTCCCCTTCTCGAAGAAGAGGACGAACTGGCAGCGCGACCGGTAGTGGTACCCCATCCCGATCCGGCCATAGTCCCAGACGACCGGCTTCCAGAACTTGAAGCCCACCGCCTCGGCGATGGGCTTCACGACGAACATCGTCTCCGAGTCGCTCATCATGTAGAAGTGCCGGTCCTTCTTGAGGACGCGGTACACCTCCGTGAAGAACTCCTCGAAGCGGCTGTTCGGAAAGATGGGGAACCACTCGTTCGAGCTCCCCTTGCTCACCTTGAGCCGCGTCGTGGTCCCCTTCGCCCGGTGCTTCTCGAGCGACTCGTACGCCGGATCCGTGAGGACGAGGTCGACGCTGTGCGTTTCGAGGCTCTTGAGCCACTCGACAGCGTCCCCCTGGCTCACGACGTACCGAACTCTCGTCACGCCGCCCTCGGCATCATCGTCTCGAGGTGGAGCTCCCACGTGCGCGGAAAGCATCGCTCGATCGCGTCGCCGAGCGCCCAGGCGAACTGGCGGATCTCGTACTGGGCCGTCGGATCCATGCGGAGCGTGAGGAACGCGAGCCAGTTGCGGAGGTTCCCCGTGGCGCGCATCCGGCTGTAGCGCGAGACCGGCGTGTCGAGCCGCGCGATCTCTTTCGAGACGCCGTAGGAGAGAAGGTCCTCGTAGAATCTATAGATGCGCTGCTGCTCGCCGCGGATGTGGTGACGGATGTACTCCGCCGTTTCGACCTCGTTCCGGTTCTCGCCCGGGATGAGGAGCACGCCGCCTCCAGACACCTGGCGGTTCCCGCTCTTGCGGGATGAATCGAGGATGCGCCGGATGCTCGGCACGTAGTGAAGATTCGGCATCTGCACGTACCGAGCGCTCATCTCCGAGTAGCTCTGCGTGCGGTGACGGTGCCACTCGCGGAACACCATGATCGGCGCCTGCACCTCGATCGTGAGGCCCGCGAACTCGAACGGCGTCGCGTGCTTGTGCTCGTAGAGGTAGCGGAGGAGCTTCGCATCGCCCGGGATCTTCCCCTTCCCCGAGCAGTCCGTGCACGGGAACGAATCGTGGTCGTTCTTCTGGATGACGCCCTTCCCCTCGCAAGACGGACACGGTCCCGGGTCCCAGCCGAGGAAGCCCTTCTTCGTGCTCATGCGGGCCGTCTCGATGATCTCCTCGTCCGAGCCCCAATTACGCTTCACGTGCAGGTACCCGTGGTCGAGGACATCGTAGCGGGCGTCGTGGAGCCCGCTCACGTGTCGCCACTCCTGGTCACTCTCGTACGGCGCGTTCTCTTTCATCTCGATCTCCATCGTCGTTCTTCCCTTCTGTGGCGAGCTCACCCTGCTCGCGTTTGCTCCACTTCGCGGTCTTGCTTCCGATGCAGTGGAAGCAGTGGCACTGATGCCCGTGCCGGTTCGCTTTCTTCTTCCGGCGCTTCGACTCCCGGTCCTCCTTCGTCACCCGCTTGTCCCGCCAGAGGCGGGATCCCAGCCCTGAGCCCGGAGCACTCCCTCGATGTCGGGCGGCGTCCACCCGGGCGGCTTGAGCCGCTTCCCTTCGGGCGACACGGGGCCGCCTGCCTTCGCCATGTTCGCCGCGTGCACGGCGCTCCAGACCGGCGCGCCGTTGATGCCGAAGGCGAGGTTCGTCCCGAGGAGGACGTACTTCAGATCCTCGATGGCGTCGGCGAGCCCGGGAAGATCCGGCTTCCCACCCTTGTCGAGATAGCCTCGCACGAGCCCGTGTAGGTAGCTCACGAGCCGCTCGGTCTCGGCATCGTCCGAGCCCGTGAGCGCGCCGATGAACTCCCCGAATTCCTCGGTCACGAGCCGCGCGCGGAGGACCACGATGTCGTGGTCCGGGATGGACGGCTTCGGCAAGATCGCCTGGTCCATCGCCCGGTGGAAGTCCGCGACGTCGCGCTGCTCCGGACCCATGGCCTCCTTCGAGAGGAAGAGGCGCCCCGCCTCTTCGAGGTCGGCAATGAACTCCCTCGGGAGCGTCACGGGCTCGACCGGGAGGCTCTCGATCGTCTTGTCACCGCGCCGGACCTGGACGCCGAAGTGATTCGTTCTCCCCTCACGATGCCCGACCATGTGGGTCCAAATGACCCGCGCCCGGGCGCCGACCTCGCCGTCCTTCCAGAGCGTGGCGAGCCGGCGCGCCACCTCGATGCCGACGATCGGCTCCGTGGGCTCCTCACCCTTCACGATCATCTCCGCGAGGTCCTCGACCCGTGTCTTGATCCCGGCCGCGAGCAGTCGACTCGGCATCATTGCGAGTCGCCCGCCTTCACGGCCTTCATCTCGGACCGCACGATCTTCATCAGATCGCTGAGCGTCCCGGGGGTCGGGCTCTCCTTCGTGTCGGGGTTGATGGTGCGAAGAAGCGGGTGCGCGAGAAGAGCCTGGACGAACTTCCCGAGCGCCGACGAGGTCCCTTCCTTGTCGAGCATCTTCTGCATCGTGAACCGCACGTGCGGCTCGATGTTCCACACGAAGTTCATGAGCTTCTGGGCCCGGGTCTCGCGCTCGAGGTACCAGAGGCACTTCTTGAGATCTTCCTCCTCGTGGCCCTTGTTCTTCGCCCGCCACAGGTACTTGAGGGAGTTGCCGAGACTGAAGGAGAGGTGCTCGGCGATGTCCACGCACTCGACGCCCGAGGGGTGCGTCGCGTAGTGCGGCGGGTGGTTCACGTTGTCGGGCTTCGGATCGTGGGCCTCGTGCGGCATGGTCTGCTCCTTCTCCTGTTCGGTTCCGTAGGTCTCGATGGTTCCGTCGGCGCGCTTGATGCCGATCGTGTGGATGATCTTTTCACCGTCGAGACGCCAGTCGACGTGGACCATGGCCGAGAGCTCTCCCTGCTTCCAGAGCTCGGCAAGGCGCTGCGCAACGACCTGCTCCGTCGGCGTGAGGTCCTGCGGGAACTGCCCCTCCATGAGGACCTTCGCGCCGGTCTCCGCCCGGATCTTGAGCTGGATGCCAGCCATCCTCGTGTTCGTCTCGATCTTCATCCCGCCTTCGGCGGGACAAGTCCCGTCGCCTCTTTCGTGAAAATGGCGTTGTTCATCAATGTCGCGCTTGTCCCGCCGAAGGCGGGATCCTTTCTTCTTCCTGGATCATTCCGAGCCGCACCGCTTCACTCCGGGTCACCCGGTGCGCGCGAATCACGAGCGCCCTGCTCGCGCTGACGAGCAGCTCGGAGGCGAGCCCGAGCCCTTCGCTCATGAGGAGCAGGGACTTCACCCCGTAGTAGACGAGAAGCACCCTCACGCCGTCCTCGCGATGTGGAGGAGCTGACGGCTGGCTTCGCGGAGGAAGTCTCTGTACTTATCGTCGATGCCGCCGTGGGCCGGCGTGGGATCGAAGGCATGCTTCGGCGTCGCTCCGACCTTCGCGAGGAGCCGCGCCGGCACGTTCGCCTGGTCACGTTTCGTGCAGATCGTGACCGTGAGCTCCTTCACGTCCGAGCGGTGGAACACCCGCGGCGGGTAGGAGTACGTCGAGCCCATGCTGTAGACGTGTTCTGTCCGTTCGATGATGTACTTCCCGGGCTGCCCCGTCGAAGGGGCTACCCAGTGCTGACCGTCCGCCTGGGCGCGCCGAGCGTTCTGGATGTCCCAGACCTCGTAGACGCCGCCCATTCGATTCACGAAGTCCAGCTCGAGCTCGGCGAGGGTGCCTGCGTCGTGGAGCTTGATCTCCGTGTCGTGCATCGCGCCGAGAAGCACCTGGCTCGTGAGACGAAACCGGTGGTCGTGAATCCGCCCGGAGTCCTCGTCCGAGAGGATGAGGTCCGGGTGCCAGACGTGGAGGCGAAGCTCGGTGTCGAGGATCGTCTGCCCCTCGGCGACGTACGCCTGGAGGAGCCCGATCTTGTGGTGGCGCCACGCGAGAGCGTCCGAGGCGAGGAGCCTCCCGACGAGCCCGGCCAGGACCGGATCTGGAAGACGGGGTTCGGTGATCAAGAAGCCTCCTTCCGCCGATGCCGGCGGCGATCGAACACCTTCGAGACCGCGGTCCGCGCCGACTCGTACCGGAGCGCGAGGACCCGCACGCGGTCGCCGTTCGGCGCGTCGAAATGAACGAACTGCGAGTCGGGCGGCGCGGCGTCGGTCTTCTTCGCGACGGAGTCGATGGCCTTGAGCGTCTCGTTCCTGAGCCGGTCGTACATGGTGTCGAGCGCGTCGAGGAGTTGCCGGCTCTCCGTGTGCTTCCAGAGCTGCTCCCGGAACTCGGAGAACGTGGGCATCGTGGCGGCGCGCGTCGGCTTCATGGCGCGAGCTCCTTGCCGGGATCTGCCTTGCCGAAGATCTTCCCCTCGACGAAACCCTTCCGGTAGCCGCGCGTCTCGCCGAGGATCCATGCCGAGAAGATCGGGAGGCCCGCCATGGGAAACGCATTCCACCCCACCTTGTGGACCACCGCGGCGAGCCACGCGAGCACGATGGCCCAGAGGACTCCGCGGTAGGCGATGGAGAACGCTTCGGCCACGATGCTCACGCCTGCTCGAACGGGAGCTTCACCTCGACGGTGATCCTGGATCCGACCCCGATCGCGCCGAAGGTCCCCTCGCTGATGCCGTTATCGTAGTGGCCGATGAGCTGGGACTGGTTCCCCATCAGGACCTCGCTCACGACGCAGCCTCCCCACGCCTTGAGCGTGAAGCTCTTCATGGGCACGTCCACATCGAACGTGAAGCGCTTCCGCACGTCGTGCGAGAGCAGCGTCGCCTTGCCGCCCATGTGATAGAAGCCGATCTTCTTCGCCTCCGCGTCGTACTCCGGGTGGATCGTCACCCCGCAGAGCACGACCGGCATTCGGACCGCACGAATGATCTCCTCGGCCTTCGTGAGAAACCCCTCGTAACGGGCCTCCATGCGCGCTTCCCGGCGACGAGATTCGAGGACATCGTCCAATGCCTGGGACTCGTTCTCTGTCGAGCTCGAGAGCCCCTCTCCAATCGTCCCCACGATCTCCGCAAAGGCCACGAGCTTCTCCCCGAGGTACTTGGCGATCACGAGGTACCCCACTGGGTGAAGGCGTCCATCACGGCCTCGACGAGGCTGTCGCCCTCGCCCACAACCTCTTCCTCCATCGAGGCGTTCACCTCGGCGACGAGCGAGACCTTCCACTTCTCACCGGGCCGATGCCTCGGGATCGAGAGGGTCACTCCGTTGTCGTCGAGCCACTTCTCGACCTGCTTGACGCTCTCGCCCGCTTCCCCGTCCATCATCGAATCGTCTTTCCGCGGAGCCGGCGCCCCGGCCTGGTCGAGATGCCTGCTCTCCCGAAGTTGTCGTCGACCGGCGAACCGCTTTGCATCGCCCGGATGAGGCACTGCTTCAGGAACTTCCCCTTGTTGGGCGCGGCCTGGAGCCGAAACGTGAAGTCCGCGATGAGGTCGGCCGTCTCCTGGTCAACCGTTATACCGGCCTTCTCGAGCAGCCACTTCGGATTGATCGGTAGCATCCGCCGTCCTCCACGCCGCGAACATCTCACGGGCATCGTCGAGGAAGTCGCCCTCGACCTTTTTCGCTTCACACCACCCGATGAAGAGCTTCAAGAGAAGAAACGGGCTTGCGAGCCGGCTCTCCCGCGCCGTCGGGTTCGCGCGGTAGATGAGCTTCACGATCTCCTGGATGCGGCACCCGTCCTTCACGCAGAGGTCGCAGACCATCGCGCCCTGGACGATGCCGCCGAGCTTGCCGCCGGCCCGGCAGCAGTGGGGACAAAGAAACCGTTTGCCCTTGCCACCCACTGCTGCCGTGTCTCCTCGCTCTCAGTCACGCCCCGGCTGATGCTACCTGTCGGGCCTTCCGACGCTTGCGCGTCTTCTTACCCTCGAGCAGCTCCCGCTGGAGCTCGGTCATGGCCTTCATGAGGTACGTTTTCACCAGCAGGCGACGCTGTTCGCTCATCCGCTGGTTGGCGTCGATCTGACGCACCATACGGGCAAGTGAGGCCAGGTGCTCGCCCGGAGGCCGGCTTGTCGCCGGTCTCGGCACGGCTCAGAACCCGACGTCGTTGTCGCCGTCGTTCGACGCGGCGGAGTTCCGCGTGATCGGAGCCGGGGGGTTCGCGCGCTTCCCCTTCTCGCCCTTCACCTCGAAGACCCACATCGTGCGCCCGCCCTTGAGCTTCTGCTTGCTCACGGCCTTGGCGTAGACGCGGCCCTTGCGCTCGACGTAGTAGAGGAGCTCCGTGAGCTTCGCGCGGACGCCCACGCCGAGCACCTGCCCGACATCGAGGGTCGCGTCCTCGCCCTCGACCACCGCGCTCGCGCACGGCTTCTCGAGCTTCACGAGCACGACGTCGCGCATCTTGCCGTCGTCGTTCTCGATCTGGATGCGGCCGACGACCTGCCCGAGGAACTTCGAGCCCTCTTCCGGCTTGAACCAGCCGTCGATGTCGGGGGTGCCGACGTCCTCGAAGTTGCTCGGTGCCGCGAAGTCCGTGTCCTCCGCCTCGCCCGCCGCCGCCGCCGCGCCCTCGCCGCCCTTGCTCTTGCCCTTGCTTGCAGCCATGTGATTCGTGTCCTTCTGTTGGGGAAAGGGCTCCCACCGACCCTCGGCGGTCGCCCCGGTACTGCCCGGCAATCTTCATCGTGTTGGAGACCCTCTCCACTGCGCTGAAGGACTGCCGAGCGGGACGAACTAACTACCGAACGCCATCGTAGCGATCAAGATAATTAGTTATCTCGATCTCCAAACCAGAGGCACCACACATATCGTCATCGATCGGACGTTGTCCGTCAGCCGATCGCCTTGACACGAAACTCGGGGTGCTCTTCCCAGTGCTTTTGCCGGGCATCGTGCGCATGAGGCAGGATTCGAGCCTCTTTCGGCCACGAGAAGATGCGCTCCGATCGCGCGATCCCGAGCGACGCGATGAGGCTCCTCGGATCGACGAACTCGGTCTCGGTCATCTGCTTCTCGTGCGTGCGACACGCCTCGAGTGCCCACGCTCTGCACACCGGGCACGGTACTTCGTACGGAGGCTTCGAGAGGTCGATGACGAAGCTACCGGGATCTGGGACGATGCCTTCATGGTTCGACATTGGAATGGGATCCCCTGCGTGGAGTGGTCGGCCTGGCACTACGAGGCGACCAGATGCGTGTGCTTGTTCCTCGGCGGGAGGTGGTAGCTCAGGACGGAGCGCTTCTCTTCTTCGCGGCCTGCATGTCGAACGGCGACCAGTCCCGAGCATGATGAAGTTCGATCAAGAGCTGCCGGTTCAGCTCGTTCACCTCGGAGAGCGAACGCTCGTAGCCAGCGATCTCCTCCTCGAAGCGCTTCCTGTGGCTGTCGTAGATGCTCTTGACCTCCTCGGAGTCGCGGTGCATCACGGCCAGGTTCCGCTCGTACCTGTCGTGGGCCATCTTCACCCGACGATTGAACTGATTCATGTCCCGGTGGTGCTGCCCCTCAATCTTCGAGAGGCGACGCTCGAGCTTCTCGATCTCGCGAATCGACACCCGGAGAGTTCTGAGGAGCCACACGGCGTCCTTCGCCGTCAGCTCCTCAGAGCGCAACGCCATTACGTCGGAGACCTTCACGGATGTTCCGGAGAAACCCGTCGTCTCCGGAGAGCGCCGCGTGCTCGATCGATTCGTGCGCGTACTCGATGGCGTCGGCGGGCTTGCCGAGCTTGATTGCGGCAACGGCTCGTCCGTACCAGGTCTTTGCGGTCTCGAACTGGATCTGCCGGAGGGGCTTCTGGGTGAGCTCGACGAGGCCATGCTTCACGTACTCCAGGAGGTAGAGGTCGTTCTCCATCACTTGCGTTTTCTCCCGACGCCCATCGACTTGAGCTTCTTCTCGAAGCGCTTGCCGATGGTGATCATCTCCCGGGCCTCCACGAGCACGTTCCCGTAGTTCAGGTTCTTGAACGTGTCCTTGATGTCCTCGGCGGTGAGGTCGGGCATCTGAAGCGCCATGGTCGCGATGGTGACCAGCAGATCGTGCTCGGTGACCTCGGTGAAACGACTACGGGAGCTCTTCATGTGAACGCGACCTCCTCCTGCATCCTGACCCTGCCGAGCACGAACGCCCGGAACGTCTTCTTCTCGGTCGAGAGGTTCTGGACGACCATCACCATCTCCCCGTCATCGGCGGTGAACCGAAACTCGAGGATGCTGTCGTGAAGGACGTATGCGGGCATGCCCTCGACGGGGAACCCCTCGGCGACCGTGATGAGCTGGGGCTCGCCGTCGATCGTCAGCGCATGCACGTTGAACTCGTTTCTGCCGGCGGCGATCTCGAGCTCGAGCCCCCGGAAGGCCTCGCCCGTACTCGCCCGGATCGTGACCTTTTCTCCGGGAGGGACGTCGAGCGCCTCCAGGCGGAGCGCCGGCACGTCTTCCGTGTCGAACCATCCGCTCGAAACCCGTCGCCGTCGCTCGAGGCTCATGAGGACTTCCCTCCCTTCGGTGTCATCTCGATGTGGAAGAGCGCCATGAACTCGATGAGGAACGCGGCGAACCTCGGGTCCTTGTGCAGGCGCTCGTAGGTCTTCGGCGAGAAGGAGATGTTGAGCGACCAGCCGCCGTCGTCGCCACGGTGCATGAAGAGCCCGTCGTTCGTTGGGATCTTGAAGTCGTCGGGCATCAGTTCGACCTTCCGGTTCTGGAGCGTAGCGACTCGCCGGAGGCGGCGGGGGAGAGGTCCGCGTCAGCGACTCTCCCGCCCTGGGCGGGATCCCGCTGAAAGCGGGAGGGGTCAAGACCCTCGTGAAGGGGCGGCGCCGGTTCGGTGGGCGCTACACCGAGGAGTTCGTTCGCGGCGTCGCGGAGCTTCAGGAGCTCCTCGTTCGACATGCCGATGACGGAGATCTGCCCGCCATCGACGCGGACGACGTTCGGAGCCCCGACGGCAAGGACCGTCTTTCCCTCGACCATGCCGAGGGACCAGGAGCCCTTTCGCTTGGCGATGGCATCGAGGATGTTCTGGAACGGAAGCTTCATCACGCCTTGAGCTCCCGCACCCGCGCCTCGACCGCCCGGAGGAACTTCTCGAGCCCCTCGCCGCCGTCCGGGACGCGGGACGCCACGTCACTCCACTTGCCGCTCCGTTCTAGCTCGGAGAGCATGTCGAGAGCGGACGACCTCACGTCGCACTGATAGCGGACGTGGAGCGCGATGTGCCCGGCGAGGTCGCTACGCTTCGGGTGCTTGTACTCGGCTTTCTTCTTCGGTCGCGTCACGGCATGCCTCCAACCACGCGGTATTCCGGGTGCCTCTCACGGTGCTGGAGCCGCTCCGCGTGCGGCATCATGAGAAGGCTCGAATCGGGCCAGCGTCCGGGATGGGGCTCACCCGCGGGCCACTGCCGCGGCTCGCTCCGGCACGGCTCGAGCGCGAACGCGAGGCACCGCGGGCACGGGACGTCGTGCGGCGGCTTCATCGGGTCGAGCCCGGTCTCGCGCTGGAAGACGAAGGAGAGGAGGCTCTGCTCGAGGCCGTAGACGTAGTCCTCGACCGCCTCGACGTAGTGCCGGACGGCGCGACGCTCGACCTCGCGCCACTTCTTCCCCGGGTCCTCGATGCAGGCGGGCCTCTTGATGTCCTTCCTCACGCGCCCCTCGCCTTTGCCTTCGCCCTCCGCCAGGCGAAGAAGCCGAGCGTCGCCCAGATGAAGAGCTCGGCGCCGCCAGCAGCGACGGCGAGCTTGCCGATCTTCCCCCTCGTGCGTGCGGAGACTTCACGCCGGACGTCGCCGACAGTGAAGTAGCCCTTCCCGTCGCTGGGCTGCCAATTGCGACCGGCAGTCTTCATCGAAATGTGGTTCGGGTTGTCGAATACGGCGCCGTTACCTAGGTACGCGGAACGTTCATCCGGGTCACGGCCGTCGTAAACGATAGCGTCGTCGCTCGCACCGATCAGGTGACTCTTTCCACTTCCGAGCACGACTAGCTCGTAGTCTTCGTAGCGCGTCGGGATCTTCGTCAGGTACTTCTGAAAATACTTCCCGACGTAGTCGAGCTGATCGATGGCGCTCATGCTCATCAGCGCCGGGATGCTCGTCCCGAGACCCTTCGCCGTCTGCTCGGTGAACTGAATCAACCCGGTTGCCGTCGACTTCGGGTTCTTTGCGACGGTGCTGAACCCGCTCTCGAAGCTGATCACCGACGCGATTCCGAACGGATCCCAACCGTTGATTGCCGACATGCCCTGGAGCTTGTCGATGAACGCCTGCGTCACGTTCTCGATCCCACGAAGAGAGAGGATGTTCACGCGCGTCCCTTTCGGAGCGATTCGTCGAGCGCCCGAACCCCATCGGGCGTGAGCGAGTAGTACGACGGCCGGTCGGGGTACGTCTCGGCAACGTCCTCCCGGTAGCGCACGAGCCCGAGCTCAAGGAACCACCGGGCGCGAAGCTCGGAGAGAGGCCCGCCGTTCCGCTGCCGGAGTGCCTTCATGGCGCGAAGGTCCGAGACTGAAAAAGGAGCGAAGCGACCCGTCGAAGACGGCGCGGGAGAGGTCCGCGTGATGTGTGATGCTTCGGCCATCGACTGCTCACGGTGGTGGAAAAACGACCTTGCCGCTTTCGACACGACGTCCCTGTTCAAGCGTTTCGATCTTCTCGCCGGGGCCGTAAGCCCCGTAAAGAAACTTTCCCTGCATCCTGGTCGCTCTGCCGACAAAGCTCGAGAAGCGGGTGTACCTCTCCGGGAGCTCGATCGCCCAGCCCTCGCGATGCAGCACGATGTTGTAGGTACGGACACGGATCTTCCGAGCATGCTTCGCCGCAGCTTCCTCTGAGGGAAAGTGCAGGAAGTGAAAAGGCTCGTCTTCTACGTGTGCTGCTTGAACCATCGGAGTCGCTCGCCAATACCGAGCCCCTGGAGCGGAAACGCAACGTCGGGGGCCCCGGAAACCGCCCGAGCATACTCCGAGCCGGCCAGGAACACGATCGGATGGTCCCAGACCCCGGCTTTCCTGAGCTGTTTCTGCACGAACTTGCCCCAGAGCTCGCGATCTGCTCGGTCGAGATCGGTGAGGACCAGGTCGTAGGGGTCGAGGACGTCGTCCGGGTGGACGAGTCCGTACTTCGCCGAGAGGATGTACCAGGAGCTGCCGTACTTCTGGGCGTAGGACTTCGCCGCTCGAAAGAGGTTCCCCGTGTAGAGCATCCGCCCGAGGGCGCGCGACGGGAGCTTCGTCTTGCCGCAGCCGATGATGATGACGGGCCTCATGGGCCGTCACCGTGGTAGCTGTCGATGTAGGCGTGCGCGGCTCTGCGGCTCGTGAAGAACTTCGTCGCGTCCGAGTCCGGGTAGAAGATGATGTACCCGATGAGCTTCCGTCCCTTCCCGGGACCGGTCGCGACGCGGTAGCCGAGCTGCACGCGCTCGTCGGGCACGATGCGAAACCCGCGGTACATCTCTTCCTTCGCCGTCACAGGTTCGCTCGCTTCCACGCCGTGCGCATCTTCTTCGGTGGCGTCTCGCAGCCGGGGCGCCACACGTCGTAGGGCGTGGTGCCGCTCATGCCCCGGAGCGGCGGATCGAAGCGGTCCTTTCCGATCTTCACGATGAGGATCGGCGAGTGGTCGTGAATGGAGACCTCCGACTGGTCCTCGCCGTAGTAGATGAACGAGGTGAAGCCGTACTCCCAGTCGACGTCCCTCGCCTGGACGCGCCCTTCCATGACGACCTTCTCGAGATCGGAGCGGCCGGCGTACGGGTTCGTGCCGTAGACGCCGACGCCCTCGGGCTGGTAGGCCCACGCGCGGCCGAGGCAGTGGAGGTTCGGCATCGTGCCGCGAGGAACCTGGACCATCCGCCACACGGGGATCGTGCCGCGGCGGTACGCCTCGCGCGCAAAGCGCGAATACTCGCTCGCGTTGTTGTAGAGCGACGTCTCGTACTCGAACTCGTCCGTGTCGACGTTGGTGTTCTTCTCGGCCCACCGCGCCGCGGCCTCCGGCGTCCGGAGGAACGCGGGAACGTCATGGGACCGGCGCTTCACTTGCCGCTCCCGAAGTTCATCGCGGCGACTCGTCGCCGGTCCTCCGCCTGGTCGATCTCCGTGTAGACGATCGGCCGGCGGTCGATGAGGTCGCACTCCGG
>Ga0153915_10002049_pt1 | contig 18494 bp, 11 predicted proteins | sample Opewatmetagenome_2_FD_107003 | JGI IMG/M metagenome (GOLD analysis project Ga0153915, IMG submission 107003) | Freshwater wetland microbial communities from Ohio, USA - Open water 3 Core 3 Depth 3 metaG | ecosystem: Environmental > Aquatic > Freshwater > Wetlands | place: USA: Ohio, Lake Erie...
CGCCAGAGCATCATGCGAGATCTATCGAAGCATAACGAACCGGCGATTTGCCGAAAAATTACTCGGGGCTCTGACCACATTTGCCGGCCTCCAATCTGGAGAAGTGTCAAACTCCAGTGATCGGTTCTTCTCCGACGTGGCAATGGGGACCATCTCCGTTCGCCTTCCGTCTGTCACAACCGGGTATTTTGATGGGGACGGCCTGAATGTAAATAAGACTGCATGGGCTCTCCTTGCAGGGATTCTTCAGAGTGAGGGGTTCAAAGTCGATCATCGGATTGTGTATCGGGTGGTAGATCTGGAAACGGGCATTCCCCGCAAGGGAGTGCCCGCAGTCCTCGACAGGCTCTTTACCCAACTATCTGACTCTTCAGGCACAATCAGTTTCTTCGCACTCGAAAGGGCCGATAGCAAGATCACTATAGCACCAACGTACCACGCCTCGCTCAGAACATTGCCCTGAGCGACGAACATGAAAAGAGCCCTCCCACTTCTCTGTTTCCTAGCGTTGACGACAGCTTGGACCCAAACCCCAACGGTCCGGACGGGCATCGAGGTCCTGCGCGATCGAGGATTCGATATCCTGCTAGGGAAGCATGTTGGCCTGATCACAAACCCAACCGGTATCGACGCATCGCTCCGATCTACCATCGACATACTTGCCTCAGCAAAGGGGGTGAAGCTTGTCGCGCTCTTCGGTCCGGAACATGGAGTGCGCGGAAACTATGCAGCTGGCGACACGATCGATTCAGCAACTGATCCCAGGACGGGAATCCCCGTGTTCTCGCTTTATGGCAAGACGAGTAAACCAACTCCCGAGATGCTCAAGGGGGTGGATGCACTTATCTATGATATCCAGGATATCGGGTGCCGGTCGTACACCTATATTAGCACGATGGGCCTTGCAATGGAAGCAGCCGCCGCGGCAGGAATTCCCTTCGTCGTCCTCGACCGGCCCAACCCACTTGGAGGTATGAGAGTAGAAGGTAGTATTGTGGAGAAGGGATTCTTCTCGTCCATCAGCAAGTATCCTATTCCGTACGTCTACGGTTTGACCTGCGGCGAGCTGGCAAGACTTCTGAAGGGAGAGAGAATCATTAGCGGCGCCGATCGATGCTCACTGCAGGTGGTGCCCATGCAGGGGTGGAGACGAAGCATGCGATTTACAGACACTGGACTTCCGTGGGTCCCGACTTCGCCGCATGTTCCCGAGGAAACAACCCCCGCCTATGTTGTCGCCACCGGGATTGTGGGAGAGTTGGGGACAATCTCTGTCGGGGTAGGATACACGATCCCTTTTCGCACATTCGCAGCCCCTTGGATCGAGCCCTACGAATTTGCCAACGCACTGAACGCACGCAAGTTGCGAGGAGTCTTGTTTCGACCGATCATCTTCAGGCCGTTCTACGCAACGATGAAGGATACCACGTTATTCGGGGTTCAGATCTACATTACCGATGAACGCAGAGCCGACCTCCTAGGGCTGGAATTTCAGCTCCTGGAGGTTCATCATCGACTCTATCCTGACCGAAATCCATTCACACTTGCAGATCCCTCCCGTCTGAAAGCATTCGACCGCGCAGTTGGTACCGATAAACTGAGAAAGGCGTTTATCAAAAGGATGCTGTTTGCGGACGTGGAAGGATATCTCAACAAAGACAAGATGGAATTCCGGAAGACTTCGGCGCGGTACTTCCTGTACAAATGAGGATACAACTGCTACACGGTGCCTAGCGTTTGCTTGATGCCTGCTCTTAACGCCGCAAACTTTTCCTCCTCCAGAGAAACCTCTTCGAAGATTCGTGCTACAAAATCGCGGCTGAACCGGCGAAAATCCTCTGCTCGTGGCAATGTAAGGATACCGGACACATCAACCGCCGCCGGACTGACGAGCAGTCTCTCCTCTCCTTCAGCGTAGAACATCGACGGCCGATGCTTCGACCGCGCGAACATTGCCAGCGTCCACCGGCCCTCGCGCAACATCGAGATAAGATTCATCATCGGCTCCTCGTTTCCTCCCGAGATTCGCTGGTACACTTCATATATGCGTCGAAAAGCGTTCTCTACCAGATCTCGGCTGAAGCTCTCCACTACAATAACTGTGCGGTAGTACCTTGCGAAGCTGGAGACACTGAGATCCTTTGTATCGAGGATCGTTTCTCTCCGATTGGCTGCCATGGTCCGCACTTCACTCTCGAACGGCATGAAACCGCCTGTCCCTGCCTGAAGATGCAGATGGTCAGGTGCCGATGCTCCACAACGCGGACCATTGTACACAACCGTATACCTCGGCGAGAGATCCTCCGTAAGGTCAAGCATCGTGGTCAGCGCCGGAAGGATTTCCTGCGGCCGGTGTTCAATATGAGGGATTGTGAAATGCTCGGGGAAAATGGGATAGGGATTGCACAGAAGCAGGAATTGACCACGGTAGAGGAGTCCTCTTTGGCCATCGGGAAGGTGATCCGGGCAAAGGAAGCACTTCCGTTCTCGCAGCGACTTCTCGTCCACTTTTGCAGCAGAGGAGGTGATTCGGCGGGCATTGAATTGGATCGTGACCTGGAACCCATCAAATGCGAACATGCGGGATTCGACGTTTGCCAGGCTTTCATATCCCAGGCGAAGCAGCTCCCAGGTCTCACGTTGGTGTTGGAGAAGCGCAACACATTGGTCAGCGAGGCCCGTGACGGAGGGAATAGTGCCGAGCCTGGCGGGCGCAATGAGAATTCGTTTCAGTGCTTCCTTCATTTCTTGCGCCGTTGGGGTCGAGCGGATCGTCGGGCGATGCTCCGCGAAGTTCGATTCTTTCGTTGACGGGCAAGGATCTCAAAGGTTCGCAGTTTGTCTTTGTACTGGTTGTGCGCGTTCAGTCTGGTTATGTCAAGATCCGCGTCCGTGTTCCCTTCCCATCGCCTGCAGAGGTAGATAGGTTCGTAAATCCGTCCAATCTGGTAGTTCCGCGAAATCGCCAATCCGACGGCATAATCTTCTCCGTAGCTCACGTTCGGGATATCGATGCTCCGCAACAGAGGCGTAAAGAAGGCCCGCGGGGCACCGAAACCGTTGATCCGAAGAGCGTTGTTGCGGCCATTGTCTGGGGTCCACTCTCTGTGGTCGATGATGCCCGGAGGGATTTCCTGCAACTCGAAGTTCGTCATCTGGTACGAACCAACCACCATCCCGCACTTCTCTTGCCAAAATGTGCCGACAATCCGCTGGAGTGTATTTTCATCCTTGTAGAGGTCGTCGCTGTCGAGTTGGGCCGCAAATCGGCCGCAGCGTGTGTCGTGGACCGCGAGACTCCAGCAGCCTCCGATACCGAGGTCCAGACGCTCAGGGATGATATGGAGAACACGAGGGTCCATTTCCGTAAACCGACGAATCAGGTCTGTCGTGCCGTCGGAAGAATGATTGTCCACCACAATGCAGTTGAAATCGAACGTGCATTGCTGTCTGATGACCGAACCGATCGCCTCACCAATCGTTCTCGCACGGTTCCGCACAGGAATGATAACCGAAGCTTCCTTTTCGAATGTACCCTTGTGCAGAGGCGGAACCGCAAATTTCGGAGGAAGGTACGCGCCAATTCTTTTCAGGTGGTACGTTATAGCATCTTCCATTTCTTTCTGCACCTGCCGGTTCCTTGGGTCAACGTAGTCGAATTGCTTCTCTCCCGATTTTCGCAGATCGGGTTCGATGGCGCTATAGAGAAACTCTCCAATCCGTATAACCGGCGCCCGTCGCGCAATTGCCAATCGAAGAGCATACCAGCCTGCATTGGAGTGACGATATGACTTGAGCTCCGACGCTGCGTCCTGTACAAGTGACGAATCCAGCAACACGAGTGGCCCAAAGTCAAAATCATCCCTGATGCTCCCGGGCTGATACTCTGCTGTCGGGTGCAGCGTTCTGGCCGATCCCCGGACATCGGTGTGATCCGAATAGAGCAAACCAGCTCCGGTCATTTCTCCAACTTGAAGGAATCGCTGCAGGGCCCTCTGTCCGAACTCCACCGCCGCGTCACGAAGGAAAAGCAACAGGTAATCGGTCCTCGCCTTCCGAGCGAGGAGATTTCGCGTGTCGCTCCCAGACAGCGAGGAAGTCGCGAGGACCTTGGCTCCTTCCGGCCGCGAAACATCCGGGGAACTTGCAAGCAGATACACCTCTTGCACCATCCCACTCTGCTGCAGTTGCTCGACAGTCCGCAGAGTATACTCTTTACCATCATATGGAAGGAATGCCGTTATCGGCCTAGCCATCGTTCAACTTCTTTCGTCCAAACTCTTTAGGGATCCTGACAAAGGCCGCCACGAGGAAGCCGGGAACTGTTGAGAGAATTACCCAGAGGAAGAAGTGCCTGTACCCGATCGTGTCTTGCAGCCAGCCGCTGAACATCCCCGGGATCATCATTCCGAGCGCCATGAAGCCCGTACAAATAGCGTAGTGGGCTGTCTTATGTTCGCCTTCGGACACAAGAATCATGTACATCACATAGGCTGTGAAGCCGAAACCATAACCGAACTGTTCGGTCGCCACTGCTGCATAGATCAAACTTGGGTCAGTGGGTTGAACCTGGGAGAGGAAAACGAACGCCAGGTCAGGGAAGTGAATGATAATCACCATCGGCCAGAGCCAGAACCTGAGACCTCTCTGAGAGACAAGATAGCCGCCGAGGAGCCCTCCGAGGGTCAGGGCGATCACACCGACCGTTCCATATACCAACCCAACCTCAGTCGTCGAAAGTCCGAGCCCACCCCTGTCGCGCCCGTCAAGGAGAAATGGAGATATGAGTTTGACCAACTGCGCTTCGGCAAAACGGTACAGGAGGAGAAATCCCAGAGTAGTTCCGATCCGATCTTTTCTGAAAAACAGGACGAACACATGAACGAACTCTTGCCACATGCTTCCCGACGGGTCTTGCCTCGTCGACCGATCCACGGCTGGACGTGGAAGAACAAACTGATGATAGAGGAAGAACAAAAGAAAGGTAGCGGACAGGACCCCAAACGTCATTGACCATGCAAACGGGATATCGCCTCCTGCCGATCCGAGAAAACCGCTTGTCTCAATCGTCCCCGCAAAGACAACCAGGATCCCCTGCCCGGTAATCATCGCGACACGATAGAACATACTCCTGACCCCCACGAAAGCCGCCTGTTGGTGTTGATCCAGCGCCAGCATATAGAAGCCGTCAGCCGCAATGTCGTGTGTCGCCGAACCGAACGCCATCAACCAGAAGACCGCCAGAGTTCCCTGGAAAAACGAGGGGAGAGGGAGAGCAAGAGCCACGAGTGCAAGCGATACACCGATGAGCAGCTGAAGGGTCGTGACCCAGAACCTTTTTGTTTTGAACATGTCGACAAAAGGACTCCAGAGCGGCTTGATCACCCAGGGGAGATAGAGCCAGCTTGTAAAGAGTGCAATGTCGGTGTTCGAAATCCCGAGTCGCTTGTACATGATGACCGAAACAGTCATCACGACGACATATGGAATCCCCTCGGCAAAGTAGAGAGTGGGAACCCAGGACCACGGGTTCTTACGGGCAGGCAGCAAAGGGGAACCTGTCTGTTCCTCACTCATAGCCGATCAGTCTGGATCTTTTTGAACCCGATGAAATGATTTACGGTGGAGTTCCCCATCACGAACGGCGCTTCCTCAACGAATATGAATCCTTGCTTCCGATACCATTCCAGCGTCCGCACATTCTGCTCCATAACTCCGAGCCAGATCGCGTCTGCGCTCCACTTCACGGCATGTTGCTCCGCGGCCGCCATGAGGAGACCTCCCAGGCCATGGCCCTGGTGTTCCGGTAACACATAGAGCGAAGAGACATAGAATCTCAACTCCTTTTCCTCCCAGTGAGTGCGCATGAACGCTGCGGGGACGTCTGCCACAAGTGCCAAGAGCCCTCTGTTCGCCGCGGAGCGGAGGAATTCCCTAAGCGCTTCAATCGCATACTCTTTATCAAAGTAGCTGCGAAGGTCGGTAACCGGGATGAACGTCGCATAGGTCGCGACCCAGGTTTCCCAGGTGATATGTCGGATCGCCGGCAGGTCCTCGTCTATCCAATCCCGTATAAGGATATCACTCATGGACTCACTCCTTTGCTTCAGTGAGCCTCCTTAGTTCACGCACTTTTGCGTAGAATTCGGGCAGCTTCATTTCCTTCAGGAAAATCATTCCACGGGCCGCACGAAGTCGGGGGTGACTGCTCTTTAAGAAGAAATCGTTGCCGAGACAGATCTTGATCATGTCATATTGTTCGACCTGAATCTTCTGGGCCAGCTCTGAAAAGGGTCCGTCGTGCTCATAGCTGGGAAAGGAGGCGGCGCTCTGAGAGTTGAAGCAGTTCATGAACGCCGTGTGAAGCAATGAGAGTGAGTTCAACGAAACCACCACCATCAGGTCTGCTTCTGCCGGCCGGAACCTGTACCAGACATTCCGATATCCCCAGACGCGGACTGAAGAATCACCAGAGTTCTTCTCATAAATCCTGAGTGCTTCTGCGACCGCCTGCATTGCCTTGTAGTGCGTGTCGGGTCCACTCCCTTCCGGATCGAAGGCAAGGGAGACGACATTGGGTTTCACCCGCTCGATAACGTCGAAAATCGGTTTCACATCCCGGTCGACTTCCGGTTCTTCGGAGAAGATGTCGCCTTTGTAGAATCCGAGTCGAAGCGGCGAAATGGCAGATGCCTCGATGCCGAAGTAAGCCCAGAGAAGCTCCACTTCCCATTCGCGCAGCGTTCCCTTGAGCGTCTGGATATCCGGGGGATCCTTCGCACCGGGATACTGGGTCACAAAGTACTCGCGTAACTCACGGAGGCGGAGTTTGATGACTGTCATGTCCGAAGTGCGATAGACATCAAACATATTCCTGAGAACACGCCTCGCCTCGGCTTCATCCCGCTTTTCCTTGCTGTTGCCGGCAACACCATCCAGGTACAAATATACATCTTCCATCCGCCTGGTCTGCGCGCGGGGGGCAAAGTACCCCTGCTTGATCAGGGCATCAAACACGCCAGCATCAAGATGGTATTGCAGTTTTTCCAGGACGGACAGCGTGTAAGGATTCGAGACCGCCGTGAAGCCGGAAGTAAGATTGGCAAAAAAGTGTTTGTTGCTCGCATCACGGACGAGGTGGTAGATCACCGCGAGGTACGCGAGCATGATGTCATCATGATGCGGCTCGGTATGCAGAAAGGTGGTCTGCGACACCTGTTTTAGCCCTCGGTCAATCTTGGAGATCATGCGCTCACGCGCATCGTTTGCCAGGCGGTCAGGTGATGCGCCTGTCTTCGCAAGCAACTCCCCTGCAATCCGATTTGCCTCGAAATCAGCCCTTGTCAGTTCCACAAGAGGCTTCTTGTTTGTCAGCGAAAGCGCCGTGACAATGTCATCAATCTCCCCGTCCGAGGGAGATGTGATTTGCTGGAAATCTACGAACCGCCGCTCGGTCAGGCGGCCCGCCGCGCCCTTGGTGAGATAGAAACGTGCATTCGGCATCACCTGGAGCACGGAGGCCGGATACGCCGGTCCCATATTCTCCTGTATTGCCGACGCGACAATCTGAGCCTTCGCATCGCCTGCAGCAATGATGAGGACAGTAGCCGTGGGATTGTGGGTAATTGTGGAGAGACCAATCGTGATGACCAGTCGGCTCCGCGACACCTCAATGCCTCCAAGATCCGTCGCAGCCGCTGCCTGTGTCTCGTAGTTTGTACCGGTCAGGCGCGTGACCGAATAGGGACTCGACCCCCGCACGTTGAATGCTATGTGGCCGTCTGGACCAATGCCACCGAGGAAGAAACCGATGCCTCCCAACGTGCGAATACGAGTCTCGTAGTCCATGCAGAACTCGTCAACTCGGTTGATAACTTCCTTTTGAAGCCGTTCAAGATCGGATCGGGTCTGGCGCACCCGAAGGGAGAGATCGACCAGATTGTTGGGAAAGACCTCTTGCATCACCATGCCTGGAGGGAGGCCGAGCGACGTTGCATCGATAAGTAGAGCCTTCGCCGGATCGAGTCCGAACCCCTGGAGGTAAAACTCGTTGACGTACCAGTGGAAGCTGTTTTGCTGCTCCGCATTAATCGGATAGAACTCATCGATCTGAACGAACGACAGACTCTTCATATCCGGCCTTCGGGAGCCGTCCACGGAGAATTCTGCCAGCAAGGACTGGATCTCCTTCGTCGGCCATCGCTCAATGATCCTCATGACCCACTTTATGAAGTGCTCCGGCGTCTTTCCTGTAGGAAGAGAGACGACACCCCCAGGGTTCTTCAAAACCCACTCGATGAACCGCAGGGCAGTGAGCTTGCCGAGAAGGGGAAAATTCTCAACTTCGATGACGTTGATTTTTTCTGTTGGCGGGTAGATCAACTTGTGCTTGCTCCGCCGCAATTCAATCTGTTCTACAGCGGAGGTGGCATCATAGACCCGTGGCGGAGGAAAGAAATTACTCAGCATTTTCAGCCAAGTTTGGTTTTTAGATGGCGACTACTCAAGCTTCCACTCCCCGTCCAGCTGGGAGAGCCAGCTCGCTATGAACGTGCGGGGCACGGCATCATGAGGAACCGACGTCTTTGTGAAGCTGACCCGACCGCCGGCACGATCTCGTACCTCAGCAGCAAAGGCATTATATTCTTTTTCAAGATGCTCAGTAAAAGCCCCGAACACTCGACGTGTTCCCCCGAGGAGCCAGTCCCGGAAAAATTCCTGATTTGCGTAAAGTGCATCGAAGAGAAACAGATCGGTGACCTTGTCGCTCAATCCCCCCTTTGCCAGAACGAATGCCGCCGGACGATATCCTCCGCTAAACCCAGACACACAAATGCGATTCACGGATGTCGTCTTTACGATCCCCTCCCTCTGCATCGTGGCAAGCACATCCTCGATCAGCCGCTTGAAGCCACCCTCATCTTCCATTTTTCCGCCAAAGTCATCCCGAGACCTGTATGGGCCCTGAACAAGGACAAGCAGAGCGTTCACCTTCTGCGCAGTCATCGCCTGCAACATGCTGTCGTTCTCCAGGACAGCAAGGTTGTCACTCATATGCCCATGGAAGTGAACGATCAGGTTCGACCCACCGGCGAGTTCCATGAACCCCTTCGGGACAAACACGACTATGCTGCTGTCCGCATAATGCGGAAAGAAGGGATAGAATGTTCCGTTTCTTCGTGTGTAACCTTTGGCGCGATTCGGATGCGGAAACGGCGCTGCGGGCGACCGGTAGATGCCCCAGGATCCGCCAGGAACGCCGTTCCAATCAACATGGCCTGCATTGACCTTCCGTTCAGTTGATCCCGTTATGCCGGTAAAATGATTCCAGGCTGAACGCGCAACACGTGCAGCAAGCAGCGTGGCAAGGTTCTCATCACCCTCGACATGATCAGGATGCTTATCAACGAAAATCGCAATGGCGATATCGGCACGATCCGAGAGGATCAAACCAACATCAGCCTTGGTTTCCTGGATGCCACCTGTCTTGTGCGCGACCTGCAGATATTTGCAGTCCGCCACAGGGAGAAACCGTGGGATCATGTCGCCGTAGAACTGCTGTTTAAGAATCTCCAACATCTGGTCACATGACGCGGGTGAATCCAGGGTCTTCCGATAGAGTCCCTCCAGCAGTGTCACCATATCCTCGGGCGTAGACACACCGATTCCGTAGCGCAGCCCCTCAGGCGAATTCTGCTTTGTCGCAACAGAATAGAGTCTGTTCAGAATCCGGGTGTTGTGTAGTCCCCGCTTGACCAGGAACTCATTCACATTCCGCAGTCGCGCTTCGTGCGTGTCACCAAGCCGGTCGAGGACAAGATTCGTTGCAGTGTTATCGCTCAAAACAATCATCAACCGAACCGCATCCACCAGCGTCAGCGACTTCCCGTCAGAGAGCATCTGGAGTATCCCGCTGCCCGGTTTCTTGTCTTCCGTGGTGAGAACCACACGTGCGGCGGGATCCACCTTCCCCTCCTCGACAAGCGAAAAAAATGCTGCCATTACGGGAAGTTTAATGACGCTCGCAGTTGGGAAACGCTCCGTCGCGTTGTAAGAGATGATCTCCCCGGTCTTAAGATCTTTTGCCATCATGCCCAGATGGCCGCCGTAGGTCATCTCAAGACCCCGAATTTCGCTCACCCAGGCGCTATCCGGCGATGCAAGAGCCTGGGACGCGAAAGCGAGGCTGAACAGAGTTAAGAGCACTATTATGGAAATACGCATCGGAGATCCGGCCAGTTATACTTTTAAGAACCATTTTCTTTTCCACATGATCCATGCTACGACGAATAGCGCCAGGACAAAACAGATCCCAAAGAGTAGCGAAGCGTTGATTGGACTTGCCAGGGGGATGAAGAAGTTCTGGAAAATGTAGCTTTGCAGGGAAGTGCTGCTTCCATCCTGCATCGTCACCTTAATCAGCCCCAGCAGCCGAGCCACAATCCCGGAGAGAACATATACCGCAATAGCATTCATCCCATAGATCACAAAGGGGGTAGCCCACTTGGTGTACCCCTTCACATCAATCAGCCAGTAAAAGATCGCAAGGCAGTCGAGCGCCCATCCGGCCATGAAGATGCTATATGACGTCGTCCAGAGCTGTTTGTTAATGGGGATCCACATGTCGAGGATCGCACCGAGAAGCAACAACGCATTCCCACATACGAACATCCAGACTGTTTTTTCCTCCCTGCTGTTCTTGGATCGCAACCATCGGCCCGTCAGGACGCCAAACAGAACCGTGGCGATCGAGGGAAGGGTACTCACCACCCCTTCGGGATCAAAGCCTGGTACCGGGGAACCACGCCACGTATGACCGGCTAGCACTTGCGTGTCCACCCACCAGCAGAGGTTACCAACAGGATCATAGAGACCGGCTCCATAGCCGGGGACTTGAACGAACGCCATGAGCAGCCAGTACCCCCCCAGAAGACCTATCAGCCAGAGGATCTGTCCACGCAGCCCCGTGTACAGGTAGATGATGCTGCCAAACAGGTAGCAGATCGCGATTCTTTGAAGGACACCGGGGATGCGAATTGTGGCCCAGGAGAAGTGATGATCCAGAAATAATCCGAACGGAAAACCTGCAAGAAACAGCCCGAGAGCAAAAATGACGGCCGACCGGCGAAGCACGTGGACAACGAGTTTCCCTTTCGCACCTCCTGCTTCCACCCTCTTCGCGAAGGAAAATGTCATCGCAACACCAACGATCCAGAGGAAGAACGGAAAGATCCAGTCGGTAAATGTCCAGCCGTGCCAGGCTGCATGTCGTAGCTGAGGGTAGACTGCGCTCCAAGTTCCCGGATTATTCACCAGGATCATGCCCGCAATGGTCGCGCCACGGAAGGCATCGAGTGAAACCAACCGCTTCGATGTATCAGGTACTGTCATGGGAACACCTCTCTCAGTTGCAATAGTTGGGTAGCTATGGCTTCTTTATCACCCCAATTCCTGGGCGATGTGGGAGGGTTACCTTGCCATCAACGACCGTCGCGCCATCGAACAGATCATTCTTGATAAGCAGCGCCCCGTCAAGGTCAGCCCAGTCAGCGAGCGGTGACAGTTGCGCAGCAGCGGATATGGCACAGGAGGTTTCCGTCATGCACCCAAGCATCACCTTCATCTCAAGCGCCCTCGCCAGCACAATCATCTTGTACGCTTCCCTCATTCCGGTACATTTCATTAGCTTGATGTTGATACCGTCGTACACGCCGTATCCCTTTCGGACATCGGCTAGGCGTACAACTCCCTCATCCCCCACAATCGGAAGCGGGCTCTTCTCACGCAGCCATGCAAGATCGTCTACCTGCTCTTTCGGCATCGGCTGCTCGACAAACTCGACCCCTCTCTTCGCGAGCCACTCGATCATCTCGAGAGCAAAACTCCGATCCTTCCAGCCCTGGTTCACATCAACGCGGATCGGCTTGTCCGTCACCTCCCGAATTGTCTCAATCATTTCTTTGTCATTCTCTCGACCGAGTTTCACTTTCAGGACTTTGAATTCAGCTGCCTCCCGGGTCTTCTGCCGGACGATATCTTTCGTATCAATGCCAATCGTAAAGGTGGTCAATGGAGTTTTCGACGGGTCGAGTCCCCAGATCTGGTACCAGGACCAACCCATCTTCTTCCCAACCCAATCGTGGAGTGCAATATCGACTGCGGCTTTCGCTGCCTGATTCCCACCGACAATCGAATCAATTTCGGCGAGAATGTCTTCAAGGAGGAAGGGATCCTTATACTTCGAGAGATCAACTTTCGAAAGGAAAGCCCTTGCAGTCTCGTGGCTTTCGCCGAGGTACGGCGGCATGGAGGCTTCACCATAGCCGATGATGCCGTCCTTCTCCACTTCCACCATCATCACCGGCGTTGTTGTCCGGGAGAAATTGGCGATGGTAAACGTATGCTTCAGTTCAAGCGAATACGGGTAAAACCGGAGTTTCATGTCATTCACCATTAGTGGAGTTGAACTCAGGGCCCATGAGCGAGGGTGGAGGGCAGTCGCTGCGGTGACGAGCGCCGCGGATTTCAGAAACCCGCGCCTGCTCACACCGACCTTCAAAGTGCGAGGTGACATAGAGAGCCGAATCCTTATTCGATGGGGCGGTAATACGGAATCGTAGTAAGCCTCCGGACCCCGCTCCGCTCATCTGCACCAATCATCCGCTTCACATAGAAGAAAGCCACGGCCCGATCCTCGCTGTAGTCGGAATCTGCGGGGTCAAGACTATTGACCTGAACATAGCTGGATGCATGGATGAAGCGCTTTCCGCCCAGGGAAATGGCAACATGCGTTACGCGCTCAGGCGTGCGGTCAGTGGCCTTGGTCCCGAAGAAGAGAAGATCACCAGGTTGTACAGAAGCGAAGTCCTGAGTCAATTCTACAGGGATTCCAACCTTTGCCTGTTGGCTTGCATCGCGGGGAAGCAGGATACCATTCAGAAAGTAGACCATCTTCGTAAAGCCGGAGCAATCCATCCCCTTTGATGAGGTACCTCCCCAGAGGTAGGGAACGCCGAAGAACCGTTCTGCGGTCGCAATAATGCGTTCCGATTTATCTTTCGCTTTCAGGAGCCAGGAACCGAACGGCTCTGCCATCACTTTGGCGAGAAATCCCTTTCGACCGTCCGGATAACGCACGTAGTAATGGGTACCAGCGACCTTCTCAAGAGCGAGCAGATCACCGATGACTACGTCACTAACAGCTGCCGATACCCCCTCTTTGCCGGTCCGGACAATCGCAAATTCAGTCGTCACGATCACCTTGGGCGTAACAGCCCATGCATCGTACTGAGCTTGTGTCATCCGGACCATATTGTCCTTCGTCCAGCCAAGATACTCGTCGGGAGTTTGAACGAGAAGCCACCCTTCAACGCCTCGCTTGAGCAGCCGGACAGGTGTCCCAAGCAGAGCCTGGTTGGCCAGCTCAGCAGCGTTGTTTGGTTTGGTTCGGATGTTCGCAACGCTCACGGAAATGATCCCGAGAGTTTTGTCGCCAAGCCTTGCCTCAGGTAAAACCTCAAGGCTATCAACGATCCCGTAGTTGACTTTGCCTCTGAGGAATCGAAGAAGTTCCCCCTTCATTGCCACGCTGTGTACCTCTCCACGCAGCGTCAAAGTCTCCCCCTGAAGATCCCCTGTCACGTGAAAGACAGCTGTCCGCTTGTCAGGGGCAATGGTTGTCTGGGCTTGTTTCAGTAAGTCAGCGATCATCGTTTTTTCCGCTTGCCTGGAGCACCCCACGAGAACGGCCGTCCAGAGGATCATTACGAAGAAACGGAATTTGTTCATGGGAATCATCATCGCAGTAAGAGCATCCTTCGCGTCTGTACAAACGCACCGGCAGTGAGTCGATAGAAATAGACACCGCTGGCTGCATTGCTGGCGTCCCACGTGACAGAGTAGCTTCCCGCGGTGAAATTATCGTTCACCAGCGTAGTTTCTTCCCTTCCAAGAAGATCATAGACCCTCAGCGTCACCCACGTTGCAGTAGGCAAGGAAAATTGTATGGTCGTCGAAGGATTAAATGGATTCGGGAAGTTCTGGTCGAGTGCAAACGTCGATGGAAGAGTCTCCTGTTCCCTGACAGCAGACACTTGAATCGTGCGGAAGCGCAACGCCGGAGACCACTCGCCATACCCAAGCGTGTTCGCCGCCTTCATCCGCCAGGAGTATATGGTAAAATTCTGCAGACCAGAATACGTAAGAGCCGTGTCAGTGATGCCGGCAGAATCAGCGGTAATGGAAGAGAAGTCCGTTGTCGTCGAGAGCTGGAGCCGGTACCTTGTTGCATCGGGTATCCGATTCCACCGAAATACAAGGGAGACTGGTATGTTTGTGGTGACGTCTGGTGGATACACGAGCGATGGGCAGTGAGGAGTCCCGGTCGTAAACGTGAACGCCTCGGAGAAGGAGCTATACCCCGCCCCGTTAGCCGCCCGCACCCGCCAGGAATATTTCGTGTGTCCCGCAAGGCCAGCGAGCACACGGACAGTATCTCCGATGAGAGAATCCTCCAGGGCAGCGGCCGCAGCAAAGTTGGAATCCGCCGATACTTGCAGATGGTACCTTCCGGCACCCGGAACGCGCCACCATTGCACATAGGCACTCTCCGGAATGTCTATCGAACCGTCGATCGGGAGAGCCAGCACTGGCACGGCGGGAGCTGTCATGCTGACGATGTTGCTCGTGTCACTCTCATTGTAATTTCTGTCTAAAGCGGTTACGGCGAAATAGACACCGCTTCCGCCTGCAACCGGCGGCGCATAGTATCGACGCCCCTCGACGGAAACGAGATTGCGAGGATTCTCGAAGTCGGCAATCGTGGGGCGATGATCGAAACGGTACACAGCATATCGCGATGCCGAGTCACCATCAGGCGCTGTCAGGGGAAGATCCCACTGAATTACTGACTGACCACCCGAAGCTAAAGGCTCATACCGAATGGCCCGGGGTGGATACGGCGCAATTACATCCTTCCAGGGAAATATCGGCGGGAGGGCAAGATATCTGTTCAAATCGTTGCGGAGTGTATCTCCGATTCCACCGTTGTTTTGGGTGAGGTTGTGCGCAGTAAAGGGGACGGCGCCATGTGTGTTGCCGCTGTTCCGGTTGAATCGAATCTGCCGGGCAATCTCGCCCGCGTCCCCAAAGTTCACATCTCCGATCCGATATGCCGCGAGTGATGGACAGTACAAGCGGCCGTTGAGTTGCGTCGCCCACCATGGTTCCAACAGCGAGTAATCCTGCGCGCCGCTGAATTTCCAGTAGAGCTGCGGTGAGAAATAGTCGATGTACTTCCCCTGCAACCAGGCGACTGCATCACAATAGATGACACTATAATTGTCCGAGCCGGAGGTCCCCGGGGGTATTCCGTTCTTCCAAATTCCCCGGGGGCTCATTCCGAACTTCACCCACGGTTTGACGATATTGATTGTGTCGTATATTGCTTTGACGAGAATATTGACGTTATCTCTTCGCCAATCGCTGATGTCCGTGAATCCTCGCCCCTCTGCATCAAACGTTGTCGCATCCTGAGACGCGATCCCATCCACATAGAAGTAGTCATCCATGACAACGCCGTCGATGTCGTACCGATGCACCACATCAGCAATGACACTCAACACATAGGCTCTTACAAGCGACATACCGGGATCGAGGATCTTTGTCGAATTGATCGTCAAGACCCAATCAGGATGGGTATTGGATATATGAGTGGCAGCTCTCTGGTAACTGCTTCCCTGAATGATCACCCTGTATGGATTGAACCAGGCGTGAAGCTCCATTCCTCTCTTGTGAGCTTCCTCCACGGCAAACGCGAGTGGATCATACAACGGAGCAGGCGCTGTGCCCTGAGCCCCCGTGAGCCAGAAGGACCATGGTTCGATGGATGACTGGTAGAAGGCATCACATTCTGGCCGGATCTGAAGGAAGACGATGTTGATCCCGAGAGCATGAAGAGTATCGAGATAGCTTTTCAACTGGTCCTGTTGCGTCTGCGAGGGCAAGCCCGGAGAAAGAGGCCAATCGCTGTTCCAGACCGTCGTGAGCCACACTCCTCGGAATTCACGCTTCGGCGAAACCTGGCAATGCGCAAGGGGAACCAGCGTCGCAAGTGTGAGGATAATGACGCAGGAAGGGAGAAGACGGTTCATCCAATGGTTCCGTGGATCTTTCACCGTACGAAAATATATGCATCGGCGAGAGCACTTTCAAGCAGACCAACAGCACACCATCAACGAATCAGCGTCATCGCCTTTAGCTCGCTTCCGTTCCGCGTCTCGAGCCTATAGAAGTAGATCCCGCTTGATAGTGCAGTTCCGTCATCGCGGGTTCCTCGGAAATTGAAGATATGCCGACCCGCCTCTATTCGTTGCTCGAGGAGCGTTGCAACGCGTTGTCCAAGCGTGTTGAACACAGTGAGGCGGACGTCTCCTGGTCCTTCGAGCTCAAAAGGAATAGCAGTGGAAGGGTTGAAGGGGTTAGGGTAGTTTTGGTAGAGCGTGAATGATTTCCGAGGGGTTCCTGCCTCCGACCGAACGGCCAGCTCTCCAGCCTGGGAGAGGAAGTCGATATACAGCGTCCCGCCGAGGTCAGCACCGGCAATCTGTCGGACTCGCAAGCCTGAAAATGCCACTTGACCCGACGTGAGGACTGAAGGATCAAAGGAAAGGAACTTCCACCCAAACCAGTTGATTGTATCGGAAAAGACAGAGGTCTCCGTGGCATTAACCTCAGCCAACACATCCAACCTGTTTCCACGATTGTCTCCGTAGACCCAGACACCCGCCCACGGGGTAGGAAGTGTCAATGAAGGTTTGAGCGCGGGGAGCAGTCGCACCGATCCGCCTGATCGGACGGTGAACTCGTAGCTCAGCCTTCCAGAAGCAGTGCCTTCCCACTTTCGCACCGATGAAATCGAAAAGCTGGTGGAAGCCGAATCCACTCCGTGGGTCCCAGTAGTGCCCCAGGGCTGTTGCCACTCTGAGGAATTGTCTTCGAACCGATCAAGAGCCGTCCCGCCAGAAGGGTCTGCGACGGGATTTGTCGTGAATTCTGTCCGCATTTCCGCAGTGGTCGAATTTCCGAGGGGATCCTTGATGCCCGGGAGGAATGACATCCGGTAGTTATGCCCGGGGACAAGCGGGCTCGTCGGTGCGAAAGTAAGACACGCTCCGTCAAGGAGGTCGGTATACACTACGCTCCCAAGGCCAAGCGCCTTTGTCGAATCGGCAACATCTATGAGGCGGACTCGGCCACTAAAGGATGAGAAGATGACCGGCTCATTAAAGAAGTACTGGAACGCCATGTACGAATTGATTCCCGATTCTCCAGCGCGAGGGAATGAACGAACTACAGTCGGACCGACGGTGTCGAGCGGCGACGTCGTGAAGATGGAGGCAAATGGAGCGTCGCTAAGCGGGCCTCCACCGGCGGACTTTGCGGAACCTGCCAAACCAACCGTATACAGCGTTGAATTCTGAAGATACGACGATGGAGTAAAGATCAATGTCTGTCCGTCAGCGGACCAGGTGATGCTCCCCGGGGTCACAGGATCAATGGAAAACGCCGCCTGTGTGGCGAGGACGTCCATTGTCCGGTCAAATGCCAGTGATACAGTTTTGTAGATGGGAACATCCAGAGAGCTACCCACCGGATGCACGGACAGGATCCTGGCCGGTGTGGAGTCGGCAACAATGAGCGAGAGAAAGTATGACCAGTTCCAGTATTGACCCGGATCGGTATGTGTGTTGCAGTCGCTCCAACCTAGCTGGGGAAACAAAATTGGATCCTGCCAGACATTGTGTCCAACCACGTGCAGGCGGTCTTCGGGGATCGCGTAGCGGTCACAAAGATGGCGTACCAGCGCTGCGGAAGACTGATACATCGCCTGTGTGAAGTACTGAGGTTGATCGACATATCCTTCGTGTTCAATTCCGATCGTCCAATTATTCCAGCAGCCGACATGCCACGCCCTGTCTGCCTCGCGAACCAGCTGTTTGATGTAGCCATCGACGCTGCGAACCACGAAATGTGCACTGACCTGCGACGCGGGGTTCTTCAACCAGGAAACAGCCCCCGCAAACGATCCTTCTGTGTCGTGGACAATAACGTGGGTAATTGGAGTCCCATTCCTCGAATTAAAGTTCGGACTCGGGTCCCATTCGGCGGGCGCATAATCATCTGACAACGCCGAGAATGCTTTTGCGAGGGAGAAGTCTTGCGCAAGATATGCCTGCACTTGAACTGTATCTATCTGTTGTTTCGTGATCGAGATACCGTTCGCATTGTAGCCGGAAGCCAGCACTCCAAAGACCCCTCGAACGTACTCTGCCTGTACATCACGCTGGGGTATTCCGCTATACTGCGCCAACACCTCGGTCCAGCTGAGCAGATCGTTAGGATCACGGCCGGAGGATTGTTTCCGGAAAAGTTCGGCCATGAGGGCCGCGGCACCGCGGATGTTGGCCGCAGGGTCATCGCGGAGCGTGGCGGGC
>Ga0153915_10002050_pt1 | contig 18493 bp, 11 predicted proteins | sample Opewatmetagenome_2_FD_107003 | JGI IMG/M metagenome (GOLD analysis project Ga0153915, IMG submission 107003) | Freshwater wetland microbial communities from Ohio, USA - Open water 3 Core 3 Depth 3 metaG | ecosystem: Environmental > Aquatic > Freshwater > Wetlands | place: USA: Ohio, Lake Erie...
CCTCGTGTCCCACGCGAGGCTGCCGGTGTCGCTTCCGAAGTGCGGGAACGTCTGGCCGATGCAGTTCGGGTAGAGGGGCACGGGGGCCTTCGTGGCCGTGTCGAAGATCGGGTCTATGGTCCCTGTGACGAAGCCCTGGATTCGGATGGCGTAGTCGTCGAGGTCGATGCCGCTGGCGCTGGCGAGCCGGAAGGAGACGCCGGCCGGGGCGATGGGAGGTCCTGCGGCGCCGCAGTCCATGCTTCCGCCGGCGACCTCCGTGCCGAAGTGGTCGACGAGGGTGTACGTGAGCGAGTCGATGGCGACGCTCGGGGCGGCGCAATAGGTACCGATGGTGGCCGTTCCTCCGGCGTTCACGAAGTTCGCGTAGATGTCGAAGTCGTCGGGGATGCCCGCGAGGTGGACGTCGGCGCAGGGCGGCACGCCGCAAGTCCCGACGAGCGCGTCGTAGGTCGTCGCGATGTTGCCGGCCGCGTCGTAGCGGTCGAAGTCCCAGTACAGCACCACGCTGCTGCCGGGGATGGCGACGGGCACGGATTGCTGCGCCTCGTAGGTCGCCACCGGCCCGAGGCCCTGGACGTTCTGGTACGCGGTCACCCTGTAGGTGATGGCCCCCGCAGGCTGGGAGAGGAATGTCGCCCCCTGGACTCCGTTGTACAGGCAGCCGATCGTGGGCAGCGTCGGGTCCACCACCTGTCCGCCAGCGTAGGTGACCACGACGTAATCCACGCCCGACTCGGGACAGGGCGCGAACGAGTAGGAAACGCTCGGGCTCGTGTAGCAGCCGGAAGCGGCGAGACCCGCGATGGCGAGCAAGAGGCTGCGCTTCATGACGTCCTCCTGGATGAGGCCCGTGGACCCTCGTGGGCCGGCTGACTGCTTCCTGGAGCAACCCATGTGCCACGCTTCGGGACGGAATTCACGGCCATTCTATGCGCCGTCCCCGTCGCAAACGTGCGACGGAGTGACGCCAGGGTCACAGGTAATGTAGGGCCGGGTGGGCGGAATGGCGCGGAACCTCGTAGGGTTCCTCCCTGGCGGGTCACCCCGACGGCACAGGTGACGCGACGTGCGCGGCGTGCTAGGAAACGCCTTCCCTTTCGAACCCTTGCACACCATGACCCCCATCCACGCCACCCTGCCGGACCTCGCCTTCGCCGCCGGCGCGGGCGAGATCGACTATGTCCAGATCGTCCTCAACTCGGGCCCGGTGGTGATGACGGTCCTGCTCCTCCTGCTCGCCGCCTCGGTCGTCTCGTGGGCCATCATCGCGAGAAAGTGGGCGGCTCTGCGAAAGGCCCAGGACCAGTCGATCCGGTTCCTCGAGACCTTCTGGCAGTCGAAGCGGCTCGACGCCATCTACCAGGCGGCGGAGTCCCTGTCGGCGAGCCCCCTCTCGCAGGTGTTCCGAGCCGGCTACGTCGAGCTGTCCAAGGTCACGGCCAGGCAGAAGAAGGAGGGGGACGAGGAGATCTCCCTCGGCGGCATCGAGAACGTGGAGCGGGCGCTCAAGCGGGCCGCGGTCCAGGAGGTCACCGCCCTGGAGTCCCGCATCCCGTTCCTCGGGACCACCGCCACCGCCGCGCCCTTCGTCGGCCTCTTCGGGACGGTGTGGGGCATCATGCGGGCCTTCCACGACATCTACCAGATGGGAAACGCGAACCTGGCCACCGTGGCGAAGCCCATCTCCGAGGCCCTCATCGCCACGGCCTTCGGCCTCTTCGCGGCGATCCCCGCCGTCGTCGCCTACAACTACTTCGTCTCCAAGATCCGCGTCCTCGACAGCGAGATGACGAACTTCTCCAACGACTTCCTCAACATCGTGAAGCGCCACTTCTTCAGCTGACCCGCCGCGGAGAAGCGCCTTGCCACTCTCGACGTCCGGCTCCGGCCGCCAGACCCTGAGCGAGATCAACGTCACGCCGCTCGTGGACGTGATGCTGGTCCTGCTCATCGTCTTCATGGTGACGGCGCCCCTCATCCAGCAGGGCGTCGAGGTGAACCTCCCCCAGGCGAAGGCCCAGGCGGTGAAGGCCGAGGAGCAGAAGCTCGTACTTTCGGTGAAGTCCGACCGAAGCATCTACCTCGGCACCGACGACAGGCCGGCCCGCCTCTCGCTCGACGAGCTCGAGGACAAGCTCCGCGCCAACGTGCGCGTGGCCCGCGACCGCGAGCTCTACCTCATGGCCGACCGGTCGCTGCCCTACGGCTTCGTGGTCGAGGTCATGGCGGCGGTGCAGCGTGCCGGCGTGACCAACCTCGGCATGATCACGAACCCGAACCCGCCCCAGCGCCGCGAGGACGAGAGGCCGTAGATGGTGGACGCCGCCACGGGGCCGCTCTTCCTCCGCCGCGAGCGGCTGTGGCCGGTCGTCCTGGCCTCGGCCGCGGCGCATGCCGCCATTCTCGCCTGGGGCGCGCTGCACCGGCCGCCGCCCATCGTCGACCTCGAGCAGAAGCCCATCGTGGCGAAGCTGGTGCGGCTCGGCGAGAAGCGGCCGGAGGCGTTCCTGCCGCGCAAGGAGGAGGCCCCGCCGCCCGCCGCGCCCGCGACCGTGCCGATCCCGGGACCGGCTGCCAAGCCCCCGACCCCCGCGGCGAGGTCCGCCCCCGCGCCCACCCGCCCCGACCCGCTCGCCTCGGCGATGAACCGCATCCGGCGCGAGCAGGCCCTCAGCGCGCCGCCGCGCTACGGCGACCCCTCGGGCTCGCCCGAGGGCGAGGCCTCCGACGCCGAGGAGGGAGATCGCTACCTCGCCCTGGCGACGCAGGCCCTGAAGGCGAACTACCGGCTCCCGTCCACGCTCTCGGAGAAGGACCGGATGTTCCTCAAGGCCACGGTGGTGCTCTCCATCGAGCCCGACGGCCACATCTCCGGTTTCCGCTTCGAGCAGCGGAGCGGCAACGCCGCCTTCGACGACGCGCTGGAGCGCGCCGTCCGCCAGACCCGGCTGCCCCCTCCCCCGCCCGAGATGCGCGAGCGCTACCGCTCCGTGGGCCTCGGCGTCCACTTCCACATGTAGGCCCCGATCATGCCCCGCCTCCTCGTCACCCTCCTCCTCCTCGTCCCCGCCGCCTCGCTCGCCCAGCAGCGCCAGTACATCGACGTGGGCTCTCCGGACTTCCACCCGCTCCCCGTCGCCATCGCCCCCTTCCAGTCGGACCCCGACGCCCGGCTCGCGTCGAGCGAGGCCTCGCTGACGCTCGGCGACGACCTCGTGCTCTCGGGCATCTTCGAGGTCGTCGACCCGAAGTCCTTCCTCGCCGACCCGGGCGAGGGTCTCACCGCCCCTTCCATCCGGTTCGCGCGCTGGGCCGACGTCGGCGCCGAGGGGCTCGTGAAGGCCCAGGTCAAGAAGGCCGGGACCCTGGTCTCCGGGGAGCTGCACCTCTTCGAGGTGCGGGCCGCGAAGGAGGTGCTCTTCCGGGTCTACAAGGGTGCGCGCTCCCCCCGCGTCCTCGCCCACCAGATGGCCGACGACGTCGTGCAGTACTACACGCGCGAGCCGGGCGTGTTTCGCACGCGCATCGCCGCCATTCGCAAGGTCAGGGGGACGCGGGAGCTGGTCCTCTTCGCCGTCGACGGGAAGGACCCGGAGGTGGTGGACCGGGAGCCGGGCATCGCCGTCCTCCCGGTCTGGCGCCCCGACGGATCGGAGATCCTGTTCACGAGCTACCGCAGCGGGCGGCCGGAGCTGTGGGCGCTCGAGCTCGCGAGCCGCAGGGTCAGGCCCGTCCTCGACCAGGGCGAGCTCAGCACCGGCGGCACCTTCTCGCCCGACGGGAAGCGCATCGCCTTCACGTCCTCGGAGGACGGCAACTCGGACATCTGGGTCGCGAACGCAGACGGGACGAACGCGCGCCGGCTCACGCGCGACCCGGCCACCGACACCTCGCCCACCTGGTCCCCGGACGGAAGGCGCATCGCCTTCGTCTCGAACCGCTCCGGCAATCCGCACATCTACGTGATGAACGCCGACGGCTCGAACCAGCGCCGCCTCACCTTCCAGGGCAACTACAACCAGACCCCGCGCTGGAGCCCCCGCGGCGACCTCATCGCCTTCACCGCCCGCGACGAGCGCAAGGTCTTCGACGTCTTCACGGTGTCGCCGGAGACGGGGAAGATCGGCCGCGTGACGCAGGACCAGGGCCTGACGAACGAGGAGCCCAGCTGGGCGCCGAACGGCCGCCTGCTCGTCTTCACGAGCGACCGCAACGGCCTGCCGCAGCTCGTGGTCTCCACTCCCACCGGCGATCGGCAGAAGGTGGTCACGGGCGACGCGGCCGAGCTCTGCACGCCCGCCTGGGGTCCGCTGCCGCAGTGACGCAGCGCTTCGCCGCCATCGACGTCGGGACCAACACGGTTCTGCTGCTCGTCGCCGAGCGGCGAGGCGACGGCTTCGCCCCGCTCGCCGAGCGGGCGGAGATCACCCGGCTCGGCCGCGGCGTGGATCGCAGCGGGCGCCTCGACCCGGCCGCGATCCGCGAGACGGTCGAGGTCCTCGCCCGGTACGCCGCCGAGGCCCGCTCGCTCGGCGCCGAGGGCGTCGCCTGCGTCGCCACCAGCGCGGCCCGCGACGCCTCGAATGGCGAGGAGTTCTTCTCCGCCGCCGAGCGCGCGGCGGGCGTCCGGCCCGAGGTCATCAGCGGCGAGGAGGAGGCCCGCCTCGTGTACGAGAGCGCCTGGCGCGACTTCGGCGCCCCGGCCAGGGCCGCGGCGGCGCTGGCGGTGCTGGACGTGGGCGGCGGCTCCACCGAGTTCACCTGGGGTCGCGGACCCCGGCCCGAGGCCCGCACCAGCCTCCGCATCGGTGCGGTCCGGCTCACCGAGCGTGTGGCGCCGCGCGACCCCGTGCCGCCGGGAGATCTGGAGTCCCTGCGGGCCGGCGCCCGCGAGGCGCTGGCGGCCCTGGCTTCGGCGCGCCCCCGCCTCGCCGGCGCGCGGCTCGTGGCCGTCGCGGGGACGGTGACCACGCTGGCCGCGGTGGAGCAGGCACTGCCGGCCTACGACGCCGGGGCGGTGCACGGGTCCACGCTCGACCTCGAGGCGCTGGAGAGGCTGCTGGCGCGCCTCGCCGCGCTGCCCCTCGCCGAGCGGGCGCTCCTTCCTGGGATGGAGCCGAAACGGGCCGACGTCATCGTCGCCGGCTGCGTCGTGGTCCTCGAGGCCATGCGAGCCACCGGCTTCGACCGGCTGACCGTGTCCGACCGCGGCGTCCGCTGGGGCCTCCTCCACGACCGCTTCGGTCGGTAGGCCCACGCACCCCCCGTTCCGTGCGCGAGCTCCCTCACCCTGCCGCTGGTCCGGGTCCCCGACGCCTCGCCCGGCGCCGGCGGCGACCGGTTGACTCCCCGCCGCCTCACCCTAAGAAGAGCCCCGATGCGAGCGCCCTGGGCGGTGGTCTGCGACTTCGACGGCACCGCACTCACCGAGGACCTGGGGGACAAGGTCTCCCAGCACTTCGCCGGCTACCAGGCCTGGCGCCTGGCCGAGGACGAGTACCGGACGGGGGCGTTTTCCTTCGGGACCCTGCTCCGGCGCATCTTCGAGCCCATCACCGCGAGCCGCGAGGAGATCGCCGCCTTCGCGCGCCACAGCGCGGTGCTGCGCCCCGGGTTCGACCGGCTCGTCGCCGCCTGCCGCTCCGCCGGCCGCCCCTTCCTCCTCTGCTCCGCCGGGCTCGACGTCTACATCGAGCCGGTGCTGGAGCTCCTGCCCGCCACGCTCCGCTCCCACGTCGAGGTCCGCGCCAACCGGGCGAGCTGTTCGCCGCAGGGGATGGCGATCTCGTTCCACCCCGCGCCCGCGGAGGACGGCTGCGGCAATTGCGGCTTCTGCAAGGGCGCGGTGGTCCGCGAGCTCCGGGCGGTGGGTCACAAGGTGCTGGTGTGCGGCGACGGCACGACCGACCGCTGCGCCGCCGACGCCGCCGACTTCGTCTTCGCCACCAGGCGGCTCGTCGGCTACTGCCGCTCCCAGGGCATCGCCCACCGCCCCTTCGAGACCTTCCACGACGTCATCGAGCACTTCCCCGCGTAGCCACGCAAAGCCGGGGAGGGGCGGAGCTCCTCCCCGCCGGACGGCGTGCGCGGCGAAGCCGAAGCGCGCCTGGCCCCGGCGCGGCAGGGGTGGGGGGCTCAGCCCCCGTCAGAAGAACCCGATGGAGAAGTGCGGCGCCAGCACGGCCTCGTTGATGCGGCTGTCCGGGCCGGTGTTGAACCCGAGGTCCAGCACCGCCGGCCCGACCGGCGTGATGATGCGGACCCCGAATCCGACGTTGAGCCGGAGGTCCGCGAGCGACACCTCCGTCGTGTCGAGCCAGAGGTTGCCGATGTCGCTGAAGAAGCCCAGCTCGACGCTCTCCGCGATGGGGACGCGGATCTCGGCCTTCACGAGCGCGTAGGCCTGTCCTCCCCCGCTCGGCAACATGTACCCCCGGTTGACGCGGTCCGCCAGCTGCGCCGAGCAGCCGAGCCCGGAGAGGCTCGTGGCGCAGCGCCTCGTCTCCGCGGCGGCGAACTCCCTGCGGTCCTGCGGGATCATCTCGTCCTCGCCGTAGCCGCGCATGGTGTCGGCGCCGCCGAGGTAGAAGCGCTTGGGGCCGATGGTCTGCGATTGCGGGTCGAGGGGAAAGACCTGTCCGCCGCGGAGCGCCAGGGCAAAGACGCTCCTCGACGCGAGCGGGAAGTAGCCGGTGATCGCGCCGGAGACCTTCAGCATGTTGATGTGGGTGGCGCTGCCCGGGAAAAGCCCGAAGAGCACGTGGCTTCCGGGCTGGCCGATGGAGTGCACGAACTCGACGACCGCGTTCGCGAGCCACCCCCGCCGCGGGTGAGTGGCGTTGTCGCGGAAGTCCAGCATCAGGATGGGCCGGAGCGAGAACAGCGTCGTGACGCCGAGCGGATAGAGCAGGCGCGCCTCCTCGGCGCGAGTGACGTCGAAGAGAGAAGTGGAGCTGAGCCCGCTCGAGAGGTTGTCCACCTCGACGTCGCCGTTCAGGGACACGCCGAGCGGCCCGAACCGGGAGAGGTCGAGGCCGGCCGAGAGGGCGGCGCGCGCGAGCTCGTAGTTGATGGGGATGCGGTGCTCGGCGATGAGGTCCAGGCGCGCGCTCGTGAAGGAGAGGCCGAAGACGCGCGGGTAGGTCAGGCCGAGGCCGGCGATTCCCTCGACCCGGGAGTTCACCGGACGCGTCTTGAGCTCGGGCCGGAAGGCGTCGAGGGGGTAGTTGACCTTGAGGCGGGCGCCGAGGCCCAGGGCGCGGCCAAAGAGGTTCGGCAGGCCGTACTCGAGGAAGGACCGCGGGCCGTCGGCGAGCGAGAACCCGAGCCCGGCCACCAGTGACTGCCAGGCGCGCTCGACCACCTCGACGTTGAGGTCCTTCTCCGGCTCGGCGACGTCCGGATCGCCGAGCCGCAGCCCGGCGGATCTGAAGATGCCCAGCCGGAGCAGCTCGGCCTGGCTCTTCGACGCCGCCTCCGGCGTGTAGACGTCACCGGGCTCGAGGTCGATCGTGCTCCGGACGAAGGCCTCGCGCGTCTGGCGATTGCCGGACACGAAGACCTTCCGGACGCGTACCTGCGGCCCCTCCTCGACCCGGAATCGAAGCCCCGCGCTCTTGCGGTCGGGCGAGTAGTCCTCGGTCCCGACGATGCGCGCGTAGAGGAAGCCCCGGCTGGCGTACAGGTCGAGGAGCGCGAGGCGCGTCTCCTCCGCCCGGGAGAGCGACAGGGGATCGCCGGGTGCGAGCTTCGCCTGCCGCGCCAGGTCCCGGAGCGGGATCTCGGCGTTGCCCTCGAAGGAGATGGACTCGACGAGGGTGCGGACGCCCTCGCGGACGCGGACGTCCACGTCGACGAACCCGCTCGCGGTGTCCAACGCGATCCGGGCGACCTCGACGGTCGCGGAGAGGAATCCATCCCCCCGGTACCGCTCCGCCAGCCGCGGCGCGGCCCCGGGCTGCCCGTCCTTTCCGGTCCAGTCGGCGTCGACGTAGACATCCCCCGGATCGGCCGGGCCCGGCGACGCCGGTCCCTGCGCCGTCGGGGTCCCGGCGGCGGTGGCCAGGGCGTCGAGGCGGATGCGCGGGCCGGGCGGGTCCGGCCGGGCCTGCTCGGCGAGGTCCTCCAGGAAGCGGGCCCGCAGCCACGCCTCGTCGCGGAAGGACTGGCCCTGGAAGCGCAGCGACCGCACCCGGTAGCGCCGCCCCTCGTCCAGGTGGAACACCACGAACAGCTGTCCTCCCCTCGCCACCTCCTCGGCGGTGACCTGGGCCAGCAAGAAGCCCCGCTCCTGGAGGAAGGCCGCGAGGCGCCTGGCCGATGCCTCGACGGCCGGCGCGTCGAGCGTCAGCTCGGGATCGAAGCCCAGCCTGGCCCTGAGCTCGGCGTCGGCGAACCAGGTGTTGCCCACGAAGCGGAAGGCGACGCGGGGACCCGCCTCCACCGGGAAGGAGACCGAGGCCTCCGCGCCCTGGACCGCGAGCGCGGGAGAGCCGACGCGGGCGCGGTAGTGCTCCGCCCGGCGCAGCCGCGCCCGGAGGTCGCGCACGTCCGCGTCGAGGGCGTCGAGGTCCAGGATCGCCCCGGGGCGCGTGCGCATGCCGGCGAGGAGGTCCTCCAGGGGCAGCCCGGGCTGGGGGCCGACGGCCACCGACGTGACGCGCGTCGGCGGGCCCTCGACCACGCGGATCTCCACGTCCACGTCGCGCTCTCCGGCCGCCGTGGCTTCCACCCGGGCCTCGCGATAGCCCCGACGCGCCGCGAGCGCGCGGACCGCCTCCTCCACCCGGCCGAGCCTGCCCGGGAAGAGCTCGTCCCCCTCGGCGAGGCCGGCGGCCTTGAGCAGCTCCGCGCGGCCGAGGGTTGCCGGCGGCGCCACCCGCAGGACCACGGAGCGCACCAGCCGCTTCGCCAGGCACTCGACGACGATGATCGCTCGCGGCGGCCCGCCGGGCGCCGATGGCGGCGCCGGCAGCTCGCGCACCACCACGTTCGAGAACCGGCCGAGCTGGTAGAGGATCTGGACGGTGCGGCGCACCACGCGGGGCGAGAGCGCCTCGCCCGCCTTCACCGCCACGAGGGCCTGGAGGGCGGCCACGTCCTCGCCCGGCGGCGCGCGCAGGATCACCTGCTGGACCACCGGGCGCGGCTCCTGGTCCCGCGCCCCGGCCGGGAGCGCGGCGGCCAGCGCGGCGATGGCGATCGCCGCCTTCACTCGCCCCACTCCCATCTGAGCTTCAAGTCGAGGCCGAGGTCCGAGCCGGCGATGTTGGGGTTGTCGTTGTCCCAGACCCCCTGGATGGAGGCGCGCTCGCCGAAGCGGTACTCGGCCTGGGCCTTCTGACCTCGGGCCCCCACCAGGGGCGCGAGGTAACGCAGCCGCAGGCGATCGCCAAGTGCTCGGGTCTCGAACTCCATCCTCGGCTCGACCTGGTAGGTGCTCTGCGAGTAGGCGCTGGTGATCCGGGCGGTGAAGTCCTGGAACACGCCGCCCGGCGGGAGGAAGCGCCTCAGCTGCTCGTTGAGGCCCGATGCGGCGAACAGCGCTCCTGCCGCCACTGCCGTGGCGGTGGTCCCGATGCCCGACGCGAGCGTGGTGTCGCGGGTGGTGTACCCGAGCGACAGGAGGGTGATGATGTCCTGCTGCGACAGGGCGGGCGAGCTGGTGAGCTGCACCCGCGGGTCGTCGAGGCTCCCACCGATCTGGATGAAGATCCGGTAGTCGCGCACCGTGGCGTCGCCGGAAACGTCGAGCGTGGTCTGGATGCGGTTGCGGTCGGTGAAGGCGACGAGGCCGCGCGAGAGGTTGAATTCGTTTCCGCGGTAGGTGGCGCGGCTGCCGGGCGCGAGGTTCAGGTTGCCCACGAGGCCCATGGCGGCGAGGCTCCCGGTGAGGGTCAGATCGCCCTTCACGGCGCCGCGAATGAGGTCGTTGTCCACCCGCGCGTCGCCGTCCACGATGATCCGCAGGTCGTAGCGCAACCACTCGCCCGACTTGTCGTACGGCTTCGCCTCGGGCTTCTTCTTGCCGAACTCCAGCATCCGCTGCTCCAGGTCGAACCGCTCCGAGTACTTCGCCTGGAGGACGTGAAGCTGCCCGGAGAGGACCATCGCCTCCGGCGTGCCCTGGGCGGTGAGCTGCCCCGCGACCAGCGAGGGGATGTACGAGGGCAACTTCATGGGGACGGCGTCCAGCGCGGCCTCGACGCGGATACGGGTGGGGACGAATCGCGCCAGCTCCACCTCGCCCTTCAGCGCGGCCTTGCCGCCGTTGACGGTCGCCGAGAGGCCGTCGAAGACGACCAGGTTCTGCGAGAAGGAAAGGTCGCCGGCGAGGGTCGCGAGCTCGATGGGCAGCTCGCGGATGCGGAAGCCGCCGTCGCGGACGCGACCGGACCCCACCAGGAGCGGCCCCTCGCCGGTCCCGGTCACGTGGGCGTCGAGGGTCAACTGGCCGTGGGTGCGGACGATGGCCGGAACGAGCCCGCCGAGGAGGCGCAGGTCGAGCGAGCCGCCCACGGCGAAGTCGAGCGCCCCGTCCGCCATGCGGGTGCCGGCGAGGGTGAACTCGGTGTTGGCGCCGTGGAGCGTGAAGAAGGCGACGTCGACGCGCCCGCCGTCCACGACGACGCGGATCGGCTCCTTGTTCTCCACCTTGAAATCGGTATAGCCGCCATAGAGGCGGTCGAGACGCACGTCGGCCCGCGCTCGCCCCAGGTCCGCGAGGTTCCCCGACGCGCTCGCCTCGCCCTTCACCTCCGCCCGCAGGCCGGCGGGAGGGCCGCCCGGGAGGAAGCGGGTCACGTCCTCCACGTCCAGGTCGGCGTGAGCCTCGAAGGGCATGTCTCCCTCGAGCCGGGCGCTCGCGGTGAAGCGAACCCCGCCGGTGCTGCCTGTGAGGGAGAGGCGCCGATCGACGAGGTTGCCGCCCACCTGCACCGCGCCCACGCCGACCTCGGCCACCGCAACCCCGTCGCCGCTCGCCGCGAAGCGCAGCGTGGGCTCCTCCATCGAGCCGCCGATGACCAGGGTCCCGCTTCCGGTGCCGCCCCACGATCCGCCGGGCAGGTCGAGATCGGCGAGCCGCACCCCGGCGAACTCGAGGTTCAGGTTCCAGGGCGAGGGCGGCTCGAAGCCGATCGTGCCCTCGCCCCGGACCTCGCCGTCGCCGCGCCGCAGCTCCGCCCGGTCGAAGACCGCCTGCGCGCCCTGCACGATGCGCACTTGTGCGCGCCCGGACTCGAAGGCGCGGCCCCACAGCGTCCCGGCCCCGAGGCGCGCGTCGAGGACGGCGTCCACCTCCGTCACGCCCCCCGAGGCCGTGGCCTCCACGCGGACCTGCGCGTCCAGGGCGTCCTTGACGCGGCGGGTCCCGGGCAGCCACGGCATGACGGCGTCGAAGAGGTCGCGCAGGCGCCCGCCGGCCGTCAGCCTGCCATTCAGGATGTGGACAGGCGTCCGGCCCAGGTCCACCGCGACGTCGACGCCGTACCGCGTCCCGCCCTTCACGCCCTCGCCGCCGCGGACGCGCAGGATCCGCCGGTCGTAGGTGACCGAGGCGGCGAGGTCCTGCAGGTCGAGCGTGAGGAAGCGGAAGGCGCTGGCGTGGACCTGCGCCTCGACGCGCGGCTCGCCGTAGGGCGCTGCCCGCACCGTCCCGGTGAGTACCGCCCGCCCCCGGTAGGGCACGGCGGCGACGTGCGCGAGCTCGGTCAGGTCCACGGCGCCGTCGAGCGCGAGCTGGAACCCCCCGGAGTCGACGAAGTGGAGCTTCCCCGTCACCCCCAGCGTCTCCTGTCCGACGCGGACGCGCCCCTGCTCCAGCTCGATGCCGTCCGGGAGGATCCGCACCAGCGAGTCGAGCCGCCCGCGCCTGAAGTCGAGCACCGCGTTCTCTCCCGGCGCGTGCTTCTCCCAGGTGTGGTCGAGGACGCGGAAGTCCTGGATGTCCACGCCCGCCTCCCCCGAGAGCGAGAGCGGCCAGGCGGTGCCCGCGACCCTGGCCTTGGCGGAGAGGCGCATCATCACGTGGGCGCCCTCGATGCCGAGGCGGGCCATCAGCTCCCCGAACTCGATCTGCTTCGTCTCGAGCTCCGCGCGCAGCCCGACCTCCCGGCCCGGCGTCAGCGTGGCCTTGACGACGGCCGAGCCGCCGCTGGCGAAGGGGACCTCCAGCCGGTCGACCACGATCTCCGGGCCGGAGAGGTGGAACGAGGCCCGGGCGTTCCCCGGGACGTACTGCTTGATGCGCGCGCCGGAGAGCTTGAGCTCGCCGGAAACCGTGGGCGCGGCGGCCCGCCCGGCGAGTTTCACGGTCATGGCCGCCGTCCCCTCGGAGCGGACGCCGGGCGAGCCGAGGAGCGCGAAGATCGCCGGCAGGGGCGCCCGCGCCCCGACCTCGAGCCCGAGCCTGGGCCGGCACAGGTCCGCGACCTCGCCGTGCGCCGAGAGCTTCAGGCCCTCGACGTCGGCGTCCGCCCCGTGGATCTCCAGCCGCGAGAGGTCCATCGCCACGTCGGCGTCGAGGCGCGCCTCGGCGATCACGATCTGCCTCCCTCCGGCCTCGACGAGCGCCGGCCCGACCTCCACGATGGCCCGGCTGAGCCGGACCCCGGTGGCGATGGACCGCAGGGAGCGCCGCGCCAGAGCGGTACCGGACCGCACGTCCACGCGGGACACGACGACGCGCTGGCCGCCCGGGAGGACGAGGTCCAGGCTCCCGTCCTCGATCTGGAGGTGGTGCACGTCGAACTGGGACAGCGCGGGGGGCGGGCAGGCGACGGGAGGCCTGTCCTTGGAGGCCGGCGGCAGGGCGAGCGTCACGCGGGGGCGGACCGCCGCGACCTCCTCCAGTTGGACGCGCTTGCCGAGCGCCTGCACCAGGGCCAGGCGGGCGCGGACGGTGTCCGCGGTGAAGATCGGCGCGGCGGCCGTCCCGAGCCGAACGCTCTCGGCGATGACCTCGAGACCCAGCGGGTCGATCCGGCAGGTGCCCAGGGACAGCGGCAGGCCCGTGGCCGACGCCACCCTCTCCTCCGCGAGCGCGCAGATGCGCGCCGCGGCCCAGGGCGTGCGCAGCACCAGGAGGAGCCCACCCACGAGCGCGAGGAGGAACGCCAGGAAGGCGATGGCCAGCTTGCGCTTCACGTGATCGATTGTGCCGGTGGACCGGCCCCTCGCCAAGTTCGCGGTGCCTTCGGCTGCCGTGCCCTTGGCATGGGCAACCCGCCTACTTCGTCAGCGATTCCAGGAAGCGGTCGATCTCGGCCAGATCCACGCGGGAGCGCCGCGTCCCGTCGCCCGAGGCCGCCATGGCCTCCGGCGCCGGAGCGGCCTCCAGCGCCAGGTCTCGGGCGATCCGGTCGATGAGCTTCTCGTCGACATCCTTGGCGCGGGCCAAGAAGCCCTCGAAGAGCGCGTTGTCGCAGAGGGTGTTGATGAGCCGCGGCGTGCCGTGGCTGTAGCGGTGGATCTGGGTGATGGCCGCCGGGGTGAACGGAACGCGCGTCGCGCCGGCCAGCCGAAGGCGGTGGCGGACGTAAGCCTCGGTGGCCTCCTCCGAGAGCGGCTCCAGCCGGTAGCGCAGGGCCACGCGCTGCGCCAGCGGCGGGTCGAGCCTCAGGTTGTCCTCGATCTCGGGCAGGCCGAAGAAGACGAAGGAGATGAGCTTGCGCTCCGGCACCTCGAGGTTCAGCAGCCCGCGGAACTCCTCCATCATCTCCCGCGTGCAGAGCATCTGGGCCTCGTCGATGAGGACCACCGCCTTCTTCCCCTGCTCGTAGATGCGGACGAGCCGCTGGTAGAGCTGGCTGAGGAGCGCGAGCTTCTCCTCGGCCGGGGACTCGATCCCGAGCTGCAGCGCGATGCGGCGGAGCAGCCAGGTCGCGGTGATGCCCGAGTGGATGATGACGAGGAGCGCGGCCTCGTATTCGTCCTCCGGGAGGTTGTCGAGCATGCGTCGCGCCAGCGTCGTCTTCCCGGCGCCGATGTCGCCCACCAGGATGGCGAGCCCCTTCATGCTCTGCACCGCGTGCATGAGGCGCATGAGCGCCTGCGCGTGCTGCGTGGAGGAGTAGTAGAAGCGCGAGACGGGCGCGTTGGAGAAGGGTTCCTGGGCCAGCTCGTAGAATTCGAGGTAGTTCACGCGTTCACTCTAGACGTAGCCGATGTTCTTCTTGGAGCCGGGCCTCACCGCCGGCGCGGGCGCCGGGCGCTCGGAGGAGCGCACCGCCCCGCCCGGCTGAGGCCGTGCCGCGCTCCGGGCCGCCTCGCCTTCGGCCGGGGGACGGCCCGGCCCTCCGCCCAGCCGTTCCACCTGTGCGCCGGCGTCGCGGTAGCGGGCGTCCAGCTTACAGATCTTTTGAAAATACCACAGCGCGACCTCCGGCTCGCCCAGGGCCTCGTGCGCCACCCCCAGCTCGTAGTGCAGCGCCTTGCCGGCGTCGGGCGTGAGCGCGTCGGAGCGCAGGGCCCTCCGGTACGCCTTGACGGCCTCGTCGTGCTCGCCCTTCAGGCCCCGGCACAGGCCGATCATGCTGAGGCAGTCGACCTCCTTCTTCCGGCTCTTCCCCGCCAGCGCCACCTCGAACTCGTGGACGGCGTCGTCGAGGAGCCCCATCTCCTTGTACGCGATGCCGAGGTCGTAGTGCGTCTCGCTGTCCTCGGGGCGGACCGTCTTCTCCACGCCCTTCTTGAACTGGTTGAAGACGTCCTCGACCGAGTACTGGAACTCGTCGGCGGCGGTGGAGGGCGGCGGCGTGGCGCCGTCCAGCTCCTCGGCCAGCTCGCGCGCGATGTCGAAGCTCTCGTCCGCCTCCGCCGGCGCGGGGACCGGGGCGCGCGCGGCGGGGCGCGCCGGGGGCTTCTTCGCGGGGGCCGGCGCCGCCTTGCGATCGAGCTCGGCCAGCTTCTCCGTCACCGCCGGGTGGCCGGGGTTCGCGGCGAGGAGGGCGCGCAGCGCGTCGCGGGCCTCGTCCAGGAGCCCCTGTTGTGCGTAGAAGTCCGCCTCCTCCATCTCGTCGGAGAGATCGGGGACGGCTGCGGGGGCGCGCCCCCGGGCGGGCCGGGCCGGCGTCGCGGCGCGCGGTGGAGGCGCGGCCCGGCGGGCAGGCGGCTCCGGGGCCAGATCCTCGTCGGCGACGACCTCGGGCTCCCCGGCCAGCGCGGCCGCGGCGGCGAGCCCCAGCTCCCCCGAGCGCGTCTCGTCGTCGACGATCTCGTCGCCCTCGTGCCCGGCCGCCGCCAGCGCCAGGTCGTCATCCCCGGGGGCGGGCGGCGCCTCCGGCTCGGGGAGCCCGGCCGCCGCGCCGAGCAGGCCCAGCTCGGGGTGGCGGGGCGACAGGTGCCGCAGCCGGTCCAGCGCCCCGGCGGCGCGATCGGTGAGCCCGCGGGCCACGCAGGCGCGGGCCGCCTTCAGGGCGGCCTCCACCGCCGCCGGTCTGTTGCCGGCGGCCTCGTGGATGTCCCGCATCTTCTCGTGCGCGTCGGGGTTGTCCGGGTCGATGGCGAACACCTTGGCGAGGTGCTCGATCGCCTTGGGGTGAAGGCCGTACTTCACGTAGACGTCGGTCTCGGTGAGGAGCCGCGGGATCGCATCCGGCCCGGAGAGCCTGGCCGGAGCGGCGGCGGGCGGCGCCGCAGCGGGCGCGGGGGCCGGGGCCCGAGGGGCGGGGCCGGACGGGCGGCCCGGCGCCGGGGAGCGCAGCGCTGCCGCCTTGGGCGCAGTGGCGGGCGCGCCTCCCCCGAGGGCCTCGGCCGCGTCGGCGTCGTCGGGCGCCAGCTCCAGGATGCGCTGGTAGGTCCCGCGCGCGTCCTGCGCCCGCCCCTTCTCCTCGTAGACGTGGGCCAGCTCCTTGAAGACCGAGACCGTCTTCGAGGTCTGCCCGAGGTCGCGGAAGGCCTGGGCGAGGAGGTTCAGGGTCTCGATCTCCTTCGGGTCTGCCTTGAAGCAGGTCTGCAGCTTCGCGAGCGCGCGCTTCGTGTCCCCCTTCGCCAGGTAGATGTTGGCGAGCTCGCGCGTGAGGCCCAGGTCGTTCGGCGACAGGAAGGCGATGCGCTCGGAGACCTTGAGGTACTCGTCGATCCGGTTGTTCGACTTGAGCTCGCCAGCGGCGCGGCGGAACAGCTCCAGGGCGGCGTCCGACTTGCCCGCCTTGGCGTACATCTCGCCGAGCTTGATGCCGGAGGCGATGTTGTCCGGGTCGAGCTCCACCATGCGGCGGAGCACGTCGAGCAGCCGCGCCCCGTCTCCGGCCCGCTCGTAGGCTCCGGCGACGATCTGCAGCTGGGCCATGGCGTCGCTCATGAGCCCGAGCTGCTGGTAGAGGGACGCCAGCCGCTCGTTCACCCGGGCGTCGTCGGGTGTCAGCTTGATGATCTGCTTGTAGACCGCGACGGCCTTGAGGAAGAAGCCCTGCTCGCCGTAGGCGTCGGCGACCTTGTTGAACGTCTCGGCGGCGGCGGCGTTGTCCCCCTTCTTCTGGTGCAGCTCGCCGACCTTGAGCAGCACCCGGACGTCCTTGGGGTCCTCCGCCAGGATGCGGTCGTAGGTCTTGATCGCCTTCTCGAACTGTCCCTTCTGGACGAGCTTGGTCGCCTCGGCGGTGATCTTGTTCTTGTCGACTGCCATCGGGCCGGGCGGTGCCTCGTCAGGGCGAGGCCCCCCACGGACCGCGCCGGCTTGTACTAGAAGTACAATAGGCGACGAGACCGCAGGCGGACCTGGATCGGTCCCAGCCTAATGGAAGGGCCACGGCCGGTCAAGGCGACAAGCCCGCGCACAGGCCTGGATTTCGGCCTGTTTTTGCCAGTGGCCGGATCAGCCCGCCAGCCGGTCCGCGCCGAGGATCTGCTCCACGATGCGGGTGTCGTACTTGCCGGCGGCGAACTGCTGGCTCGCCAGCACGCGCTTGTGGAAGGGGATGTTGGTCTTGATCCCCTCGACCACGTACTCGTTGAGCGCCCGCTTCATGCGCTCCATCGCGACCTCGCGCTTGTCGCCCCAGCAAATGAGCTTCGCGACGAGCGAATCGTAGTAGGGCTGCACCTTGTACTGCTCGTAGACCATGGTGTCCACCCGCACCCCGTAGCCCCCCGGCTGGTGGTAGCCGGTGATGACACCGGGCGACGGCGCGAAGGTGGATGGATCCTCGGCGTTGACGCGGCACTCGATGGCGTGGAAGCGCGGCACCACGCTCTCCTGGGTGCGCTCCAGCTTGTCCCCGGTGGCGAGCTTGATCTGCAGCCGCACCAGGTCGAGCCCGTAGACCTGCTCGGTCACCGGGTGCTCCACCTGGATGCGGGTGTTCATCTCCATGAAGTAGTAGCGCCCCTTCTCGTCCAGGAGGAACTCGATGGTCCCGACGTTGTTGTAGCCGATCTTCCTCATGGCCCCGAGGGCCACCTCGCCCATCTCGCGGCGCAACCCGGGCGACACCGCCGGGCTCGGCGCCTCCTCCACCAGCTTCTGGTGCCGGCGCTGGACCGAGCACTCGCGCTCGCCGAGGTGGATGACGTTGCCGTGCTCGTCGGCCACGATCTGCACCTCGATGTGGCGCGGCTCCTCGACGTATCGCTCGAGGTACATGGAGCCGTCGCCGAAGGCCGCCAGGGCCTCGGCGCTCGCGCCCTCGAACGACTTGCGGATGGCGGCGTGCTCCCGGACGATCTTCATGCCTTTCCCGCCACCGCCGGCGGCGGCCTTGAGGATCACCGGGAAGCCGACCTCCCCGGCGATGCGCTCCGTCTCGTCCACGTCCTTCAGGACCCCGCGCGCGCCGGGAAGGAGCGGCAGGCCGGCCTTCTCCATCGCCTCGCGCGCCGCCACCTTGTTGCCCATGAGCTTCAGCATCGCCGAGCGCGGGCCGATGAACGTGAGCCCGAGCTTCTCGACCACCTCGGCGAAGCCGGGGTTCTCGGAGAGGAAGCCGTACCCGGGGTGGATGGCGTCGGCGCCGCTGATCTCCGCCGCCGAGAGCAGCGCCGGGATGTTGAGGTAGCTCTCCCGGGACGGCGGCGGCCCGATGCAGACCGCCTCGTCGGCGAAGCGGACGTGCAGCGACTCGGCGTCGGCGGTGGAATGCACCGCCACCGTCTGGATGCCGAGCTCCTTGCAGGCGCGGATCACGCGCAGGGCGATCTCGCCGCGGTTGGCGATGAGGACTTTCTTGAACATGCGGCCGCGCCTTACGCCGGCTCGATCCGGAAGAGCTTCTCTCCGAACTCCACCGGCGTGGCGTTCTGGACGAAGACCTCGGCGATCTTCCCGGCGATCTCGGCCTCGATCTCGTTCATGAGCTTCATCGCCTCCACGATGCACAGCACCTGGCCCTTCTTCACCACGGTGCCGACGTCCACGAAGGGCGCCGCGTCCGGGGACGGCGCGCGGTAGAACGTGCCGACGAAGGGCGAGGTCACGATGGTGCCGGGCTTGTCCGCGGCCTTGGGCGCGACCGCGGCCGGGGCCGCGGCCGGCGCGGCCACGGGGACGAGC
>Ga0153915_10002051_pt1 | contig 18490 bp, 15 predicted proteins | sample Opewatmetagenome_2_FD_107003 | JGI IMG/M metagenome (GOLD analysis project Ga0153915, IMG submission 107003) | Freshwater wetland microbial communities from Ohio, USA - Open water 3 Core 3 Depth 3 metaG | ecosystem: Environmental > Aquatic > Freshwater > Wetlands | place: USA: Ohio, Lake Erie...
CCCCCGAGGGTCGTTCCGGCCACGGCGCCCAGCGCCCCCAGGATCCCCGAGACCCAGGCGAACTGCCCCTTGGTCACCCCCAGCTCGCGCATCAGGAAGGGGGTGTTCATCGAGAAAAGGATCTCGTCTCCCACCTTGTAGAAGACGATGAACAGGACCACGAGGGGGAACCGCTCCTGCCCCGCGTAGGTGACGAATGCCCGCCCGTATTCGCTCAGAACCTCGCGCCACGGCCGCCGGCGCTCCCGTTCCGTCTCGAAGCGCGGAGCTTTCGCGAAGTGATAAAGCGTCGCACATGCCATGGAGACCGCCGCCGCCGCGAAGGCATAGCCCCACGGGGCGAACTTTCCGGCCCCGGCGAGGCGGGCCGCCGCGAATGCGGCGATCCCGATAAAGCCGCTCCGGGCCAGGATGAGGGCGATGCGGTAGGCGAAGACGCGGTATCCGGTCCACGCCGCCTGCTCCCCCGGATCGACGATTCCGTCCTGGAAATAGCCGTCGATGGCGACGTCGTTCGTCGCCGAGAGAAAGGCCAGGATGACGAAGAGTACGGCAACGGGAGCGAGGGAGGGGAGCGCGCCCCGTTCGGGTGCAACGACGAAGCAGAAAGCGGAGACCCCCGCGGTGGCCAGCGACAGGAGGGCCTGAACGACGATCATCCAGGTTCGCTTCGTCCCGATGAGGTCGACGAGGGGAGCCCAGAGGAATTTCAGGTTCCAGGGGATTCCCAGGAAGTTGAGGTATCCGAGATAACGCTCCTTCAGCCCGACATCCGTGAAGAAGGCGGACGACATCAGCCGGATGATTCCGTACGGAAGCCCCTCTGCGAAGTAGGTGGAGAAGACCCACGTCATCGGCGACCTGCTTCGGCCGGCGTCCGTCCGCATCGTCGCAGGCGCTCGTTTCACTACGTCTTTTCGGAGGAGCGCGGGGATCTGGGGAGATGGAGGGCCACGGGTCAGTTATAGGAGCTTCCGGGAAAAAATTCACCGATATTCTTTCATCGGTTCAAAAGTGCAGAATCTTAACGAATTTCTTTTGATTTGTTTTATTTCGCCGTGATACGATCGTTCCGGTTATCAGGGCCGGTGTGCCGAGTACAACGTTCTAATTCGTATATTCGTCTGTATTGATTGCTGATCGGTTGTGGGAGGATCACAGGCGATGAGCGGTTTGGTATCCGACCTCGGCAGCGCCCGACTCGTCAACGGTCAACTCCTCACCCGTTTCGACGCCGACTACGGCGCTTTCTGGTATTACATGGATCCGAAGCCCCGGCCATGTTTTACTCCGGGTCTCCTCGCCGAAATCGCGAACTCCCAGCGGCTGGTCGACCAGGTCAACCGGACTGCGTTCGAGCAAGAGATCGATTGCCCGGTTCCCTATACGATCCTTGCGTCGCGCTCCCCCGGCGTGTACAGCATGGGCGGCGACCTGGACCTCTTCAGAAAACTGATCGCTGAGAGGGACAGGGAAGGGCTGCGGCATTACGCCAAGTCGTGCATCGACGTCATTTACAAGATGTCCCACAACCACCATCTTCCGATGACGACGATCTCCCTCGTCCAGGGCGACGCGCTGGGGGGGGGATTCGAAGGCGCTCTGTGCTGCTCGGTGATCGTCGCCGAGAGGCGCGCCCGGTTCGGGCTGCCGGAGGTCCTCTTCAACCTGTTCCCCGGGATGGGCGCCTACAGTTTCCTGTCGCGCCGCATCGGCCCCGCGCGTGCCGAGAGGCTCCTGAAGAGCGGAACGCTCTTCCCGGCCGCCGAATTGCATGAAATGGGTGTCGTGGACGTCCTGGCCGAGGACGGGGACGGAGAGAAGTCCGTCTACGAATTCATCGCCCAGCACAGGCGCCGCAGCAATGCGTACCATGCCATCTTCAAGGTCCGGCAGCGTGTTCACGACGTTCCTTACGAAGAGCTCGCCGACATCTCGGAGATCTGGGTCGACACCGCGCTGTCCATCGGCCAGAAGGACATCCGGATCATGGAGCGGCTGGTGAAGGCGCAGGACAAGATGCGGGGCGAAGCGGCGGTCGCCGGGGGAATGCAAGAGAGGGGCGGGCTCTGATCGGCCGGTCGACTCGCTACGACGCGGCGTAGCCGGACCCCGGTTTCTTCAGGTGTGGCGAGAGCTCCGACCTGACGCGTTCGAACTCGTCCTTGAGTCGGGTCACGAGGAGCGGACCGTTCTCCTCGAGTTCCGCCGGTCCGATCCGCGCGAGTTCGTGGCAAATCTCCATCAGCGGGAATGCGCCGACCTGGCCCGCGCTCCCCTTCATGGCGTGGGCGATTTCGCGGAACCGGCCATAGTTGCGCGAACCGGCGGCCGTCTCCATGTCCCGGAGCTTCTGTTCCCCCGTCTCCAGGAAGATCCCGATGAGATTCTCGAAGAAGTCGCCGGTCCCGCCGAGGGCCTTCAACTCGCCGATCGTCGCCGGGTCGAGGCCGGGACGAGTCTCCCGCCCGTGCCCCGGCGCGGCGGCCGGGGCGACGGGGTCGAGAGATGGCGCGATACCGTCCACCGGCTTCTTCGCCGCCGGAACGAGAGTTCCGATCATCTCGAGGAGCTTTCTCGCCTCGATAGGCTTGGTCACGCACGCATCCATCCCCGCCTCCGCGCATGCCTTCGCAGCCTCCTGCGTCGCGTCCGCCGTGAGGGCTACGATGGGGACGCGGGGCCCCTGCGTGTGCGCGAGGCGATAGATCTTGGCGGCTTCCAGTCCTCCCATGACGGGCATCTGCAGGTCCATGAGGACGACGTCGAAGGGCTCGGTCTCCAGGGCGTCGAGCGCCATCTCTCCGTTCTCCACGATCCGGCATGCGTGGCCGGCGCGCTCCAGGACCCGGCCGATGACCTTCTGGTTGATCGCGTTGTCTTCGGCGACCAGGATGCGGAGAGTCCGTCGGTCCCCGATCTTCTGCTGATAGCGGCTGGCGAGGCGGGTGATGCCCGGCTCCTCGGATTTGTCCGGGCGGACGAAGTGAAGGGCGTTGAACAGCATCGTCTTGTCGACCGGGACGCCAACGGCGCCGCCGTACCCGTCCCTCGTCAGTGACTCGAAGTTTGACCCGCGCTCGCCTTCCGCGGCCAGGATGAGCTGGACCGGCTCGAACACGTGGACCGACTTGAGGGCCCTCGCGAGCTCGAAAGAATCCATGTCAAGGCCGTGCTCGACGACGATCGCGATCTGGAACGGAGTCCTCTCCTTCGCCGCCGATACGAGGGGCCCGAAGGCGTCCGCGGCCCTTTCGACCACAACGGGGACGATTCCCCAGGACGACAGGTGCTCCCGGATGCACCGAGTGGTCGCGGCATCCGCAGACACGATCAGGACACGGCAGCCGCCGATCCCGTTCGACTCCGCAGCCGGGGAGAGCGCGGCGGGTTGCTTTTCCAGTTCGACGGTAAACCAGAACGTGCTTCCGACCCCGGGCTCGCTCGACAGGCCGATCTGGCCCCCCATGAGCTCCACGAGCTCCTTCGCGATCGTCGTGCCGAGTCCGGTGCCGCCGAAACGGCGGGTGATGGAGTCGTCCGCCTGGGTAAATCGGCTGAATATACGCGGCTGGGCCTCGGGAGCGATTCCGATCCCCGTGTCCGCCACCGCGATCTTGAGCGTCACCGAGACCAGGGTTTCGGCCGTCCGCTCGACGCCGAGGCGGACCTCCCCGGAATCCGTGAACTTGACCGCGTTGCCGAGAAGGTTGAGAAGGATCTGCCGGATGAGAAAGGGATCGCCCCGCAGCTGGAAGGGTATGTCCGACCGGACCTGGGCGGTGAGCCGCAGTCCCTTCGCCTGGGCCTGCGGGGTCAGCATCGCCGTCGTCTCCTTCACGAGGGAATGGAGGTCGAATCCGACCTTCTCCACGGTGATTTTTCCGGCTTCGATCTTGGAGATGTCGAGCACGTCCTCGACCAGCGACAGGAGCGTGTAGGCGGAGGCGCGGGCCGTGTGGGAGAACTCCTTCTGCTCGGTTGTGAGGGGGGTGTCCATGAGAAGGTCGACCATGCCGATGATCCCGTTCAGAGGGGTCCTCATCTCGTGGCTCATGTTGGCGAGGAACTGGTTCTTGGCCCTGTTTGCCTCCTCGCCTCTCGCGATCGCGTCCGTCAGCTTCTTGAGGAGCGTCGACACGTAGGCGGGGAGCACGATGATGCCGATCAGGAGTCCGATGGCCAGCGGCCCGTGCGAGCGCCAGTACGGGTTCACATAGAGGACGGCGGCGAAACAGACGGCGCTGAGGAACGTCGCGGCGAACAGGTACTTCCGCCCGAAGCGGAAGCCGTTTCCGAAGGTGACCCACAGCAGGATGACGAACAGCGGCGCGCTGCTCTCCCCGTTGCCGTACAAGAGGTATGAGGTTCCGCCGATGTCCCCGACCATCCCGAGGCCCCGGCGGACGACGGATACCTTCTTCTCGGAGGCCGCGATGCTGGCGAGGATGCCTATCGAGAACGCGATGTAGAAGCCGAGGAACCAAAGGGCACCGATTTTCCTATGCGTGAAGCCGCCGACAAGCCCGGCGATCAGGAAATAGACGAACACGATGGCGACGATCCCCAGCCTGATCGTCGCCTGTTCGACTTCGCTGTCCGGCCGGCCTCGGAATCTGTCGGATATCTTATCGATTATGCGCGACAAGTTGTCCCTTCCGCCGGGCGGGTCCCGGCCGTCCCGCCACCTTCCGAGTTACCCGACTCCCCTCCGTTGCAGATTCGACCCTGCCCTTATCGGATGGCGACACGAAAACTTTACGAAATATGAGGAAGAAAGGAAGACAGTCGGGACGGGCGGGCGGAGCGGGAGGCCGCCGGGGCGCGGCGACCGGACGCCGGCCCGCCCCGGATCAGGGAACGAGGACGGCCCTTAGCCGGACCGTCCCCTGCCGCAGCCGGTCCAGCGCCTCGTTGGCCTTGTCGAGCGGATGCCGCTCCACGATCGGGGCGATCCCGTGGTCGGCCGCGAACCGGAGCATCGCGTCCATGTCATCGCGCGTGCCGATCACGGAACCCATTATCCGCTTCTGCCCTGTTTGCAGGGCGGCGGGGATAACCTTCGCGGGTTCGGCGATCGCCGCCACCACGACCAGCGTTCCGTTCGGGGCCAGCCCCGGGATGCACGCCTCGAAGACCCGCGCCGAGATGGCAGTGACGAGAATGAGGTCGGCTCCCCCGATCTGTGCCAACCGTTTCCCGATCTTCTCCTTCTCCGAGTCGATCGTCTCCCGGGCCCCGAGACTGCGTGCGAGATCGGCCTTTCCGTCCCCCCGGAGGATGGCCACGACCCGCGCCCCCATGGCGTCGGCCATCCGGATCGCGAGGTGTCCCAGACCGCCGATCCCCGCCACCGCCACGGTCTTGCCCGCGAGGTTCCCCGCGCGGCGCAGGGGGGCGAAGACCGTGATGCCCGCGCAAAGCAGGGGAGCCGTCTCCGTGAGGTCGAGCCCGGCGGGGATCTTGTGGACGAAGGCGCCGGGCGCCTTGACGAATTCCGCAAATCCCCCGTCGACCGTGACCCCGGTACTCTTCTGCGCGGCGCACAGCATCTCGGCCCCCGACCGGCACGGCGCGCACCGTCCGCAGGCGTATTGCATCCAGGGGACGCCCACCGGGTCGCCGGGAGACAGATCGCGGACGGATTCCCCCGCCTTTTCGACGACGCCGGTCACCTCGTGCCCCGGGATGATCGGGAGGGGAGTCCCCCACGAGGCCCAGTCGCCGTCCACCAGGTGGAGATCGCTGTGGCAGACCCCGCACGCCTTGACACGGATCAGCGCCTCGTCCGGACCGATGGACGGCTCCGGCACCTCTTTTAGCGCGAGCGGCTTGCCGAACGCTTCGCAGACCGCTGCCCTCATCGGACATCCTCCAACTCGGTGATCTCCGCGGAGTCATCGATCGCGATTGCTCCCTTGACGCTCATGGCTCCCGGACACTGTTCCAGGTAGACCCCGAGCGCCTCCCGCGCCTCGCCCACCTTGCCGGGAGGGACCTTGATCGTGTACTTCACGCGGATCTTCGTGATCTTCATGACTCCCCCGACGTCCTCGATGTCCCCTTCCACGTCCGCCCGGAAACGGTCGGCGAACGTGGGGATCTTCTTTCCGGCCAGCACCGTGGCCAGTGTCCCCATCATTCAGCCGCCGACCGCGCCGACGATGTGGTCGAGGGTCGCGGCGTGCTCCTTCTCGGGCTCCACCTTGTAGAAACGCTTGATCCCTCCGTGGACGCCATAGTAGACCGGCTCGGCGAATCCCTCGATCAACGCCTTCCGCGTTGGACCCTTCTCGCGCGTGATGACGATCCGCGACGTGTGGACGATCGTTCCCATGAACTTACCTCCCGGCATTGGACGATATCACTACCTCTTCTTGAGTTGCTCGCAGCAGATTAGCGGATTCGGGCGGGCCTTCGCAAGCCGCGGACGCGGTGCCCCCCCGACAGGCCAAAGGACATATTTTTGTCAGGCGGCGGACGAAAAATGTCACTGGCCGGCCGGCCGGGGGTGGAGGACGACAAAGGGACTCGATCACAACCGCCCTGGTTTAGGGTAAAGATTCGCGTTCCTCCGCCGAAATGATTATGAAACGCGCGTCGTCCCTTGACCAGGGAGAGACCATGATTGTCCGATATGCGACGGATTCGGGAGTTCCGGCCTGCTCGGCGGGGACGAACGGGGAAGACACATTGAGCGACGCGGAGAATCAGTCGTTATTTTCCTGTTTTCTCAAAGATATTATTGAGACAATTTCGGTCTGAGGGTCTTTTTCCTGATTCAAAGGATTATTACAGGCTGGAAATAAGGATGACAAACGGTGAATCAGACATAGAAATATTGATTTCAATCGATAGTCGATTGTTCTACGTGAGGGCATAATATTTGCTTGCCTGTGATTACGGTGAACTGTCGAGACCATATCGGAGTGGGGGAGTGCCCATGAGGCGTCACGGGACAAGGCTCGTCATCATCGTTTTCGTCGTACTGGCGGCTTCGTCGAGCGTTCCGGTTTCGCCTGCCCTCGCCGGAATGATGGAGCCCTACGGCATGGCGAACTATTGCCAGGTCCCTCCCTTTGTCGTCTCGAACATCGTGCCCAACATCATGATCCTCTCGAGCAACTCGGCGAGCATGCTGTACTTCGCGTACCATCCCCCCGGCAACATGTGCGACAACGTCGCGTGCAGCGATTTCGTCGACAACGTAACCAACTACTACGGGTATTTCGATTCGGACCGCTGGTATACCACGAACGCCGGAAATACGCAGTTCCTTCGGGGCCCGCTGAAAACCGAGACGAGGCCGGCAAACTCCTGGGACGGCAATTTTCTCAACTGGCTGACCATGCGCCGGATCGACGTACTGAGGAAAGCGATGACGGGGGGAGTCGTCTCCGGAGGGAGCCTCTCGGGCCAGAAAGCCAACACCACAAGCAACGGATACCTAAAATCCTTCGACGACACGGCGGGGGCCTATACTCCCTGGGCGCGAAACGTGCTCTATACGTTTTCGACCACGAACAACACATTCTCCGTCAGCAAACTGGACTCCGGGTCCCCGATCAGCGGGAGCTACAAAGTCGATGTCGAGGTCCCTGCCGGCAAGCAGATCGAGGGGGTCATCCAGGCCGTTATTGGCGAGAAGGCGCGGCTGGGGCTCACGTTTTTCAACCCCAGCAACCATGGCGGGCACGTGGACCCGCCTCCCGGATTCACGAGCCTGTCGAGCGTGGTCAACCGGATCAACACCCCGTCCAATATCAACGGGGGGGCGAGCGAGCCGCTTGCGGAGGCTCTCTACACCATCGCCGGATTCTATGCGCAGGTGGCGGACTCGAGCGCGCTCGGCGGCCTCTCGGGCACGTCCTGTCTCGTTGGGTCGTCTTGCGACCCCATGTACAGCCCGGGCGCCAACAGCGACTATACCGTTACCAACAACAACACGGACCCATATAACTACGGTTCGGGCGGGATCGTCCGGTACGCCCCCTGCGCGAAGAGCTTCGCCGTGATCATCGCCGACGGCGAGCCGTGCGGTGACGGAGAGATCCCGAGGTCCCTGGTCGACAACACGCCAGCCGCCTATCGATACACCGGCCCGACTCAGAACTGGTGCGGTCTCGGGGACAACGTCGCGGGGCTCGAGTCCGTGGCCCTTTGGGCCCACACGACGGATCTGCGAAGCGCGACCGTCGGGAAGAACCGCATCGACCGGACCCAGAACCTGACCATTTACGTGGTCCAGGCCTTCGGCTCGGGGTCCGGCCTCCTTCGGCAGGCGGCGATCAACGGCGCATTCGAGGACGCCAACGGGTCGGGGACACCGGACGTACAGTCCGAGTGGGACGGGAACAACGACGGCAAACCGGACGCCTTCTACGAAGCGACTCAAGGGTCCGAACTGGAGGCGAAGCTGCGTGAGCTCTTTGCCGGGATCCTCAAGCGGGCGTCCTCCGGCACGGCGGCGTCGGTTCTGGCCTCGGGCGAGGGGAGTGGGGCGAACCTCGTCCAGGCCGTCTTCTACCCCCGACGCCGGTTCGGAAACGACATCATCACGTGGACCGGATCGCTCCAGAACCTCTGGTATTACGTGGACCCGTACCTCGGCAACGCGGCCATCCACGAGGATACGGTCGGCGACAAGATACTGGCTCTGGACAACGACTACCTCGCCCGGTTCGTCTATGACACCACTACGGATACCACGAACGTCCAACTCTTCAAGACCGACCTGTTCGGCAACGTCGACAATACCGTGACGCCCGTCACGAAATCGTTCGAGAAGATCAAGAGCCTGTGGGAGGCCGGAGGCGCAGGGACGGACAGGACGGGGATGCTCCACGTGAGAACGACCGGAACCCGGACGATCTTCACGCTCGACAACACCGCCACCTACGGCCGGCGGGAATTCATTGCGGGCAACTACACTTATCTGAATCCGTTGATGGCCGTCCCGGACCTCGGCCTGCCCGATTTCGGCTTTTCTGCCAACTGGGGCGAGACTGCGTCCGTCATTCAGTACGTCCGGGGCACGGACAACGTATCCACCGCCAGGCCGCGGACGGTCTTCGTCGGCACGGACAACGCCGCCTCCGTCTGGAAACTCGGCGACATCATTCATTCGACCCCGAGGATCGCCGGGAGAACGCCGCTCAACGCTTACTACAAGGTTTACGGGGATACGACCTACAAGGCGTTCACCGACAACGCCTCCAGCGCAACGTCGTATGCGAACCGCGGGACGGTATTCGCGGGGGGTAACGACGGAATGCTCCATGCATTCAAGCTGGGGAAGCTCGAATTCAGCGGGTCATGGCAGACGTCGTTCGGGCGCAAGGCGAGACTCGCGAACCTCGACGGGACCACCCCACTCGGGTACGAGGACTGGGCGTACATCCCGAAGAACGCGCTTCCGTACCTCAAATATCTCCCCGATAACGACTATTGCCACCTGTATTACGTCGACCTCTCACCCGTCATCTTCGACGCCAGCATCGCGGGGAACCCCGACGACTTGAAGACGCCGGCGAGCTGGCGGACCATCCTCGTCGGGGGGATGGGGACCGGCGGCGCCTCCCGCGCTGCGGCCGGGTCGTGCAACGGGGGGACATCGGACTGCGTCAAGGCTCCCGCCGGGTCGACGGGCGGGCTCTCCTCCTATTTCGCTATCGATGTCACCGACCCGGGGACGCCCAAGGTTCTCTGGGAGTTCGCGGACGACAGGCTGGGGTTCGCCACGACCGGGCCCGCGATCGTCAAGATCAATTACACGGACCCGGTCACCCATGAGGCCGACCGCACGCGCAACGGGCACTGGTACGTCGTCCTCGGTTCGGGTCCCACGGGACCGATCGACAACACCTACAGCCAGTTCCTGGCGCGGTCCGACCAGGAGCTGCGGCTCTTCGTCCTCGACCTGAAGACGGGGTTGCTGAGGGCGACGATCAATACGGGGATCTCCACCGCCTTCTCGGGATCTATGCTGAACGCAGCCGCGGATTTCGACCTCGATTACCAGGACGACGCCCTCTTCTTCGGGTACGTCAAGAAAGATTCCGGCACGGGAACGTGGACGAATGGAGGAGTCGGGCGTCTCGTGACAAAGGAGGACGCGGATCCCACCCAGTGGGTTTTCAGCAAGGTGATCGACGACGTCGGCCCCGTTACGTCCTCGGTGGTCCGCCTTCAGAACAACATCTTCGGGACGAATTGGCTCTACTTCGGCACGGGGCGGTACTACTACGAGCGGGGAACCGAGATCGACGACGCGGACGGCGCGCGAACCATCTACGGAATCAAGGACCCGTGTTTCAAGGCGGGGAATACCTACCCCGACTGCACCGCCTCGCCGGTGGTCCCGTCCGACCTCAGGAACGTCACGTTGATTGCCGACGTCAATACGGATGAATCAGCCACAAACGCGTCCGGGTTCGCCGGATGGTTCATCAACCTCGCCAGCGACAATACCACCGCGATCGATTACGGCGACGGGGCTCACTATTATCACGCCGAACGGGAGATTACCGATCCCCTGTCCATTTCCAGCACGGGGACGGTCTTCTTCACGACCTACAGGCCCTATAACGAATTCTGCGCCCTCGGCGGCAAGAGCTTCATCTGGGCGGTGCGTTACAACACGGGCGGCGCGCCTACGCACGCCCTCACGGGGAAAGCCCTGATCCAGGTGTCCACCGCGTCCGTCGAACAACTGGATCTTTCGGCGGCCTTTTCCGGACCCAACAGCCAGGGAGGGAGGAGGAGCGGCGCGATCGAGGGGGTCCCGCCGATCGCGCAGGGGCTCTCGATCCTGACCGCGCCGCCCCCGGCCAACAAGATCCTCCACATGATCGAGCGGTGATGGACGGAGACCCGGGGCCGACGGGAGACCGAGGACAGGGAATGAAGATCGCGAAATCGACATGCGAGAGCGGGTTCACCTTGGTGGAAGTCATGATCGTCGTCGCGCTCATCGGGCTCCTCGTGGTCCTCGCCATGAACGGCTACCAGGCCTGGGCCCAGCGATACCGGACCGAAAACGACGTCAAGGAGATGTTCGCCGGCCTGATGGACGCCCGGGCGAGCGCGATGCAGAAGAAACGGGTGCACTTCGTGACGATGACCGCGACGGGTTACGGGATCTACGAGGACACGAACCCGGCGCCCGACGGGGACGGTGTTCTGACGGCGGCCGATACCTTCGTCCGGCGAGGCGCCCCGCGGAGCAGCATTATCAGCTACCCGGCGGCGATCAGCTTCTTCCGCGACGGCACCGTCTCCATCAGCGACGGATACATCCGGCTCTCCTCCCCGGTGGCGGCGGATTACGACTGCATCCACCTGGGGAAGACGAGGGTCAAGATCGGACGGTTCAATGGGGCGGCCTGTGTCGAGAAATGAAGAGGGCATGACCCTCATCGAGGTCATGATCGCCATGGCGATCGCGTTCATCATGTTCCTCGGCCTCGCCGAGGGCACCCGGCTGGCGGTGATGTACAACGTCAGGAACGCCCTGCGCGACGAGGCGGTCGGCGTCGGCGAAATGCAGATCAGCCGCGTGCGGGAGGTCCCTTACGATAACCTCGTCGCCATGGCGTCTCCGATGCCGGCTCCGTACTCGGGCAACGTGACGAGATCGTTCCGGGGGATGACCGCCACATTCCCGGTGACGGCCACGCATAACAACATCGGCTCCAACATGGAACAGGTGATGATCACGGTGACCTGCAATCGGGACAGCAAGATCAACCACGCCTTCACCACGATCGTGAGACAGTGAGCCATGGCCAGGAACGAACGAGGGTTCACACTGATCGAGATCATGATCACGCTGGTCATCCTGGTGATCGTCCTGGCGGCGGCCTCCGGCCTCTTCGTGACGGTCCTGGGCCAGTACAAGCAGCAGAGCAAGATCGCGGAGACGGGAATGGAGCGGCTCGTGGGACTCGAGATCCTTCGGAGGGACGTCGAGCACGCCGGATATGGCTTGCCGTGGACCTTCCAGTCTGGCGTCGCGTACAGCGAGGCCGCTTCCGGGGACTTGAACGACGCGCCCTCCGGCATCCCCCGGGCGATCCTGAGCGACAATACGGGTCTGTTCACCAATTCGGACCGCCTGGTCGTCAAGTCGGTATTCGTGGGAAGGAATTCCATTTCCCAGCGATGGATGCTCCTGCCGTCGTCCGGCGTACCGCGGCCGTGGACGCCGGACCCGCCTTCCTCGGAGCTGGGGACGAACCTGCGAAACGGGGACCGGGTGATCGTTATGCAGGTGGGGGTCACGGACGACTCCCGGAGGTCCCTCGTGGTCGACGGGGGCTACTACTACACCGACTTCGCTCTCGTCTCCAATTTCAAACCGATGAACCCCTCCGAGACCCGGGTCATCTACGGGATCGACAACGTCCCCCTGGGGATGCCGTTCAACCGGGCAGAGTACTTCATCTCCAACGTCGGCGTACCGGAACGGTGCGCTCCGGGCACGGGCGTCCTGGTCAAGAGCATCGTAAGACACGATTCTGGCGCTCTGGACACCCCCCTTCCTCTCCTCGACTGCGTCGCGAGTTTCCGGGTCCAGTATCAGCGCGACGTCAACAACAACGGGGCCATTACGACATCGGACGACATCTCGACGCTCACGGCCCAGCAGATCCGGGATCAGTTGAAGGAAGTGCGGATCTCCATCCTGGCCCACGAAGGGCAGCGGGATCCGAATTACAGCCATCCCACGAACCCGGGCGATACCATCACCTTCATCGGCCAGCTCGTCCCCGTGGACAGGCAGTTCCGGTGGCGCACTTACACGCTTTCCGTGGTTCCGATCAGCCTGAAGGATTGAGGTGACAAGGGTGCGAAACGAACGCGGCGTGGCTCTCGTGACGGTGATGCTCCTCTCGATCGTGGCGCTCGCCATGACGGCGGGGCTCCTGTACATGCTGGCCCGGGGCGGATACGTCTCGGGGATGCAGAAACAGTACAAGACGGCCCTCGAGGCCGGGGTGGGCGGCGCCTCCGTGACGTTCCGGGCAATCGCGGCGGGCGGGAACACGGGGCTCATCACCCTGACCAATCCGTCGGTCAGCGACAACCTCGTGACAAAGCTCCAGAACCCCACGGCCTCCTGGCCGGCGGGGGTGGACAACAGCCTGACGATCAACCCCTCCGCGGCCTCGACCTACGACCTGGCATACGACCTCGGGAATTACCGGGTCTACTCGAAGATCGTCGACACCGTCACCGGCAATACGGGCGTCGACGAGGGACTGGCGAAGTCGGGAGTGGTGAGCAGCACGACCGGCGAACTGGTGGTCGTGAGCAACCCCTATCTCTACACGGTCGAGGTCCTCGCCCAGAGGCGGACGAACCCCGCCGAGAGGGCGAAGATCTCGGTGCTTTACCAATACTGACTCCTCGGGAAAGGGGGAGAAACGTGGCTCCGGGGCAATCGGCGATTGATGCGGCAGTCGCGCGTAAACAACACGCTGGAAGGAGGGAGTCGCAATGAACCGAAAATTCGGCTTGATGGCGATCGCGGCATGTCTCTTGGCGATCGGTTTTCTTGCGGCGGGGTGCGAACTGGACGGGGGAGTCGGGACGGGGCTGCCCGAAGGGGTCGTTCTGCCTCCAGGCGTGGCCCTGGAGGACCTGGCCCTGTGCTGCAACACGGCGCGGGGCGGTGGGTCCATCCAGATCACGGAACCGTCCGGCGCAACCCATAAGGCGACCTTCGGTTTCCAGATGACCTGCAAAAAGGACGCGGAGGGCAAGCCCGTCGTGTCCGGCCAGCTGGAATATCAGGACCACCGTCCATGGACGAATGGCAACGGGGTGCCGGTGAGCGTCAGCTTTCACGGCATCTCGAAGGACCAGGGGTACGCAGTCGGCGAATGCACCCCGAAGAAAGGGGGGTTCACGGGAACGTACAAGCCCCAGCCGGAGAGCCTCGGTGAGGGAGGAAACTTCTACGTAGCCGTGGAAGATAAAGAGAAGCCGGGCCCCTCGAACGGCGATACGTTCACCATTGCGATACAGAGCGGTGTTTTTGCCGGGTATTCTCAGACGGGGACGTTGGCTGGCGGTAATATCAAGGCGTTCTGATCCTCGGCAGTCGATTGGCGAGCACGGGCGCGGCCGGGGTTTCCCCCGGCCGCGCCGTTTTTCTTGCCGGGCGGGTCAGCCCCTAGTCGTCATCCATCATCCGGTGCTTGGGCCCCTCCACGTCGTCGTACTGGTCGCTCTTGACCGCCCACAGGAACAGGAGCCATGCCCCCGCCGCGAGCACGATGGAGATGAACACGAGGAGAGCGATCGTCCACATTCAGGCCCCCGGCTCCCCGGGCGTCCGTTCCCGAAGGCGAAGCGCGTTTCCCGCCACGATCAGCGAGCTCGCGGCCATGAGGGCCGCCGAGACGACCGGCGTGATCCGCCCGGCGGCGGCCAGCGGGATCGCGACCGCGTTGTACGAGAAGGCCCACCAGAGGTTCTGCCGGATCACGCGCATCGTCCTCCGGGAAAGGGACAGGAACCGCGGGACGAGCAGCAGGTCGTCGGCGGTCAGCACGGCGCCGGCGCTGCCGATGGCCACGTCGGTCCCCCGCCCCATCGCCACCCCCACGTCCGCCTCGGTCATGGCGGGGGCGTCGTTCACGCCGTCGCCCACGAAGAGCACGCGGGCGCCCGCCTTGCGTGCATTGCGGACCGCCGCGGCCTTGTCCGCAGGAGCCGCGTGCGCGCGGTACCGGCCGATGCCGGCGTCCGCGGCGATCCTCGCCGCCACGCCTTTGCCGTCTCCCGTCACCATCATGACGCCGTAGCCGTTCTCCTTCAAGCGGGCGACGAGATCCACGGCCCCGGGCCTCAGGGTGTCGACCGAGGCCAGGATGCCGACGACCTCGTTCCCTCGCGCGAGCCAGGCGACCGACTTCCCCGCTTCGGACATGGCCCCGCCGATGGCGCGCTGCCCGGGGGCGATCGCCACGCCGCGCGCGGCGAGAAAGTCCTCCCGGCCCAGGAGACAGCGCGTTCCGCGGATTGCGCCTTCCACGCCCATTCCAGGCGTCGCGCGGAAATCGGCGACTTCCGCGCGATGCCCGGCCGGGGCCTCGCGCAGGACCGCGGCCGCGAAGGCGTGCTCGGAGGACGCTTCGAGGGAGGCCGCGATCCGGAGGAGCTCGGTCCGCGTGACTCCGAATCCGACGGCGTCCGTGAGGCGGGGCCGTCCCTCGGTCAGCGTTCCCGTCTTGTCGAGAAACACCGACGTGACCGTCGCCCCGGCTTCCAGGACGTCTCCGCCCTTGACGAGGATCCCGGCCGAACGCGCGGACGCGGAGCCGACGTGCACGGCGAGCGGCACGGCCAGGCCAAGGGCGCACGGACAGGCGACGACGAGCACGGAGACGGAGGCGAGCAGGGCCGTGGCGGCCGGGTGGCCCAGGGCGATCCACGCCGCGAAGGTGAGCAGGGCGACGGCGACGACCGACGGGACGAACCGCCGGACGACCGCATCCGCGACCCTCTCGATCGGGGCTTTCCTTGACTGCGCCTCTTCGACGGCCTGCACGATTCGGGCGAGGGCGGTCTCCCGTCCCGTGCCGGTCACGGCCACGACGAGCCGGCCTGAGCCGTTCAACGTCCCGGCGTACACCGCGCTCCCGGGGGCCTTCAGGATCGGCCGGGACTCTCCCGTCAGCATCGACTGGTCCGCCTCGGACGATCCTGCCGTCACGCGTCCGTCGGCGGGGATTCGCGATCCCGGAACGACCTCGATGGCGTCCCCGGGCCTGAGGGCGGCCACCGGCACCGTATCCGCGGCGAGCCCGCCCGCTCCGGATTCCTCGCGCAGCCGGCGGGCCCGGCCGGGGGCGAGGCCGATCAGCTTGGCGATCGATGCGGTCGCGCGTCCCCGGGCGGCCGCCTCGAGGTACCGCCCCAGGAGGATCAGCGTGACGATCATCGCGACCGTGTCGCAGTAAACATCTCCGCCGGCCACGGCCATCGCCACGCTGTAAAGGTAGGCGGACAGGCTCCCGAGGGCGATGAGAACGTCCATTCCGGGCGTGCGATTGCGGATCCCGGCGACGGCCCCCTTGAGGAAGGGAAAGCCGGAATAGAAGACGATCGGCGTCGTCAGGAAGACGGCCAGCAGGTTGAAGAAGGTCCGGTAAGGGCCCTCGATCCCCTGAAACGTCCCCGCGTAAAGGCCGGCCGTAACCATCATGACCTGAGAGGAGAGGAACGCCGCGGTTCCGAATCTGACCATGAGGTCCCTTTTTTCCGCGCGAAGTGCGTCGTCCGTTCCGCCGGGCTCGACCGGCCGGGGAGTGTATCCCAGCTCCGCAATCCATCCGGCGATCCGACCTGCATCGGCCGCCGCGGGATCCCAGCGTACCGTCGCCCGGTGGGTGGCGTAATTGACGCGGACGGAGCGCACTCCCGCTCTCTTACCCAGGTACCGCTCGATGAGCCAGACGCAGGAGGCGCATCGGATTCCCGAGATCGCCATGTCCGCCTCGACAGCGTCACCCGACTTCCGGACGCACGCCGCGAAGGCGTCCGGGTCCGCTCCGTTTGAACCGATTGCCCCGGCGCCAAAGTCGGGCGGGCCCGGGGTCCAACCCGTTCTGCGGACGTAGAAGCCATCGAGCCCCTCGCGGCGCAGGAGGGCGTGGACATTCCGGCAGCCGGCGCAGCAGAAGCGGAGACCGGGCTCGTCCGCGCTTCCGCGGACCGCGATCTCCTGGCGGACCGGGAGAAGACAATGGGCGCACGCCGCCATCTGTGCCGCGCCGCTAATGGAGGATCCCCCGGATCGCAAGGACGGCCCCCGCGATCGCGACGAAGGCGGCGGAGAGGCGGGAGAGGCCGGTCCTCATCCGGACGCTCAAGGCGCCGGCCGCTTTCCCGACGACGAGCAGGGCGGGGACGGTGCCGGCCCCGAAGAGGGCCATGACGAGGAAGCCGCGGAGAAAGCCGCCGCCGTGGTCTCCCGCCTCCATCCCTTCGCGGGCCGCCGCCAGGAGGGCGGCGTAGACGAGCCCGCACGGGAGAAACCCGAGGACGAGGCCAAGGGGGAAGTGCGCGCCGGCAGCCCCCTCCCCGGCGAGCAGGCGGCATGCTGCGGGGAAGGGCCCGGGCCGGCCGGGCCGCGCCGCGGCGCTTCTCCCCGGCAGCCACCCCCCCAGGACGATTCCCGCCAGCGCGACCAGGATTCCGGTCGCCGTCAGGACCGCGCGCTGGTATGGCGCGACGACGGCGGCCACGTCGAGAAACGAGCCGGTGAAACCGGCCGCTCCCCCGAGCATGCTGTACGTGGTGACCCGCCCGAGGTTGTACAAGAGCTGGGCCCGGATCCCCCCGTCCTCGGCGCGGTTGAACGAGAATGCGGCGACCAGGGGACCGCACATCCCGACGCAATGCCCGATCCCGCCGAAAAGGCCCGACGCGAACAGGAGGGGATAAGTGGATTCAGTCAGCCACATCGAAGGTGAAGACCGCCCGGGCTCCGTCGGGGAGTACCACCGTCGCGGACCACGTCCGTTTTCCGGTCCCGCACCGGACGATCGCTCCCGCTCCCCGGTAGATCCCGTCGGCTCCCCTCCGGAGGCCCACGCGGTTCGGCGGCATCCGCATCCCGGGCATCTCGAGGTCGATCCAGGGCGTCCCCCTCCTCCCGTCCGCGCCTGGAATCTCCACGGCGAAGGTCAGCTCCCGCATGGCGCGGACCGGCCTGGGAGAGATTGCGAGAATCACCGCCTGTCCCCCGGCGGTCCCTGCCACCGGTCCCAGATGGACATCGCCGCCGGGCCTGCGCCCTCGCAGGTCGTCCTCCGCGCCGGGCTTGTCCGGCCCGGCGGCGGACGACGCGGCCGCGAGCCACCGTCTTTCCGCGCGGATCGGACCGCTCGCGACCGTGAGGCGCAGGAGCCATTCCCCGGACTCCGGGAGGTCCAGATCGCCTGCATAAGTTCCCGGTTCCTCTTCGCGGAGGAGGCTCGTCCGGTCTCCGCCGGGGCCGGAGAGTCGCATCGCGTGAAGGACCGCAGCCGCTCCGCGCAGCGGTCCCGACGACGTCGCGACGACCGCGGACAGCCGGTTCCTTCCCGTCGCCAGCCCGCCGGGGACGCGGATGGTGAGCCCAACGTCCTCCTCCAGCTCCTTCGTCGCCAGGTAGCGCCTCGCCCGTTCGTAGTAGCCGTCCTCGACGAGCCCCTCGTCCGATACCGCAGCCACATAGATCGTGATCCCCAGGAGGAGCACGAAGGCCATGTAGATCCCGACGATCAGTTTCTTCATGGGAGTCCCGTCCTCCTCATGAGCGCGATCCCACCCCGGTAAGAGACGAACGGCGCGACTCCGCGGGGAGCGGTCGCCAGGCGGAAGGCATCGATGCACTCCGCGCAAGCGATGCACTCCCGCTGGTCCCCGTCCTTGATGTCGATCGCGACGGGGCACGCCCGGACGCAGTCGTCGCAGCGCAGGCATTCCGCGGCCC
>Ga0153915_10002052_pt1 | contig 18490 bp, 14 predicted proteins | sample Opewatmetagenome_2_FD_107003 | JGI IMG/M metagenome (GOLD analysis project Ga0153915, IMG submission 107003) | Freshwater wetland microbial communities from Ohio, USA - Open water 3 Core 3 Depth 3 metaG | ecosystem: Environmental > Aquatic > Freshwater > Wetlands | place: USA: Ohio, Lake Erie...
AACGCGACGTTCTGCATCGGCGTCCAGTGGCATCCGGAAAACTTCTTCCGGACGGGCGAGTTCCGATCGCTGTTTGAGGGGTTTCTCGCGGCATGCGAGCGCATTTGAGGATTTGAGAACTTAAGAATTTGAGGGCAGAGCGAGCAGAGCGATACGGCGCTGACGACCAGGGCCGCATAACTAGAATCTTTGCGGGCGTTGAAGTCGCCGCCTTCGAAAGTCCAGCCATGTGAGTCATTCATCGCTGCGCTAACGCAATTGCGCGTCCGATTAGATTCTTAGATTCTTAGATTCTCAAACCCTGACATTCTCAAGTATGACGACCGTTTCCACGTGTGGCGTGTTTGGAAAGAGATCGAAGGCGCCCGCCTGTTCGATCCTGTAGCCCGCGTCGACCAGACGACGAGCGTCGCGCGCGAGCGTGGCGACGTCGCAGCTGACGTAAATCACCTTCGGCGCGCGCAGGCGGATGACACCGTCGAGCGCTTCACGCGACATGCCTGTCCTCGGCGGATCCACGATGAGGACGTCCGGCGGCTTCGGGGCCGCCGCCAGGAACGTCTCGACCGGCTGGCGCATCGCCTCGACGGTCTCGTACGCGCCGGCGTTCGCGATCAGATCCGCGGCGGAGACGCGGTCGCCTTCCACGGCGCGTACGCGCGCCTCTCTCGCCGCCGCCGCGCCAATGGCGAAGAGACCTGCGCCGGCATAGAGGTCGACGAGCGTGGCGCCGCGCGGCACCTGCTCCACGACGTGATTGACGAGCGTGCCGAGCAGATACCGATTCCCCTGAAAGAACGCGAGGACCGACCGGCGCAGCGAGATATCGGCGCCGCCGACGGTCACCTTTTCCGTGACCATCGCATCGGAGCCGAAACCAGTCAGGCCTTCAGTCTCGGCGAGGCGCCGGGACGACTGCACGTCGATGGCGGCGCTCGTTTCGAGACTCATCGCCCGGTTCGAGGCGTCCGCGTTCTCCGACAACTCGATCTCGCGGACGTCGAGGCCGAGCGACCTGATCGCTGCCGACAGCCGATCCAGAACGTCGCACGTGGCGGGCAGCAACTGTTTCGTCGCGCGCGCGTCGCAGATGTCGTGTGTGCCCTCGCGGAAGAATCCATAGCGGGCGCCGCGCATGTGCAGCCGCGCGCGCATGCGATAGCCCTCTTCGGGCGACGGCGTGACGGCCACACGCTCGGGCAGCGGCAGCTTGCCGATGCGCACGAACGCGTCCGCAATCACCTCGCTCTTGAGCGCGAGCTGCCGGTCGTAATTGACGTGCGCGTACAGGCAGCCGCCGCACTCCGGATCGCTTGTGACCGGCCGGCGATCCGGCGACGCCTGCTCCACCGATTCGGTCGCCGCATAGAGCACGCCCTTGCCGACGCGCTCAACCCGCGCCGTCACGCGCTCGCCGGGAATCGCCCCGCCGACGAGCACGATCTGCCCGTCGAGGCGCGCAATCATCCGCCCGCCGGCCGCAGGTTTCTCGATCGTCAGCGTCAGCGAGTCGCCCAGGTGCTTCATGGCGGTGTCCGCCTTCAGGCGGACCATCAAACGAACGTCATCGTCGGCAGGCCGAACCGCTCACGGATCAGCCGCGACAGCGCGCCGTCGTGTGCGCGGGCAAAGGCCTCGGGCGCCATCCGATCGCGGAAGGAGCCGAGCTCCTCGGCCGCCTCGCGCGAGAGCGTCGCACGGTCCGGCTCGCTCAGGGCCGCACGCGCTCCCTGAAGCAGTTCTTCGTCGAGCGCGGCCAGCCTGGCGAGCAGCGCCTGCCGCGCGTCGCCGCGGACGCCGCCCGCGGCCGCACGCGCGGTTTCGAGCTCCGCGCTGACGCGATCGATGATGGCGTCGAACTCGTCGCCGAGCCTGCCGCTCGCGCGAGCGGCCGTCAGCTTCAGCACCACGCGTTCAAGGTGCGCGGGTAGTGAAGGACCCCGGGATTTCTCCGCCGGCGACGCCTCTGCCCGCGGCCCTGAAAGGGCCGCTCTACTCAAGCCTGTGGCCTTTTGCCATTCATCGAAGACGTCGAGCACGTCGGCTTCGCAGAAATCGATCTTCACGGGACGCCGGCGCGGCCCCTTGCGATAGTAGCGCTCGAAGTATCGATCGATGCCGGCGCACGCGACCTTGAGGGGAATCCCCTGCGCCGCCCAGCGCGACACCAGATCAAACGAGGGACCGGTCACGCGAATCAGGTGGCCGTCGTTCTTCTTGCAGAGATAGATCTCAATCTGCTGGCAAAATTCTGCAATCTGCGATTCTGCCATCCTGAAATTCTATTGATTCCGTTCCCACACGATTCTCAAGCCGTCGAGAGTGAGGTCGGGTTCGACGTGCTGAATCAACGTCGTCTCGGGCGCGATGATCGGCGCCAGTCCGCCCGTGGCGACGCATCTGACGTCCTTGCCGCCGAGCTCCGCGCTCATGCGGCGCACGAGGCCTTCGACCATGTCCACGTAACCCCAGAACAGGCCGGACTCCATCGCGCCCACGGTCGTGCGGCCGATGACCGTCGCGGGTTTGCGGACGTCAATCTTCGGCAGACGTGCGGCGCGCTGAAAGAGCGCATCGGCCGAAATCGTCACCCCCGGGCAGATCGCGCCGCCCAGGTACTCGCCTTCCCCGCTGATCGCGTCGAGCGTCGTGGCCGTTCCGAAATCGACGACGACGAGCGGATGCTTTCCGGCCCGGCCGTACTTCTCATACGCCGCGATGCCGTTGACGATGCGGTCGGCGCCGACGTCGCCGGGCGTGTCGTACAGAATCGGCATGCCGGTCTCGAGCGGCGGCTCGACGGTCAACGCCTTCGTCCCGAAGTACCGCCGCACCATCTCCTGCGCGGGCTTGGTCAGCGGCGGGACGACGCTCGCGAGGATCACGTCGGTGACCTTCCGGCGATCGAGGTGCGCGTTCGCGAACAGCCCTTCGACGAGCAGGCCGAGCTCATCGCCGGTCCGTTCACGGAGCGTCGTCAGGCGCCAGCTCTGCACGAGCTTCGCGCCGTCGAAGACGCCCAGGACGATGTTCGTGTTGCCGATATCAATCGCGAGCAGCATTTATGACCAGTTGACCTCGCCTGCGACGATTCGCTCGATCCGGTCCTGCATTCTTACGAGAAGCGCACCACGGTCATCAATGCCAGCCGTCACTCCGTTCCTCGTTCCTTCCGGCGTGGCCCAGGACACGCGCGCCCCTTCTGCGGCGGGCGCGAGCGAGCGCCATGCGTCGAGAATAGCATCGAACCGGCCTTCGAGCAGGTCTTCATACCGGCTCGACAGCGCACAGAGCGTTTCAGCGAAGACGCGCGGACGATCGACGCCCCGTCCCAGCTCGCTTTCGAGCGACGTGACGCGATCGGCGAGATCCGGCGGATACGACGCCAGGCTGACATTGATGCCGTACCCAAGGACCACGGCGTCGCCGGCGCCTTCGGCGAGAATGCCCGCGAGCTTCCGCCTCCCGACGTACAGATCGTTGGGCCACTTCAGCGCCGCCTCCAGCCCCGTCGCGCGCTTCACGCCTTCGACCACCGCGACACCCGCAGCCAGCGTCGTCAGCAGCGTCGCGCGCCCGGCATCGCGCGATCGCGCAGGCGTCAGGATGGCGGAGACGTACAGCCCCGCGCCGGGCGGCGAAAACCACGTCCGCCCGCGACGGCCGCGTCCGGATGTCTGCGCGTCGGCGACGAAGACCGTGCCTTCGTGGTCGCCCGAGGCCGCCCGCGCCGCCGCGATGTCGTTCGTCGAGCCGATGGTCACGAAGAATTCGACGCGGCGGCCGAGACGCCCGAGGCGCGCGCCGGCTTCAGCCACTGCGTCCGCCAGCTCGCGCGGCAGCGGCTCACGCGAACGTATCGATGTCAAAGCTGATGTCGATGGCAGGAGCCGAGTGCGTGAGCGCGCCGGCCGATACAAAATCGGCGCCGGTCGCGGCCAGCTCGGGAATGCGTTCGAGCGTCACGCCGCCGGAGATTTCGATCTTCGCGCGGCCGCCGGATCGACGGACCGCCTCGCGAATATCCGGCGTGGACATGTTGTCCACGAGGATCGTCTCCGCGCCGGCGGCCAGCGCTTCGTCCACCTGCGCCAGCGTGTCGGCTTCGACTTCGACGGCCAGGCCGGGATTGCCCGCGCGCGCCTTCGCCACCGCCGCGGTAACTCCGCCCGCGACCGCAATGTGGTTATCTTTGATCAGCACGGCATCGAACAGGCCGAAGCGATGGTTCGTTCCGCCGCCCATGCGCACCGCATATTTCTCCAGCGCTCTCAACGTCGGCGTCGTCTTACGCGTGTCGAGGACGACGATCTTCCCGGCCGCCGCGTCGACGAAGCGCCTGGTCAACGTGGCGACTCCGGACATGCGCTGAAGGAAGTTGAGCGCGGTGCGTTCCCCGATGAGCAGCGTGCGTGCCGTCGCCGCGACAGCCGCGACGAGGGCGCCGGCACGACATGCAGCGCCGTCGTGCTTGACCACGATCATCTCGGCGCCTGGCTCCAGCGCCCGGAAGCATTCGAACGCGACGTCGAGGCCCGCGACGATGCAGTCGGCTTTGACTCGAAAACACCCGCGACCACGCAGCGAGCGGTCGACCGTGGATTCCGTCGTCACATCGGTCCGTCCGCCGAGATCTTCATCGAGGGCGCGGCGGACGATGTCGCGATACGCGATCGGATCAAGAGGCGACGGCTTCATATCCGGCCACGATGATCTCGCGCGGCTCGCCGGCGCTGACCTCGAACGCCTGCACGCGCAGCGCGGCGCGAAGATCCGCGTCGACGTGCGGCATCAGGGCGACGGCGTTCGCGTCTGCCTTAATCGTCACCTTCGTGATGGGCACCTTGAGCGGCTGCTTGGCTTCCGAGCGCTGCTTGCGGACCTCGAACAGCACTTCGGTCGCCCACTCGTACGTCGCTTCGTCCGAGCTGCGAATGGCGTCCGCGTTGTCGGCGAGCAACGATTCCAGTTCCTGAGCGGTCGGCCACGCGGCCTTGTGCACCGACCCCTGCTGCCACCACGACCACACTTCTTCGGTCACGAATGGCAGAAACGGCGCGAACAACCGCAGCATCACCGAGAGCGCCGCCGCCAGCGCGGAATTCGCCGACCCGGCCGCGTCGGGCCCCTGTTCGCCGTAGCGGCGGCCCTTCACGAGCTCGAGGTAGTCGTCGCAGAAGCGCCAGAAGAACGTCTCGGTCCGCTGAAGGACACGGGCGTAGTCGTACGACTCGAAGGCCTCGGTCGCTTCCGTCACGAGCGCCGCGAGGCTGCGCAGCATCGCGCGATCAACGGCCCACGTGATCGGCCCCTTCGGCTCGGCGGAGCTCAATGTGAATCTGGACGCGTTGAGCACTTTCATCGCCAGCCGGCGGCCGACCTTCATCTGATTGGTGTCGAACGCCGTGTCGGTGCCCGGCCGGCCGCTCGCCGCCCAGTAGCGCACCCCGTCGGAACCGTGCTCCTCGAGCAGGCCGAGCGGCGTCACGACGTTGCCCTTCGACTTCGACATCTTCTTGCGATCGGGATCGAGCACCCACCCCGACAGCGCGGCGTTCTTCCACGGCAGCGAGTCGTGCTCCAGATGCGAGCGCAGCACGGTGTCGAACAACCACGTGCGGATGATGTCGTGCGCCTGCGGACGCAGATCCATTGGAAACGTCTTTGCGAACAGCTCCGGATCGCGCGCCCAGCCGCACACAATCTGCGGCGTCAGCGACGATGTGGCCCACGTGTCCATGACGTCGGGATCGCCGACGAACCCGCCCGGCTTGCCGCGCTGCGCCTCGGTGAAGCCTGCGGGGACGTCCGTCGAGGGATCCATCGGCAGATGATCTTCGTCCGCCGCGATTGGATGCGCGTAGTCGACGCGGCCGGCCGCATCGATCGGATACCAGACGGGAAACGGGACGCCGAAGAACCGCTGACGGCTGACGCACCAGTCGCCGTTGAGGCCGTTCGCCCAGTTGTCGTACCGGCCCTTCATGTATTCCGGATGCCACTGCAGCTCGCGGCCGCGCGCGAGCAGCGGCTCGCGGAACTCGATCGTCTTGATGAACCACTGCCGGCTGGTGACGATCTCGAGCGGCCGATCGCCTTTCTCGAAGAACTTCACGGCATGCGTGATGGGACGGGGATCGCCAATCATCTCACCGGACGCACGCAGCAGCTCCACGATGACGGCGCGCGCCTTTGCGGCGGACAGGCCGTCAAGCTTCAAATAGGCCTCGTTCGCGGCCACGGGATCCTCCGATGCCCACGGCCCGTGGTCTTCGAACATGACGCTGCGGCTGAGGGTGCCGTCAGGTTGAATCACGGCACGCACCGGCAGCGCGAGTTCCCGCCACCACGTCACGTCGGTGAGGTCGCCGAAGGTGCAGATCATCGCGATGCCGCTTCCCTTCCCGGGATCGGCAAGGTGATGCGCGCGGACCGGCACGCGCACCTTGAACAGCGGCGACGTCACCTCGGTGCCAAACAGCGGCTTATAGCGTTCATCGTCGGGGTGCGCCACCAGAGCGACGCACGCGGGAATCAGCTCGGGCCGTGTGGTTTCAATATCGATGGTTCGAGGACCGCCGGCTCCGAACCGGACGCGGTGATAGGCGCCGGGCATGTCGCGGTCTTCGAGCTCCGCCTGGGCGACGGCCGTCTTGAAGTCCACGTCCCACAGCGTGGGCGCCTCGACCTGATACGCGAGGCCGCGCTTCAGCAGATGCAGAAAGGCGCGCTGCGACACGGCCTGCGATCGTTTGTCGATGGTGGCGTACGTCATCGACCAGTCGACCGAGAGGCCCAGCGTCTTCCAGAGATGCTCGAAGGCCTTCTCGTCTTCCGCGGTCAGGCGGTTGCAGAGCTCGATGAAGTTTGGACGCGAGACAGATATCGGATGCTTGTCCGGTTTCGCCGGTGGAACGAAGTTCGGATCGTACGGCAGCGACGGATCGCAGCGGACGCCGTAATAGTTCTGGACGCGGCGCTCGGTCGGCAAGCCGTTGTCGTCCCATCCCATCGGATAGAAGACCGCCTTGCCACGCATCCGCTGAAAGCGGGCAACGATGTCGGTGTGCGTGTACGAGAAAACGTGGCCGACATGGAGCGAGCCGCTGACGGTCGGCGGCGGCGTGTCGATGGAATAGATCTGGTCGCGCGAGCGCGTGCGATCGAACCGGTACGTGCCGGACTCTTCCCACTGCGCCGTCCACCTGGCCTCGAGGCCCTCCAGGGCGGGCTTTTCAGGAACGGGCATCCGAAGATCGTATTACAGATTGGGTGATCGGGTGATTGAGTGACCGAGCGATCTACTTGATCGCAGCTTTAATCCGCTCGATTTCCTCGCGGACCAAGCGCTCGGCGACCTCCGATGCCATTGACGCGACGGTTTCGCGCACGACGCGGTCGGACAGCTGCTCGAGGACGCGGCGAGCGACGCGATCGACGAGTTCGTCGGTGATGACGACTTCCGCCGGCGCGGCGGACGCAGCGGGCGCGGCGGGCTGCGTCGGCGTCGGCCACTCCGGGCGGACGCCAAGCGCATTTTGTTCAGCCGCGAGAATGGCGCCAAAAGCATCTGCGATCGAAGGAAGAACGCGGGGCCCCGCGGACGGTGCGAGGGGTTCCAGTGGTTCGAGAGGTGCCAGTGGTTCCGGTGGTGCCAGGCGTTCAGGAGGTTCCAGATCCTCTGGAGCGGCAAGGCCGACGGCTTCCAGCTCAGGCACGGGGTCAGGCTCCCGCTGCTTGGCAAATTCCTCGGCGATCTCGAAGTCCTGCGCCTCGGCTTCAATCGGCCGCAGCCAGTCGAGCTCTTCGGGAACCGGCGGCGCGGCGACGGGAGCCGCGGCGGGAGGATTCGAAAAGGTCGCGAACGCGGCGTCGAGGCGATCGAAATAGTCCTCGACTCGCGACGCGGGCTCGGGCTCGGCCGCGACGTCGATGGCCGGTGTGGGCACGAAGTCGACCACCGGCGCGGGCAGCGCGAGCGATGGGTCGGCTGATGGCGCCGGCTGCGCGGGCCGGCCCAGCAGCTCGCGAACACGGCCGATCACAATCTGCGGTTCGAACGGCTTTGCCAGCACGCCGTCGCATCCGACGGCCGCGGCTTTCACCTGATCCACCGGCTCGAAGGCGCCCGTCAGCAGCACAACCGGAATGTGCGCCAGCCGGGGCGTGTGCTTCACGTAATCGGCGACTTCATAGCCGCTCTTCCCCGGCATGCCGACGTCGGCCAGGACGATGTCGGGGGGCGACGACTCGATCCGGGCGATCGCCTGATCCCCGTCGCTGACGGCGACGACCTGGATGTCTTCGCCCGCAAACGTCAGCTCGATGACGCGCTGAATCGTGGCGCTGTCATCGGCCAGAAGAAGGGTGTGCGGCACCTTTGGAGTATCGGACGCGGAGCGTTATGGGTTTAGCCTCACGGTGACCGCAGCGCTCGCTGCGCGCGCAGCGGTTAACCTGACTCACACCCGGGCGCGGGCGTTGCTGTTGATGAAGTCGATGATGTCCTGCATCGGCGTGCCGGGAAGGAACACGCCCTTGACGCCCAGCGCCTTGAGCTTCGGGATGTCCACATCCGGGATGATGCCCCCGATCACCACCAGCACATCGTCGAGCCCCCTGGCGTGGAGCAGCTCCATGAGCCTCGGCGCGATGTGGTTATGCGCGCCCGACAGAATCGACAGGCCGATGACGTCGGCGTCTTCCTGCAGCGCCGCCGTGACGATCTGCTCGGGCGTCTGCCTGAGGCCGGTATAGATGACTTCCATCCCGGCGTCCCGCAGGGCCCGGGCAATCACCTTCGCGCCACGATCGTGGCCGTCGAGCCCGGGCTTCGCAATCACGACTCTCAGCTTTCGCATATCACCCAATCGCCAATCCGCCGAATCACTAAATCACAGCCACTTCTTCGTATTCGCCCCACACCTGTCGCAGCGCATCACACATTTCACCGACGGTGGCGTATGCGCGCACCGCTTCGAGTATCGGCGGCATCGTGTTCTTTCCCGACTGCGCGGCGCCCCGAATCGCGTCGAGCGCGCGCTCGACGGCGACTGTGTTCCGCGTCCGCTTCAGCTGCGCCAGCTTCTCCAGCTGCCGCTCCCCCGCCGCCTCGTCAATGTACAGCGTCGCGGTCGGATGTTCATCCGGCATTCCATTCTCTTTGCTGCTGCGGTCGTTGACGCCGATGATGATCCGCTCGCGGCGCTCGACGGCCTGCTGAAACTTGTAGCTGCTGTCGGCAATCTCACGCTGCGGAAAGCCGGCCTCGATCGCCGCGACCATGCCGCCTCGCCTGTCGATTTCGTCGAAATACCGCCGCGCGCCTTCTTCCATCCGGCTGGTGAGCTCTTCGAGATAGTACGACCCGCCGAGCGGATCGACGATCTCCGGGACGCCGCTTTCATACGCGATGATCTGCTGCGTCCGCAGCGCGAGCGTCGCGGCTTCCTCCGTGGGCAGCGCGAGCGCTTCGTCAAGCGAGTTCGTATGGAGAGAGTTCGTGCCGCCGAGGACGGCCGACAGCGCCTGCAGCGCCGTCCGGACGACATTGTTATAGGGCTGCTGCGCCGTCAGCGAGACACCCGCCGTCTGGCTGTGAAACCTGAGCTTCCACGACCGCTCGTCCTTCGCGCCAAATCGATCGCGCATCGCGTGCGCCCAGAGCGACCGGGCCGCGCGGTATTTGGCGATCTCCTCGAAGAAGTCGCTCTGCGCGTTGAAGAAGAACGAGATCCGCGGCGCGAAGTCGTCCACGCGCAGCCCGGCATCGACGCCGTACTGCACGTACTCGATCCCGTCCCGCAGCGTGAACGCCAGTTCCTGCAGCGCCGTCGCCCCGGCTTCGCGGATGTGATAGCCGCTCACCGAAATCGTGTTCCAGCGCGGCACGCGCTCGGCGCAGAACGCGAAGATGTCGGTGATGAGCTTCATCGACGGCCGCGGCGGAAAGATGTACTCCTTCTGCGCGATGAACTCCTTGAGGATGTCGTTCTGAATCGTCCCGGACAGCGTCTCCCAGCTCGCGCGCTGCTTCTCCGCCACGACGAGATACATCGCGAAGATCATCGCCGCCGGCGAGTTGATCGTCATCGACGTCGTGACCTCTCCGACCGGGATGCCGTCAAACAGCGTCTCCATGTCGGCGAGCGAGGTGACGTTGACGCCGCACTTGCCCACTTCGCCGAGCGACAGCCGATGATCCGGATCGCGGCCCATCAGGGTCGGCAGATCGAACGCGACGCTGAGCCCGGTGCCGCCTGCCGCCAGCAGCGCCTTGTAGCGCGCGTTGGCCTCCTCAGGCGTGCCGAAACCTGCAAACTGGCGCATCGTCCACAGCTTGCCTTCGTAGCCGCTCGCGTGGATGCCGCGCGTATAAGGGAAGACTCCGGGGTCGGGCGGCGGGATCATGCGTCTTTGAAATTATAATCACCGGCATGGCGGCTACGGGCGGTTCCAGCACCCTCTTTGACGCAATGCTCACCGAGTTCGAGGAGGCCGCGAAGATCCTCAGCCTCGAGCCCGGCATCTGGCGGATCCTCACCAGTCCGAAGCGGCAGATCACCGTCTCGTGTCCGGTGCAGATGGACAGCGGCGAGATCGTCGTCTTCACCGGCTACCGCGTGCAGTACAACATCACGCTCGGCCCGGCGAAGGGCGGCATCCGTTATCACCCCGGCGTCACGCTCGACGAAGTGACGACGCTCGCGGCGTGGATGACGTGGAAGTGCGCCATCGCGCACATTCCCTTCGGTGGCGGCAAGGGCGGCGTCATCGTCGATCCGACGCTCTTGTCGCGCCGCGAGCTCGAAGCCCTCACCCGCCGCTACATCGCGGAAATCATCGACGCGATCGGACCGGAGAAAGACGTGCCCGCGCCTGACGTCAACACCAACGAGCAGACGATGGCGTGGATCATGGACACCTACAGCATGCACGTGGGGCACACCGAAACAGCCGTCGTGACCGGCAAGCCGATTGAGCTCGGCGGGTCGCTCGGCCGCCGCGAAGCGACCGGACGCGGCGTGATGATCTGCGCGCGCGAAGCGGCGAAGCATCTCGGCTTCGACATCAAGGACGCGACGATCGGCGTCCAGGGCTTCGGCAACGTCGGCTCCGTGTCGGCAGCGCTGCTGGCCGAACAGGGCGCGAAGATCGTGGCGGTCGCGGACTTCAAGGGCGGCGTCCACAACGCCAAGGGCCTCGATATGCCCGCGCTGCTCGAATATGCGTCCCGCAACAGGACCGTCGCCGGCTTCAAGGGCGGCGACACGCTCACCAACGAGGAGCTGTTCAAGGCCGAGGTCGACATCCTGATCCCGGCCGCCCTCGAAAATCAGATCACGATGGACAACGTCGCCGGCATTCGCGCCAAAGCCGTGGTCGAAGGCGCGAACGGACCGACCACTCCCGAGGCGCACCATCGGCTTCACAAGCGCGGCATCTTCGTCGTGCCCGACATTCTTGCGAACAGTGGCGGCGTCACCGCGTCGTACTTCGAGTGGGTGCAGGATCGCCACGGCTATTTCTGGTCCGAGAAGGAAGTGAACGAGCGGCTCGAGCAGAAGATGATGGAAGCGTTCCATGCCGTGCGCGAGCTGTCGGTCGCCTTCAAGGTCGACATGCGCACAGCCGCGTACATGGTCGCGATCAAGCGCGTCGCCGACGTCACACGCGTGCGAGGGATGTACGCGTAACACGAGGTTCGAGAGGTTCGAGAGGTTCGAGGGGTTCGAAAGGTTCCAGGGGTTCGAAAGGTTCGAGAGGTTCTCGGACGGTTCTTCGAAAGTGGCTTTGCCAGCCTGCCATGTGACTGTTATGGGCTCCTGGTGAGCGGGCGTTTTCGCAGCTTCAACGGAATCCTCGGCGAGAAACGCCAGTAGAATCGTGGCCGAGTACTCTCTCGATGGGTCTGACTTCCGCGACAGGAGAAACTCGCGATTGGGAGCCGCGTGCGCTAGGTAGTACGACAACGGCGTCCCGTCGTCTTCCGGCTGCATGTCGTTGAACGCGCACATCGTAGCAGTCGTAATGGCGGGAGAACCCCTCGAACCTCTGGAACGACTCAGTTCGTGACCCGGAAGACGACGGTTTCCTTCGCGTTCCCCGCCGCGGCCTTTAGAGCGATTTCGACTGAATACTCTCCCGGCGCGAGGCCCGCGAGCGGCAGATCGATTTGCGCCAGGCCGTCTGACGCAGTCGCCGGCGTCACAACCAGCTGCCGCATCACCTGCCGTGCCGGACTGATGAGCGTCGCCGACAACGCCGGCGGTTGTGACGATGGATACGCGGGCACGCGAATCAGCAGCTGCTCCGCCCGGCTGAACTCGCGCGCCGCCACTGGCACGGCCGAGGCGTCCGCGCGGATCTCACGCAGATCGCGGGCGGTTCGGGCACGAAACACCCCCGGCGTGCCCAGGACGACGGCGCCGCGAAGATCGCGGACCAGCACGTCGCGGATATCGGAGTCGATCGTCTGCGCCGCCGAGTCCTCGATTGAGCTCGTGAACGTCACCCGGCCAGGCGGCACGTCGAATACCACGCTCGATCGATCGTTGACGGGGCCTTCGAAGGCCGTCGTGCCATCAGAGCCGACGGCTTTGACGTCGAGCCGCGCGGGAATCTTGACCCGCCGATCGCCCGGCACCGCGCCGGACGGCTCCCACACGAACGTCAGCCGCACCTTGCCGTTGTCTCCTCGCGCGATGCCGAACCACGGGCGGATCAGCGTGCTTGCGTGCCGCGGCGGCTCGAGCTTGATGGGCGGCAGCGTCGCTCCGCCGGTCGTGAGGAGCTTCGCACGCTGGATTTCATCCGGCGTCGGCGCCCAGTAGCCCCTTCGCGCCCTCACCTGCACGCCGGGCCGCTTCACGGTGACGTCAACCGCGTGAAACAGCCCGTCACGACTGCTGGCTGACCGATAGGACACGAGGTAGTACGACGCCGCGTCGCTCACCATCTGGCGCAGTCCGGCATCCACGGCCTCAGGACCGTTGATCACGGCGCCATCGGTGTCGTCGGCAAGCACGCGAAGCAGATTCGGTCCTTCGTCGGAACTTGCCGCCCGTTCGCTCGCGCTCCGCGGATCGAATACATAGATCGACACGTTGGATCGGTTGGCGGTCCGCGTCACGGCCGTCGACGTCGGCAGCCCTTCGAAGCCCCGGCGACGGACCTGCGGGTCCGCCTGCTCGCTCACGAGCAGCAGGCTCGACCGCCCGGCGCCGAGATTGGCAAGATGCAGCGTCAGCGCGTTCAGCGTGGACCATGTCGATTGCGCGCGCTGCACGTCGGCGCGCCCGCGGTCGCTGACGATGTAGTCGCGCTCGAACTTCGTGCGGGGCTCGTAGTCGCCGCGGCGGCCGTCGAAGGCGTCGATGGCGCGGTGCAGCGCCGCATGATCGCTCGTCAGCGTGATCGTCAGCAGCGAGTCGAGCGGCCGGAGAATCGCAACCTGATCGGTCGCGGCAAGATCCTCGTCGACAAATCGATGCAGCGCGGCCTTGACCGCGGCGGTTTTCGGCGCGCTGACGTAGTACTCGTCCAGGTAGATGCCAACGAGGCGCGGATTACGTACGAGCTCGACGCCCTCGATGGCCTGTGGCGCGCCGTCCTCGCGCACATCGACGTCTGCGGCCTTCAGCGTCTCGACAGGCCTGCCCTGCGCATCCCTGACGAGCACATCGATGCGGACAAGATCGGGCGGGGCCGGAGCGGACGGGGCCTGCGCAATCGCGATGAGGAGCGCCAGCCACGAGAACCGCATGGGCTTCAGCTCGTGACGCGGAACCCGACGAGCTCTTTGGCCTCGCCGCTCTCGCCTGACGCTTTGATCTCGAGGACGTAGTCGCCGGGCGCGATGCCAGCCAGCGGCACGTCAATCGTCGCGTCGGTCAAGGGCGGCGCCGGCGGCGTCACCGGCAGTTCCGACATCGGCTGCCCCGCGCGATTCAGCAGATGCACGGAGAGCGCCGGCCCTCCGGCCCCATAGGCCTGGACGCGGACGAAGATTCGATCGGTGCGGCTGAACTCGCGCAGCGTCGCCGGGATCGCCTGCGCATCGCCCTTCATCTGCTGCAGCTCGCGCGGCGTGCGTGCGCGATACACCACCGGGGTACTGAGTGAGGTCTGCGTCTTCGTCAGGTCGGGCACGACGATTTCGCGAATCTCGGAGTCGATCACGCCCGCGCCCGCGCCCTCCACCGACAGCCGGAGCTGCATCGTGCCGGGCGGCGCGTCGAACACGACGCGCGACGGCCCGCGCGCCGCGGGCCCTCCGCCGGCCACGGATGACGACGCTGAGGATGAACTTGAATTCGTCGCGAGCGCGACATCGGGCACGCGGCCGCGGAAGTACGGCATGCCTTCCCCGCCCACGGCCGTCACGGCCACGCGCGCGGGCTGCTGGCCGTCCGGCAGCGGCGGCGATCCCGGCGCACGCGGCATCGGCTCCCAGACAAACGTCACGCGAGTCTTCCCGTTCTCCCCTCGCGACGTCCCAAGCCACGTGCGAATCGGGCGCGCCTTCGACGCCGCCGACGTCGTCGTCACGTTGGCGAGCGCCGCGGTGACGGGCGCCGGCGCCGGAGCTTTCGGAAGCGCCGTCGAGAGCGCCATCTCCTCGCGTGTGAGCGCCCAATAGCCCTTGCGGGAACGGACCTGGACGCCTGAGCGTTTCACGCGAACCTTGATCTCGTGAAACTTGCCGTCCGCCGTCGTCTGCGTCGAGTTGTACCCGAGCAGGTAGTACGCGCTGACGTCGCGCACGATCTGTTTCATGCCGCCGACAAGGTCGTTGCGGTTGACGATGGCGCGGCCGTCGGTTTCAACCGCGAGCGTCCGCAGCGTGTCCATCGTCTGGTTGAGATACAGGCGATCGGTGCTTGGATCGACGTTCCCGTCGCTGACGTCGAACTCCGAGACGGCCAGCCCGCGCGGATCGACGGTATACAGCGAGACGTTGTTCTTGTTGGCTTCGTCGTAGACGTCGCGGAGCAATTGCTCCATGTCCATCGTCGCGGCGAAATCCGCCTGGCTTTCCGACAGCCCGGCGGCGCCGATCGGATCGACGACGCCGTTTCCGCCGGGTCCGATTCCCACGCCGCCCAGCGTCGGATTCGCCTCGCGCACGGTCAGCGGCAGGCGGTTGCTGAATCCTTCGCTGACGATGATGAGCTGCTTGCGGCCTTCTTTGAGAGTGCCCATGTGCACGATCAGCCCGCGAATCGCCGACAGCGACACGCGCACGCGAATCTGCTCCTGGGTCTCGACGGGATAGTAGGCGTACTGCCGCTCCAGATCGTTCTCCGGCCTGTAGTCGTACTTGCGGCCCAGAAACTTGTCGAGCCCGCGCACGACCTGGTCCTGGTTGCGCGTCATCCGCACGTTGAGCACGGACTCGAGCGGATACATCAGGCCGATCATGTCGGAGGGCCCGAGCTGCGTCTGAACGAACTGCTCGAGCGGCGCCCGCACGCGGAGGCTGTTTTCCTTCCGCACGTGGTAGTCGTCGAGGAAGATCGCGAACAGCCGCACGTCGTCTCGCGCGGCCTCCTGCTCCTCGTCGGAGTCGGTGCGGATGGCTCGCGGCGGGCCGTCCGGACTTGGCACGGCCCCGCCATCGAGCTTGATGAACTTGAAGTTCTCGATCGACTGCGGCTTGCCGTCTTCGGTGACTTCGAAGTCGGACTGCTTGAGGTCGGCGACGTTCGCGCCGTTTTTGTCGGACACGATGACGTCGACGCGGACGAAGTTGATGCCCGTGCGGAACACGGGTTGTGAGGGCTGCTGCTGCGCGTGGCTGCCCGCCGTGCACACCGTGACGGCAAGCGCGAGCGCCCAGGCGGTCGTGCGAATGGCGCGCCTCATTTGCCTATCTTAGACCTTACTGCCTCCGCAAGCGGCCTTTCCTTGCTAACATCCCCGGCGTGACGCAGCCTGCCCTGACGAGCCTGTCCGAAGACGAGCGCCTGTTCCGTGACAGCGTGTACGAATTCGCGAACCGCGAGATTCGGCCGCTCAGCCGTGAGATGGACGAGCGCGCGAAAATTCCCCCTGCCCTGGTCGAGAAGCTCTTCGGCCTCGGCGTCATGAGCATCGAGATCCCGGAGGAATTCGGCGGCGGCGGCGCCGGGTTCTTCCATTCGGTTCTGGCCGTGGAAGCCCTGTCGCGCGTCGACCCGGCGATCGGCGTGCTCGTCGACGTCCAGAACACGCTGGTCATCAACGCGCTTCAATGCTGGGGCAGCGACGAGCTGCGGCGAACGTATCTCCCGAAGCTGGCAAGACACACCGTCGGCGCCTATGCGTTGTCCGAGGCCGGCTCCGGCAGCGACGCGTTTGCCCTCGCGACGCGCGCGACCGAACGCGGCGACAACTGGATTCTGTCCGGCCGGAAGCTCTGGATCAGCAACGCGCTCGAAGCCGGCGTCTTCATCGTCTTTGCGACCGTCGATGCCGCCGCCGGCTATCACGGCATCACGGCGTTTGTCGTCGACCGCAACACGCCCGGGCTCAGCATCGGCAAGAAGGAAGACAAGCTCGGCATTCGCGCAAGCAGCACGTGCGAGCTGACCTTCGACGACTGCCGCGTCTCCAGCCGGAACATCCTCGGCGACGTCGGCAAGGGCTATAAAGTGGCGATCGAGACGCTGAACGAAGGGCGCATCGGCATCGGCGCGCAGATGGTCGGCCTCGCGCAGGGCGCGCTCGACCACACCATCTCCTACATCAAAGAGCGGAAGCAGTTCGGCCAGGCCATCGCCGAGTTCCAGGCCGTGCAGCACCAGGTGGCCCGCGCGGCCACTGATCTCGAGGCCGCGCGACTGCTGGTCTACAACGCCGCGCGGCTGCGTGACGCCGGCCAGCCATTTCTCACCGAGGCGGCGATGTGCAAGCTGTTCGCGTCGGAAGTGGCCGAACGCGTGACGTCGCTGGCGATCAACCTGCACGGCGGCAACGGGTTCGTGAAGGACTACCCGGTCGAGAAACTGTTCCGCGATGCGAAGATCGGCCAGATCTACGAAGGCACGTCGAATCTGCAATTGCAGACGATCGCGAAGCGTGTGATTGGGTGAACGGGTGATTGCATGATCGACGACGCTTACCTGCGCAGCGTGATCAAGGATTTCCGCCTCTACAAGCACCTCGGCGAGCAAGCCATGGCGCAGGTGCCGTCGGATGACGCGTTCGCCGCGACGCTCGATCCCGAGTCCAACGCCATCGCGATCGTGGTCCAGCACATCGCCGGCAATTTCCGTTCGCGCTATCGTGACTTTCTGACGACCGACGGCGAGAAGGCCGACCGCAATCGCGACGGCGAGTTCGAATCGCACGGACCAGTGACGCGCGCCGGCGTCCTCCGGTTGTGGGAAGAGGGATGGGCGGTGGCGCTTGCGTCCCTCGCGGCGCTGACCCCCGCCGATCTCGGCAAGACCATTACGATTCGCGGCGAGGCGTGTCTCGTCGTCGAAGCGTTGAATCGATCGGTGACGCACACGGCCTATCACGTCGGGCAAATCGTGTATCTCGCCCGGCACTTCGCATCCGGCCGCTGGACGTCGCTCAGCATTCCCAAAGGCAAGTCCGCCGACTTCAACAAGGGCGCGCGATGAAACTTCTCTTCTCGATCGGCGCGGCTTCCCTCGCGCTGGTTTCTTTGGCCGCGCAGCAGACGCCGCCGATCACTCCAGACATCCCGGCGCGATTCGATACGCCGACCGCCGCGTACGACTACGTGAAGCGCGAGGTCATGATCCCGATGCGCGACGGCGTGAGACTTCACACGGTCATCGTCGTGCCGAAGAACGCGCGCAACGCCCCGCTCCTGCTGACGCGGACGCCGTACGGCGCCTCGGGGCGCGCGCAGCGCAACCGATCGCCGCACGTCGTGGCGGCGCTGCCGCTCTTCGACGAGCTGTTCGTCGCCGACGGCTACATCCGCGTGTACCAGGACGTGCGCGGCAAGTACGGCTCTGAAGGCGAATACGTCATGACGCGGCCCCTGCGCGGGCCGCTGAACAACACGGCGGTCGATCACTCCACGGATGCCTACGACACGATCGACTGGCTGGTGAAGAACGTCCCCGAGAGCAACGGCCGCATCGGCATGGTCGGCAGCTCCTACGAGGGCTTCACCGTCGCGATGGCGCTCGTCAATCCGCACCCGGCGCTGAAGGCGGCCGTGCCTGAAAGCCCGATGGTCGACGGCTGGATGGGCGACGACTGGTTTCACTACGGCGCGTTCCGCCAGACGAATCTCGACTACTTCAGCCAGCAGACGACGATGCGCGGCGAAGCCAGGGCCATCGTTCGCGAAGGCTATGACGACTTCGAGAACTTCCGGCGCGCGGGATCGGCCGGCGACTTTGCGAAAGCCGCCGGGTTCGATCAGCTGCCATGGTGGCGCAAAGTCTCCGAGCATCCGGCCTATGACGCGTTCTGGCAGGAGCAGGCGCTCGACACGCTGCTCGCGAAGCAGCCGCTGACCGTG
>Ga0153915_10002053_pt1 | contig 18484 bp, 12 predicted proteins | sample Opewatmetagenome_2_FD_107003 | JGI IMG/M metagenome (GOLD analysis project Ga0153915, IMG submission 107003) | Freshwater wetland microbial communities from Ohio, USA - Open water 3 Core 3 Depth 3 metaG | ecosystem: Environmental > Aquatic > Freshwater > Wetlands | place: USA: Ohio, Lake Erie...
GATCTGAAAGAGATTGTGCGTTTCCTTGCTTGCCTTGAGTTCCAATGGCTCCGATGGTGGAACCTATTAGAATCCCTACAATAAACAGAATTGTTAGTTTCTTCATTTTATTTTAAACCCCCTATTTTACTATTGTATATTATAGTTCAGGAGTAATTAAATATTTGGGTCCTTCCAGGAGGAGAATAAATAATCTTTTTTTCTTACGAATCCAGTATATGCCTTCTAGTTTTGTCATCGTTTCTTTATAAAAAGAGCGGAGGAACATTCTTTCTATAATCCTTCCTTAATCTCTTTAATACTTAGAAATTCAGCAGAATCCCCCTTGTAAACGGTGGGTGCGACGGTGATTTCAACAGGTAATTCGGTTTGTGCTTTGGTAAGGAGAACCGTTTTAAACGAGTGCGTCACCATCCCTTTTAATCGGTTCAGATAGTATCTCCTTGCATCATCAAAACCGCTCGGAGCGATAAAGACAAAAAAATTCTTCTGTAAGAGCTCGGTTCGTTCGTAACCAAGGAAATCAGCAAATGCAGTACTGATATCCCTGAAAATCCCTCGTTGTACGACCGCGACGATATGATCCATCTCATCAATGATAAGATGATTTTCTATTCGTTCCTTTATGATGACTTTCTCTTCTGCCGAGACACTTTGTAGAAGATGCTCCTCATTCGGTGGAGCTTTCCCTCCTGTATCGACGGGAGGAACATTTGGAGGGAAAACTATCTTATCGTTTCGACGAAGAGGAGAGCCCTGCTGATCAAGCACGGCTTCTAATTTTTCAATACGATCTGTTTTTTTATCGAGGTCATGTACGACGTTTTTGATTTTTTGAACCATTGCATCAGATATTCTTTGAATTTCAGCGATGTTTTCAGGACGGAGTGGATGAGGGGAAGGTTGGGAAGGGAGCTCTTTTTTTAGAAATGGAGGGGGGACATAGGATGGTAGATGTTCTGGCTTGTCCATTTTTCTTCGAAGCAATTCCTTTTTCTGGAAGAATCGTGGGGCTTCGACGCCTCTTAACACATAGTGGTAATCGATGAGAATGATGAGTAACAAACAGCTAAAAAGGATATAATGGAACACGTAGGACAGACCCATGGGATTGAACATAATAGTGAATCCAATGCTCGAAAGAACAAAAGCGGTCGGGAGGAAGGAGAGCAGTAAATTTCGTTTATTTGACTGTAGATGCAAGACCAAATCTGAAACCATGACCAAGAGGGAGACCGCAAGGAGTTGCACATTACTGAATCCGGACAAAAGATACAGTGGTGTAAGTTCAAAAATGAATCGTGGATCAAAACCAGCTTTGAAGAAGAAGATGAAAACGAATTTCACAAGCAGATAGATGGAGAGGAAGATAAAGAAACAATTTGGGAAGAGCCATAACCGACTATGAGATTTTTTCGTAGATCTTTTTTCTTTTTTCTCGGATGCCTGTTTTTTTAAGATAGTACGTCACACCGATTGTCGCGAGTGTTATTGCGATGAGATCGATCAGATACGGAGGGTGGGTCAGCGTAATTTGTACTCCTATCCATGGAATCACAATTGTATTGCCACTCCTCAATGATTCCTCACTGTTGTAATAGATGTACGCCTCCGCAGGAATAGATCCTGCCCGATCATTAATCACAATGCGGAGACCAGTAAAAAAAGTTTTTTGAAAAACAAAACGGATCGCGATATCACAGCGGTCATCAATTGTCTCCTGTTCATTTGATTTTTCGAAAAAACATTTGGTGAGATCCAAGAGATGCCGCCTCTCCGGTGTTTCGCTAAACTCGTTAATCTCGACAAATGAGTCCAAATTCTTATATTGCTGGAAAAGGAACGTCGCAAGCTTCGTTCCATAATTATCAAGGGTTATGCTGACATTGTACACATCAGCCCAGGAGTTGTAATCAGAAATATTGAGATACACTCTGAAATAATCACCCTGTTCCTCGACTCGGATGTACCCGTACTTTGGTGGAACGTTGATGACTCCGACGCCTGCTTGACCTGCGTTTGCGTGCGATGGGAGAATGATTGGACCGAGGAGGAAGACCATGAACACGATGAAGAAGGATGTCGCTGCTTTCCTCATATTCCTCTGTTACCTCTTTCGATTCCGTAGGAATGTAACAACCATGTAGATGATGACGAGGAGAACAATGCCGATGATGACAAGTTGCATAATCGAAAGAGAAAACCCTGAGTCTTCTTTTGGACCGGTTTGAGGAGGTCCGATATCAATTCGTGTGGTATAGGTGTTCGTCACACCACTCCCGGTGATCTGGTACGTAAGGACCCCAGTCGTTCCTTCGCTGAGTGCTTTGACGGTGATCCTAATGATCCGCTCGGTGGTATTTGTCGACGCAAATGAAAGAGGAGAATGCGTTTCAACTCCATTGTCATAGAGAGTTTGGACGCTAATGTTTTTTTCATCAGCCCAGATCTCCGCAGTGACTGCTCCGTTCCCAGAGACATACGCGGTAATGTCTTTGATTTCTCCTTCATACATATTCAATTTTTCTACATACTGGAAGGTGATACCGGTGCCTTGGATTTCTTCGATTTTGTAATTGCTATGGCCAACATTGATGACCAACTGCGGCACATCGATAACGAAGGAGGTGTACAATGTGACAGTGGCATTGGTGTCCACGAAGTACGTCTGAGGATACGAGCCGATTAACTGGATATCGATATTTTTAAAACCCGGCGGCCAGCTCTGTGAATGAATAGTGACATAGTGGGTGATGATGTCATCCGGTAAAAAATTTGTATTCATATCGTTCATTTCGACATCAGGGTATTTCGCGTTGTCGAATTCGACAAAGAGAGGGAGATTTCCGATGTTCCCTATCTTGAAGAAATTGTCACCGACCGCATCCATGATGGTGAAAGGATCGACATGAAAGATGATGGTTGATGGTTTACTAAGGGAAATCCCGGTTTTTGGTTTTTCAACCACAATGGGCGCAGAATGAATGGATGTTCCATCAGAGGATATTTCAATAGTCCAGTTCTCATAATAACCAACGATGTTTGGCATGAAATCCTTTGTTCCAATGCAGAAACTGTACACAGTATTTGTTTTTTGACATAATCCTGGTTGGAGGTACTCTATCCCGTATCCGCTTTGATCAGACCAGATTGGCGCACCGTTCTGGTCATAGCTCCATTCGTAATAATTGGTCTCATTTTTCGCAATGGATGGAATCAAGATTCCTTTGTAGAGTCGGAATGTGACTCTCTCAACATTTTGATCCAGGGTAATGTTCACATAATGCCAGACGCCTGAGACAAGGACTGGTGTGTTGAAACGGGTCTGTTGTTCCCCGTGTAACATGCTGATGGAAAGAGTGGCATCCTCAGCCGATGAAAAAGGAGAAAACACAGTGGAGATAAGGAAAAACAGAAATAGAAAAATGATCCCTTTTTTTCGATAGTGCTGTCCCACTCTCCTCTCTCCTATCATGAATCTAGGTTGTGCATGAACCCATCCGTATTTCTTATCTTATATCGTCTTTTAAAGGTTTTCTTTACAAAATATATTATTTCTGGAATCAAAGGTCAAAAGGAGAAGAACAGAACTATGTACGATACAAAAAATTTCAATAATGAAAGGAAAAAAAGGGAAAAAAAGATGGTAGTGTCTTATTATGTTGTCATCAAATGATACCGAATCGGGGCGACATAGTCTCCCGCGATTTGACCGAAGGGGATATCACATTTATATTGGACATCGCTGGTTGTGAGTGAGGTACCGTTCGCCTGTGCAAGATGATAGGTACCAAGGGATCCATAGAAGTATATTCCACCAGGGGCGGCCGTGAAATTATCATAGATGTTCAAGTCACCACCACGTACCCAGATTCGCTCTCGCGAGATTGTGGCTGCTGGGAATGTTCGATGAACCAAGGTGGCGACATCTGTTGTCAGTGAATAGTTCCCATTTGATCGACTGATGAGGGAGATATTACTGTTCGCTGTCGCATTTTCTCCAGGATGACCGATGATGGTTGGCCAACCAGCACTCACAATTTCACTATAGGAATAGATCCCAAATTCGTCCTCAATCCAAATCATCAAAGGACCAGGGGCGTCTTCACCACCATCTGTGACCTCCACTCGGAAATTCCAGGATTTCGCATCATTCGTAGTATTCCGGGTCGTGTCCCAGACTCCATCACCAGGAGCATATCGCACTTGATAGCTAGGGATGAACGAAAAGGACAGATTATGACATTCAGTGCGACCTGGGCTTCCATAGGGATCGAGTCCAACTCGATCAGTATATGTTCCCTGGATGAATTCCCCTCCATGAGGCCACAGCATCCTCCAGACGGGAGTTCCAGTCGTGTTTTCATATTGGAGGTAAAAATTCCAGTTTCCACCATCCGTTTCATTATAGTCAGAACTATCAGCGCCTTGATCATACCATGCGAAAATATCGACATACTCAATGTCATCCCACCCTTGATCGCTGCTGATATTGACAATGAATCGGTATTCCGCGCTGTTGTTCACATCGCTTTGTGTGTTGAGCCGTGAGACCCAGGTTCCCGATTGAAAATATTGGAAATCATACCAAAGGATTCTAGGTTCTAGGTGAAGGACTGTGACATTCAATGTTGTCGAATTATGCCATATATCAGGGATGTCACCAGGATCTGCTCTACTGATTATAATCATAGGGCTTATGAGAAAGAAATTGATTATCAAAGAACTAATAATTGTTATCCCCATAAGGGTAGATATTACTTTTTTCTTTCGTTCCATCTCCATTTTTTTCCACCTTCTTCCATTCCTCATCGAGTTACTTTACGACATGTTAACACATGTCAGATATGCGTTTTCGCTGAAACGATATTTAAAGCTTTTTTGTCAAAAAGCCACTCTGTAATAGAGTCATATCTGGAGAACTACCTCGAGAAATCACTAAAAAAATCATTGTTTTTGAACAAGTCACATGCAGTAACTAAAAGATAAAAAATTCGAGAAATCACCTTCTCTTCCTACGTTGTCACGAGATGGTAACTGATTGGGGCCTCATACTCTCCTGCGGTTTGTCCAAGCGGGATATTACATTTGTATTCAATATCACTCGTGGTAAGACTGGTTTCGTTCTGGCGCGCAATATGATACGCTATAGCAGATCCATACAAGTAGAGCAAATCAGAAGGACCGGTAAAATTCCTCGAGATATCTAAATCACCACCACGTATCCATATGAGTGTCCGAGACATATTCGCCGTCGGATGCGTCCGATGCGTCAAATTCCCGACGTCAACAGACAGGGAATAATTACCATTCGACCGAGTGACCATCGTGATATTGGTCTCAGCCGTTGCGTTCTGTCCAGGATACCCATAGATAACAGGCCACCCTGTGCTTACGATTTCGGTATAGGAATATATTCCAAATTCATCATGAATCCAACTTGTATATCCTTCTTCATTTGATGCAGATACCTGAAAATTCCAGGACTCAGCATCATTGGTCGCATTCCGTGAGGTATTCCAGCTCCCATCACCTGGAGCATATCGAAATTGATAGCCGGGTACAAATGAAAACGTAAGATTATGACATTCAGTGAATCGTGGGCTTCCCCAGGAGTCAAAAACAACCCTCTCCGTATGACTAAACCCGGTGACCTCACCACCAGTCGGCCATAACATTCGCCAGGTTGATGTTCCAGTCAGATTTTCATACATGAGGAACAAATTTAGGTTCCCTCCAAGCGTCTGATTGTACAATGTATTGTCATTTCCTTGATCATACCATGCCGAGATATTGATATAGGTGATATTCTCCCACCCGACATCACTACTAATATTGACTATAAATCGATATTCGGCGCTCCCATTGACATCACTTTGTGTGTTCAGCCTGGAGATCCAGGTCCCAGCTTGGTTATATTGAAAATCATACCAATTAATTCGCGGCTGACGATACAATACAGTGACGTTCAAGGTCGTTTCATTATTCCAATATTCACTCACATCACCAGGGTTCGCACTGACATTTTTAATAACGAGAGGTTCGAACCAAAACATGCCAGTTGAAAATGCGAAAACTACCGTTGCTATAACGAGGACTGTGTATATGCGTCGCTTTCCCATCCTTTATGCCCTCAATGATTTTTTGTCTTCTGTAAATAATTTTATATTGATGTTAGGGTGCAACTCATTAATTCAATGTCCACCATATAAAACTTTGGGTTTCAGACTATTCGTATTCCACTACCAATACTATTTCAATATCAATGATAGTCATTCCTGTTTTTGTTCAATCTTGGTAGCCACATGAGCGGTATATTCACCACGAATAGTCCCAAATGGGATGTACACATTAAACTGCACATGAACGATTTGACTGATATTGTTTTTATGAAAAACCCCTGAAATGTTGATGACATCAATAGCATTTACTTCACGGATACCAAGAAACATCATGTCGCTCGTGATATCATCGGTCAGATCCGCGTCTGCACAGATATAGACATTATTTGCTATAGGGATGAAATCCCCTGATGTACTATTAGTAAGGTTCTCTTCAAAATAGATACTGATGTTGAAATCATAATTGGATGAATAGGTGATATTCACAATGTTAGAGGTCGCGGTGTATCCAGGTGGTGCTTGGACATCAACCCAGTTCTTTTCTGGTAAAATAGTAGCAAATTTGTAGATTCCATACTCGTCTCTCTTGGAAGATTTTAATCCAGAGACATCGATAGCAGTGATGTTAAAATTCCATGAAAAGGGATCGTTTGTGGTATTTAGAGTTGAGGACCAGGTGTTATTGCTGGCAGCTGATTTCATTTGGCTGAGAGGTTTGAAACTTATTTTTATTATTCGTGTGGTGCTATTGATGATGATCTGGGTGCAATTATCACCAATCAGTTGCGCTTCATTATCAGGCCACAAAAGCGAGAAACTCGAATTACCCGTGAGATTTTCATATCGAAGATGCATATTCAGATTCCCACCTATGGTTTGATTGTAAATATTCATTTCGCTCCCTTGGTCATACCATGTTTTTATATCGATATAATCAACAAAGGCCCATCCGTATTTCGATGTGACATTAACCATAAAGTAATACTCGCGATTCACATCAAGAAGTCCAGAAACATTGTTCAGTTTTGATCCTGTGTTATTCCGTAAATCATAGCTGTTAATCATGGGTGCGACCGGTGCTACATAATAGCATCGAGTATCTGCGATGTTCGGGGTATCCTCCGCATTACCGTTCAGGTCGATGGCGATAGAATAGAACCAATAGTATCCAAGGTTATTTGGAAAATCGAAGCGCCATTCCCAGGGAAAATCTGGATCTGGGTTGCTGGCGTTGTTCCATCTCACATATCCCTGTTGTTCTGGACCAGAGCTGCTCCATGCAGGGGGAATAGACAGATATTTTCTGACAAACACCGTATCTACCAGCACGTAACTTGTTGAATCCATATTTGGTCCATGGACATGAGACACGAGATAATCAGCTGTCACCTTCGTAGCATCTGTTACCAAGCGCGTACTTTCACCGCTACAGGGCGGGTTGACGACTGATATATAGGTATCACCTGAGATATTGATTTGTACATGATACCAGGTATTTACAGATGCTACAGGAAAGGCTCCTCCGAGATGTGTCCACGTGGTAGGATTGGAAAAAATGAAAAATCCACCATCGCCATTCGCTGTCTGCAAACGCCAACTATAACCACTTGTCCATGATAACGCATTCACCCGCCAGCCTAATTGATGAACAATTCTTGGATTTCCCGCAAGATACGTATCGTATTCGATTGTTCCGTTTCGCATCATATAACTCGCCGTGCGAATTCTTGTGTCCTGATAAGTTCTGTTCGCAGGGATTGAATTATCAGGAAGATGCTTCAATGCTGGTCCAGGGTTTCCCTGGGTTTGATTGATAAGAATCGAATCAGTATTCCATGAGTCCATGACCCATTTACTCAGTCCATTTGAGAAATCATCGAAGAAATAAAACGTGGCATCTCCGCTACTTGTCGTTGAAGCATTCCGATTCCCATAATACACCCAAATTGATGAGTCATTGAATGAATTGTTAACCCAGAAGGTCGCTTGAGTACCCACCGTATAATTTCTCAACCAATAGGATAACTGTGTGGTGTTGTCTGAATAACTGATGAACCGTATGTCGCCGAAATTGCGTCGCACATGACCACTGCAATGGACGTTCCCACCTGTTGTGTTTCCGATGATGATTTTCATTTGATATCCCTGGTTCTTTCCGGAAATGTTAATCAGTTTGCGGTACATCCAATTCGGATTCCACCAGGAGGAGTTTTGTGAGGAATAATAGTACCAGAGAGTCACATTTTTCACATCATCGCTTGCGGTTGCGCGAACTGTCAACGGTGTATATGGAACGATATACGGTGAAATAGTATTGACCTGGGACGATGGCTTCGAAGTGTCGTACCCACATTGTGCATCATATGCTGGAGATGCAGCCGGATCTTCTCGATTTCCCGCGTTATCATAGGCGATGCTGTAAAACTGGTAATGGCCCTCTCCATTCGGAAAACTGAAATTCCAACTCCATGGTGCGTACTCGTCACAATTAAAAGAAACCCAGGCAGTCCAACTTGATGTGTTACTTCCCCGATGCCGATAGTACAGGGTGATATTTTTTATTCCGCTTGGAACATCATTATCAGGTGTAACAGTTATTATCAGTGGATTATCTGAGGTACTGTACCAATAGGGAGTAATCGAATCAACATGGGATGAAGGTTTGACGGTTTCATATCCACAGAAGGTATCATTGCCTGTGAAATATTCGATACTACTCTCATTATCTACCGCGACACTATAGAAACGATAGTATCCGTCACCGTTTGGGAAAGTAAACTCCCATGAAATAGCGTTCCATGGGTCGCTATCGACATTAAAAAAAATTTGACTTGACCAGCTGGCGTTATCAGCACTGTAATAATAATATAACGAGGTATTGTGTAACCCACTGCCGTTGAAATCAGTCGCTTGTCCAGTGAGAAGAAGAGGAGATGTGCTATGCCAGTACGGGCTGATATCGTTGACTTCCGAATAAGGTTTCGTGGTATTGTACGCACATTCGGTATCGTTATCTGGAGAGATCGGGGGATTCTCTTGGTTACCCGCGCAATCGACTGCGATACTATAGAATTGGTAGAACCCTTTTGCTTTTGGAAAGTTAAAAAACCAGGACCATGGTTGGTTCTGATCTGATTCAAAAGATATCCAAGATCCCCACATCGTACTATTCTCGAGACGATATCGATAGTACAACACGATGTTTTTCAGACCACTCAGCGAATCACTTGCATTCGAACAATTAATCAGGACATCTCGATCAGGTTCAATATACCAATAGGGGGTAATACGATCTAATCGTGAGGATGGCCGAATAGTATCCACCCCACAATACGCATCATACGTGGGGGTAGTTGGCATGGTTTCAACATTGAGTTCTCGATCGGTCGCTCTACTGTAAAAACGATAGAAACCATCTCCTTGAGGTGAAGAAAAAGACCAGGTGAACGGGGATGTCGTATCATTTGTCCCATATAATGTCCAGCCTGACCAGCCTGAAACATTGGTTGCGCTATAGTTATAGTACAAGGCCACTTCTTTTATCCCGCTCCCGTTATCAGCTGCCGATGCAGAAACCTGGAATGGAATTGATTTCTGCCAATATGGTAAAAGAGAAGATACTGATGAGACTGGATACTCGTCATCATACAACCATGTGAGATTAACCTCGGTAACCGTTGGAGTAAGAAATGTATTCCCAGTGAGATTAATTCTCCATTGAACCCATCGCCGATCTGGAACCTGATTAATAGTCGTATGCCAAGTCGCGGTAGAAAGATTCAAGGGTGTGTCCGCAGCCCTTATCCAAGTTGTGAGTGTTGTCCCAGAGGGTATTGTACTACTGACAAAAATATTGTTAAAATCCGGTGCATCCCTTGTGGTATCATATCCTGGTGAGATAAGACTCCCACCGGTATAGTATCCGCTCTCGTTTCTTTCAACAGAGGCATTGACGAAATCGACATAGACATGTTCGTTGTTATCGAGGCCGACGACCCTCCATCGAATCTGAAAATTTGATTTGAAGTATTGTGAATCAGTAATCTTTTGTGAGTATTGGGTCCAAGAATCCACTCCAAAATTATCCAATCGTGTTATTTGATCCCAGGAACTCCCATCGTAGTAGTCGAGATAGTACTCACCATCATCCGTATTGTCTGAGTAACCCCAAAATTTCACATAAATTGCAGTCACATTTGAACCAGTGCAATTCATGACTGGCGACAGGAGGTTCCCAGAGGCTCCGCCACCGGTCGCGCCATCAAAATCCGCTGAGTAACTACCCTGGTAAGCACGGCTGTTTTCCTTGTTCCAGACGTTCCCAGCGGGATCCTCAGACCATCCGGAAGGAGGCCAGCTTCCCTCGAAACCCTCATTGTTGATACGGGAAAAATTACGGAGATAGTATCGTTCTTGAAGATGAAAAACTCCGCTGCTCACGGTAATGTTGGTTTTTGTCCCATTGTTAAAATCGCCGGTGCTTGTCTGCAGCCAATTTTCTGATGCAAGATTATTCGCAAAAGCGATGTCATCTCCAAACTGGAATTTCAGGGTATGAACACCTGGGGTGAGGACCTTAGAAGTCTCAAAACAGGTGTCATTAGAACGAAAATTTGGAATGAAAATAGTACCATTGATCCAAAAATACTCTATTGTGCCATTTCCGGGTGAACATTGTAAAAATTTCAAATCATGACTCTCCTCTATGTCACTCCAGGCTGTCCCATTGACAGCGGTGATTGTTAAATCCGCACAACCAATAGTGCTGAAAAAAACCGTCCAGTTTCCTCCAATGAGCGGATAACTATGATTGTTGAGAATCGTAATATCACAAGTATTCTCATTCTTCGAGAATAACACAGCCACGGGAACTATCGAAGCGGTGGATAAAAGGATGATAACAAGGATGATAAAAACCCTCTTCAGGCTTTCTGTTTCGTTAGAGAAAAAATGCTTCCCTTCTCCCCAGGTCTTATTCAAAAACAACGTGTTATTTTTTTCATGTTTTATTTCTTTTAGTTTGGTTCGTGGATAGAGTGAAATCGCAGTTCGAATCGATTCCAACTTGCTCGGAAGATTGTCCTGTGAACCGACAAAATCCCTGGTTTTTTGTTCTGATTTTTCTTTCTTTGAAATCATCTCTTGTTTTGTAAGGGCGTTATCGACAAGTCTTTCGATGCTTGCTTCCGATATATCCTGTTTTTTTTGTTGGTAACAACATTGTAATTCATCCTCAGGGAGCTGGTTTTTTTGTTTCATGGAAGGTTCAAACACACCAATAATCGTAGAAAAAAACAGGCAACAATCATTGATAATGACTTGAAAGGAAAACGAATTGGCCTCCTTGTCATTGACGAGTATTTTTATCGTCCAGGTCCCTGGATTTGCATTCTGGGAGATTCTGAGGAAAAACGTATACGTCGCGCTTTGCTTTGAACAATGAGATGAATCAATATACAAATCATTATACCCACTCGCATCCTTCCATTCACCGTTGTCATATTCCCATCGGTAATAATTCTTCTCAGATCGAGTGCCTGGTTCTGGTTCAGTATCTCCGTTGAATGCTATGATGCAGATTTTATCATGTTCATTTGATAATGTCACATCGAGATATTGGTAGACACCAGCGACAAACGCTGAATTTTTAAGAGACACATACGAGGAGGGGCTCTGGGTTTTTTCAAAGGAGGCTTCTACACAATTTAAACCAATGAGAAGAAATGGCAGTACCACTACAACTAACACTGCTTTTTTCGTTATGCCGCAGGCTCGCAACCCATCCGAAATATGCATCCAAAAAAAGTATCGCTTTTCCTTATTTATATCTTCCTTTCATCGCTGTTCATAGAACTACAAATCGTGGTAATATCGTTTGAGCACTTGTAATGCTCGCACCGTAATCCACTTGCTTGGTTTATCTTTCATCTCGATGTTTACGTGATACCGTCCATTAAATGTATTTTCCAGATTCCATCGACCATCGGTAGCTTGTTTTGAAACCAGAATGTCGATTGCTTCTTGCATCCGATGGTCTTTATATCCTAATTTTGTTAAGATGCCGAGAATCTCTAAAGCATCGGTCTGGTACATGAGAGGGAAGCCAAATTTCAGCCACCCGGGTTTTGGGACACGATCCAGGTGATGACTGCTTTTAAACACATGATGTAATAAGAAGTACTCGGCGCCTTTTTCAATCGTCTTTTTCACTGCAGTGGTTCGTTTGTTTTCGGGGATCTCTGCTACGGCTTTCAATCCTTTGACCGCACCCATGTGACAGGTATGGTTGCTGAAACATCCAGTCTTTAGTCGATCGTAAGGCCATCCTTTGGGTGGTTCAGGGATCCGATCGTCGAATCGTTGATACGTGGTGATCCATTCAATCCCTCGTTTGACCAGAGGATTGGTGAGATACCCAAGACGAATGAGGCTCCAAACCATATTCCCGGTGAGGCAGGGAATCACTTCGCTATGCCGTCCTCCGCCTTTTTTCGCACTAGTGGAATACGCAAATCCACCACTTTCCTGATCTTGTGAATGACGCAGAATGAACTGGCAGGCGTTTCGTATCCGCTCATCGTTCCCATCAGCATAGTGCTCAGCAAGGATCATAAGTTGCCAGACCGTGCCTTTGTACTTCGCATTATAAAATCGTTCAGGGTCCTCCCAATAACCGTTGCTCTTTTGTTTTTCCAAAATAGCTGGTACAACACCGGTTTTCATTATCTCTTGTCTTGCGTGTTGTACCTCCGTATTCGTCTCAGGTTTTTCTAACAGATGACGAAGCGTGATATATCGGACGGAAGGATTGTTTGTTTCTAAGAGCCATTCTTTTGTGTCAGGCTGAAGGTACGATTTCCATGATTCCATAGGCGTAGGTCCTTTTGATTTTTTTATATTTTCATTTTCTTAAATGCGTAGGTTCCCAGAAGAATCATGATGAGTGCAAAAAGACAAACTAATGCGAAATCAAAGAGCAGGGAGAACCGGGAGATTCCTACTAATACGCCTCGGATCCCATCCACCGCGTACGTCACTGGATTAACAAAGATGAAGGGGGCCAACCAGGCAGGAAGATTGGTAATCGGGAACAGGGCGCCAGAAAGGAAGAACAGTGGGAAAATAAGGAAACTGATAATCACTTGAAATCCTTCGGGGCTTTCCATCTGAGAGCCAATGATAAGGCCGACGCTCACGAGCCCAACCGTCACGACGAGCAAAAACGCAAGAGAGATGATCACAGAAAAAACAGAGAAATGCAACCCAGGCATGACACCGCTGATGGTAAACACTATTCCAATGAAGAATAAGATGAGTATTTGAAGGAGGGTGTCAGTCGAACCGCCAAGTATTTTTCCGACGAACAACGAGGTGCGTCTCATTGGGGCGACGAGGACTTCTTTCATGAAATCTTCTTTTTTGTCCCAGACGATGTACACGCCAAAGAACACCGATGAAAACAATGCAGTTTGAATAAGGACTCCTGGGTAGATGAATGCCTGGTAATTCACCCCACCAAAGGAAACCGCGGATCCTAGGCCGCCCCCAATGATGAGTAACCAGAGGAGGGGATTGATGATTGATGAGATGACCCGTGATCGTTCTCTCAGAAATACTTTTGTTTCACGGTACCAGAGGGCATAAATTCCTTTCAATTCGCTCATTTTTTCTCACTCGCATTCATCATTTTCTCAGCCCAGCCTCCCTCCGGTGAGCCTTCCCGCATGGCTCTTCCGGTGTAATGCAGGAACACATCATCAAGGGTTGGTGACCGAATCTCAACGGAGTCAATCTTTCCCACGAGTTTTAAAATTTCTTGGAGATGGGAGCTGGCATCCTCCAGTGTTAAACAAATCTCGCCATCACAGGGACTGATGTTTTTCACATACGGGAGATTCTTCAGAACATCGATATCTAACGTTTTGGCTTTCAACCTGATAATATCTCCCCCTACGTCTTTCTTTAGTTGTTTCGGAGAACCAAGCACTACGATTTTTCCTTTATCGATGATTGCAAGACGGTCACAGAGTTTGTCTGCTTCGTCCATATAATGTGTTGTGATGATAATTGTCATTTTTTTCTCTTTTGCGAGATTCTCGATATATTCCCAGATATGTTCTCGTGACTGTGGGTCAAGACCAAGGGTCGGTTCATCGAGGAAAAGGATTTTTGGGTGATGCATCAGTCCTCGCGCGATTTCGAGTCGCCGCCTCATCCCACCAGAGTATTTTTTCACCCGGTCGTTTTTGCGATCGGTAAGCTCGACCAGCTGCAGTACCTCTTTTATTCGTTCCTCTCTCAGGTCATCAGGCATGTCGTACAACCAGCCATGCAGCTTCAGATTCTCATATCCGGTGAGGATCTCATCTGAGCTAGGGTCCTGGAATACGATTCCAATGGATTTTCTGACCTTGTCTGCTTGTTTAATGATATCAAATCCATTGATGGTCGCAGTCCCTGATGTCGGGGGTTTGAGGGTCACGAGCATAAGAAGGGTGGTTGTTTTTCCTGCACCATTGGGTCCGAGTAAACCAAAGATTTCTCCTTCATTGATTTGGAGATTCAGATTGTCGACGGCAGTCATTTTTTCGAATTTCTTCGTCAAATTTTTCGTCTCTATGATAGGCATGGTTTTCACAATCTCAAATGATGTTATTCTCCTGTATTTTCGTTATGAATTGTTTTACTTTTGTAGAGGCATTCGATGTGATCGGTTCTCCATGACCGCTGAGCATCACATCAAAATGGAGGGATGGGAGTGTTTCAATAGATCGATATACTTGCTTCATATCCCAGGTGACGCTTTTTGGGGGGCTTTGGACAATTCCATTCTTACATCCAAGCGTATCACCAATGAAGAGGACCTTTCGTTTTTGGTCATACAGCCCGATGCTGCCTTGAGTATGACCCGGAAGGTGAAGAACAGTCAAACCGGCGATCGTGTCACCGTTATCTATTATTTCGTCAACAAGGAATGGTCTTACCTGAAGAAATACTCCAAGTATTTTAAAAAGAATCCGCATGACACCCTGTGGAGTTTGGCGTGGTTTTTTACCAGCGATGATATCAGCATCGAAAGGATGGGTTGCGATCTTCGCGCCGGAGATGCGGCGTAGCTCTTGTGCATTTCCGATATGATCGATATCGCAATGCGTCAGAAGAATGAATTTCAGATCAGTGGGATTCCTCTTGAGAGTATTGGTGATGTAGTGAAGAATCTTCTTTGTTTTACGTGGCATCCCTGTATCGATGAGAATCAGTTCAGGTCCATCGATGAGATAGCAATGTGCATTGATGCCTTCGATCAAATGGACGCCACGGACAACCTCAATGATGCTCCCCCTGGATGATGGAGGATAATACAACCGCTATTTAAATTCATACGAAATAGGTGATGTATCTAGGGAGAAGGGAAGTGAAAGGAAGGTATAATCTTAGCATTTTATGGAAATTTTTAAGAACCAGTGTGAATTGTAAGACATAATTTTACGTAGAGGTTTTCATATGAATATCCCAGTAAAAAGTAATGTCTCTTGGGTCGGAAAAATCGATTGGGAGCTTCGGAAGTTTCATGGTAATGAACTTTCCACGCATCGAGGCTCGACCTACAATTCCTATCTTATTAAAGAGGAGAAAATTGCTCTTGTTGATACGGTGTGGGGTCCATTTGCAAAGGAGTTCGTAAAAAACCTTTCCTCGGAAATCGACCTGAAGGAGATCGATTACATTATTGCGAATCACGGGGAGACTGACCATAGTGGTGCACTCCCTGAGTTGATGAGACAAATTCCCAAAACTCCTGTATATTGTACCGCGAATGGAGTAAAATCCTTGAAAGGCCAGTATCATGAGGACTGGGATTTCAAGGTCGTAAAGACCGGTGATCGTCTGAGTCTGGGGAAAGAAGAGTTGATTTTCATCGAAGCCCCGATGTTGCATTGGCCTGACTCGATGTTCTGTTACCTCACTGGTGATAATATTCTCTTTAGCAATGATGCGTTTGGGGAGCATCTAGCATCAGAGTCGATGTTCAATGATACCGTGGATCATTCAGAGTTGATGGTCGAGGCGATGAAGTATTACGCGAACATCCTCACCCCGTTCAGCGCATTGGTCGAGAAGAAAATCAAGGACGTCTTAGCTTTGAATCTACCGGTCGACATGATTTGTACAAGCCACGGTGTTATATGGAGGAACAACCCGAAGCAGATTGTTGAGACGTACTTGAAATGGGCGAACAAATACAAAGAAAATCAGATCACCATCATATATGATACGATGTGGAATGGGACACGGGTCATGGCTGAATGGATCGCAAAAGGGATTGTGGAAGCTGATAAATCTGTGACAGTAAAAATTTTCAACATCGGAACGAGCGATAAGAACGATGTAGTCACCGAGATTTTCAAATCCAAGGGAATCATTTTTGGATCTCCTACATTCAATAAGGGAGTCCTTACTTCCGTGGCATCCATGCTTGATGAACTTCGAGGATTAGGTTTTAAGGAAAAAAAAGCGGCTGCATTCGGGTGTTATGGCTGGAGTGGCGAATCAGTACAGATCATCAATGAACAGTTGAAAACTGCTGGATTCAATGTCGTCGATACTGGTCTAAAATTGTTATGGAGCCCAGATGATGCAGGGAAGAAATCCTGTTTTGAGTATGGAAAATTTCTTGCTGGGAAACTCTAACGAGAATAAAAAAATTCAGTATATGCAGATACATATGTAGATGCATACACAGAATTTTAGTGAAAACTAATCTGATAGGATAATTTCTCCAATAAAAATAAGAGGTAACCCATTCATTTAGAGAAAAACTATTTTAACTTCTTCTAGCATATAATTCTGCGTGTGAATGGTTAGCAACTCTTGAGGGAGGATCATCGAATGAGAAAAAGAGTCTTTGTAAAAATAATAGGTTGTGCGATTATTCTCTTAATCAGTGGGACGAACTTCGTTTGTTCAATTGGCAAAACAGAAAAACAACTAATAAATTCTGAGGAGGTAGCTCCAATTATGATGAAGAATATAGAGTCCCACCAGTGTATGCCCTTTAATGTTAAAGAAAATTTTTTTTACGGCTATGTCGTAAATCCACCGCCCAATGGTCCTATTAATTTATCCTCAATGGAATTACTAGGACCAGGGATTAATCCGAATTTCATTGCAGGAGCGGACATCGACAATTATGGTCATTGGTACGGTGTTGCTAACATCGGTGGTTTGTATTTAATAGGTTTCGACGGTACCATGACATTCATTGGAAATACCCCCTCGATGAACGGTCTGTGCTTCGATTCGACCACACAAACCTGGTATGGATCTGGTGATCATAATTTATATACTGTTGATATTTCGACAGGGCAGACCATGCTTCTTGGTCAGGATGGAATCCCCGATACCATTATTGGTCTTGCCTGTGATAACGATGGGAACATCTATGGGTATAATGTCGGTGGAATGAGTATACTTTACTTGTTCAACAAATCCGATGGATCAGCCACTGCGATTGGACCTATGGGCGTTGGTTTTTACTATGCACAGGATCCTGCCTATGATAGAGATAATAGTATTCTGTATATTGCTGGGTATACGCAGATTGGTGAAAGCGGATTGTACATCTGTGATGTCAATACCGGGGCAGTGACTCTCCTTGGATTCTTCCCAAACAATATGGAAATCGATGGATTCGCTATTTCCTGGACACCGACCACTCAACCTCCAGAACCACCAATAATATCTGGTCCAACCAATGGAATAGTGTACGTTGCATATGTCTTCTCCATCGGTCCTTTCGCAGATCCTGAAGGAGATTCACTCTATTGCAAATGGGACTGGGGTGATGGAAATATCACTGAATGGCTTGGACCGTATCCATCTGGTTCAACCATCTCCGTATCACATGCCTGGACCCTCGTCGGAGTCTATGAGATCAGGGCGAAACTGAGAGATAGCGGAGAGGAAAGCAACTGGTCAGAGCCCCACATTATGACGATCACCGAGAACCAACCACCAGTAACACCACTTTTCAATGGTCCAGTTGTCGGAAGAGCAGGGGTAACATACAACTTCACAATCACCGTAACGGATCCAGAGGGAAACCAATTCTTTTACCTAATCGATTGGGGAGATGGAAATATGACCGGATGGCTCGGTCCGTACGATTCAGGGGCATTTGTGAAATTATCTCATGCGTGGAATGAGGTAGGTACGTATTTAATTGGAGCGAAGGCAAAAGATTCTCAAGGAGCGGAGAGTAATATAGCACTTTTTACAATCCAGATTGTTGAGTTGAAAAAATCTATTCTTATCGGCGTATTTTACAATCAGAGTGAAACAGAAGATCTTCGTATCATTGA
>Ga0153915_10002054_pt1 | contig 18478 bp, 16 predicted proteins | sample Opewatmetagenome_2_FD_107003 | JGI IMG/M metagenome (GOLD analysis project Ga0153915, IMG submission 107003) | Freshwater wetland microbial communities from Ohio, USA - Open water 3 Core 3 Depth 3 metaG | ecosystem: Environmental > Aquatic > Freshwater > Wetlands | place: USA: Ohio, Lake Erie...
ACGCCTATAATGCTTCCGACAGAAACTCCCACCCCTTCAATGAAAGGGAGAGTATATTCAACGGTAACCCCGCCGAGGCCGATAGAATAACCTACTTCCTTATTAAACCCATCCTTACTGCCTGTATGCGAAACAGAACCGCTTATGCCTATGCCTCCTATCCTAAGGTTATCGAGAACCATAAGATATATATAGCCGGAGCCTCCGAAACCCATAAAACCGGAATTTGAGAAACTTTCAACGCCCGTATCGGGAAGCATTTTGTTCAGATCATCAAGATTTGGAATAAGCCAGAGAGCATTAAAACCCCCTGCAAACCCGAATTTTGACATTAAACCGACTTCCTCTTCCTCCTGCGCTAACAACAATTTGCCCGGAAGGAATGAAAGACATAAAACAAGCAATAATACCTTTTTCATTTTTCCACTTAATTTAACAGGGTAAAGTTAGCAATTCTGCCGAAAAGAAAAAAACCTAAAAATACCCCCCTAAAAAAACCGGAGATGCATGGGAAAAGCCTATTTAAGTCTCCAAAGCCGAAGAATGAAAACAATCCTGATTTAATCTGTTATTTTAAGAAGTTTAAGCGTGCCTGTAAAATCGGGGGCAAAATCGGCAAGGCTTATAACATAATACCCGGTTGAATCGCTGCTGTAGCCCACATTGAAATTATCCACATAAATAAGGCAGTTGCTGTGTTCTTCCTGATTTTCGAGAAAAACCGTTCCCGCTATAACGCCCGTTTCCTTTACTCCCGGTTCATCAACGTTTTCTTTGCAGGAAAGCAAAGAAAAAATAATTATGCAAATGCACCAAAGAATAAATTTATTCATACAGCGCCTTTAAGCAGTAAGAGATTTTTTTTATTAGAGCCCCATTATACTGGAAAACAGCCCAAAAAGATACTGCTTTCCATCAGTAAAAATAAGGTAATAAATATAGCAGGTTGTGTCAAGGTATAAATTGAGTATGTTTTATTTCAGCCCCGGCATTTCAAGCAATAAAAAGAAAGGCTGTACGGTTTCCTTAATGTCCACCACAACAAGGGGAAACGCAGTACAGCCTTCCGGGCAATAAAGAAAAATTAATCCATCATCATTCTTAAGAACGACGAGCTGTCTTCTTCTTCAATTTTATTTTCGGTTTTTCTTGCTCTTGCGCCCGATTCAAAAGTATCGTACTTCTCAATTTTAAACCCGCCAGAAGCAAGAGGCTGTTCCTTAGCCTGGTTCAGCGTTCCGGTGCCTTTAACTCTAAAGATAGTTGGAATATCGAGGTTGTCCTGATTTTCGGCATCGAATCTTTTAGGATCGAATCCGGTGATGGGAGCAGACTTTTTTTCCTTCTCTTCTTTCTGAGGTTTATAAGTATTCAGTCCGTTCAAAGCGCCGTGGGAATCGAAACCGGTTGCAATAACGGTGTAAGAAACATATTCATTCATTTCCTCTTTATTAACAAAACCGAATATGACGTTTGCTTCTTCCCCTGCGGCTTCCTGAATAATCTTATTCCCTTCATCCATTTCCTGAATAGAAAGATTAGAAGAGCCTGTAACATTAAGAAGAATGTTTTTAGCTCCTTTAATGCTGACTCCTTCGAGCAGAGGAGAAGATATAGCTTTCTGAGCCGCTTCAATAGCGCGGTTTTCGCCCGAAGCAATGCCGCATCCCATAAGAGCTTCGCCGCTCTGGTTCATAACAGAACGCACATCGGCAAAATCCACATTTATAAATCCGGGCACCGTTATAATATCGGCGATGCCCCTTGTTGCTTCGTATAAAACTTCATTCGGCTTATCGAATGCTTTCTGGGCAGATGTGGTCATATCTATATGGTTAAGAATCCTTTCATTCGGAATGACGATTAAACTGTCAACGAACTGCCTTAAATCCTGAATGCCTTCTTCGGCATTTAACATTCTTTTCTTGCCTTCCCAACGGAAAGGTTTTGTAACAATGCCGATTACAAGAGAGCCCATTTTCTTAGCAATCTGCGCAACGGTAGGAGAAGCGCCCGTGCCTGTTCCTCCCCCCATACCTGCGGTAATAAAAACCATATCGCTTTTATCGAGAACGCGCGAAATTTTCTCGCTGTCCTCTTCAACCGCTTTTCTTCCAACATTAGGATCGGCTCCTGCGCCAAGCCCCCTTGTAATGTTAGTGCCTATTTGAATTTTGTGATGCGCAGAACTTTTTTCCAATACCTGTGCATCGGTGTTTATTGCTACGTATTCCACGCCGGAAAGGCCTCTTTTAATCATGCTTTCAATAGCGTTACAGCCGCCGCCGCCGACACCGACTACTTTTAATACTGCCGACATTGTGTTCTCCTTATCAAGAGTTGCGAACTTGGACATATTTCCTCCTTGTTGTGGTATTTTTATAATTCATCAAAAAACTCTTGTATTTTTTTGAAAACCCCTTTTAACGGAATTTTCTTTTTTTCTTTTTTCTCTTTTACATTTACAAAATTTTCATGCGAAAGGCTTCCGGGAATTCCCCTTATCAATCCCGCCGCAGTTGCAAATTCAGGGCTTTCAATTTCCGATGAGAGCCCGGAACCGAGGTCCAAAGGAACGCCTATGCGCGTAGGAAGGCCGAAAACTTCTTCAGCAAGCTCCGGACACCCTTTGAGCAGCGATCCGCCCCCGGTTAATACTATTCCGGCTTTAATCTTATTCTTATAATTTGTCTGCCTCAGATCATTATCAATAAGAGAGAATAATTCTTTCATTCTTACATGAATAATCTGTGTAAGCAGCGAAATAGGAACTTTAATATTGCCCCTGGCCCCTACTCCTTTAATGTAAATATCTTCGTCTTTAATAATTGCTTCTTCCGAAGCGTAGCCATATTCTTTTTTAAGTTTTTCGGCTTCAGTTGAAACGATTCCGAGAGCTTCCCTTATATCGTTTGTAACCTGGTTGCCCGCCACGCCGATCACTTTTGTGTGCTTTATGCTTTTGTCATGGAAAATAGCCACATCGGTAGTTCCGCCGCCGATATCAATGAGTACAACTCCGAGGTCTTTTTCATTTTCATCGAGGACAGAAACGCTTGAAGCGATGGGCTGGAGAACATAATCCTGCACATTAAACCCGGCGCGTTCAACCGATTTTTTGATATTCTGAATTGCAGGGATTGATGCGAGAACAACATGGTTAACAGCTTCGAGCCTTGAACCCGACATTCCGATGGGATTCTCAATTCCCCCCTGATAATCGACAAAAAATTCTTCCGGTATTATGTGGAGTATCTGCCTGTCTGAAGGGATACGGATAGTTTTAACATCGGCTTTTAATCTTTCAAGGTCGTCAAGCGAAATTTCTTTTTCGGGATTATTAATAGTAACATAATTTCTGTGGCGCAAACTTGTAATATGCTCTCCGGCCACCCCGACAATCAAATCCTTGGTAATAATTCCCGCTCTGTTCGAGGCAATATCCACAGCTTCCTTAATTGCTTCGGCTGTCTTGGAAATATTGGCTACAAGCCCTCTGTTAAGCCCTTCTGAAGGAGCAATACCGAAACCGAGAATGTTGACATTCCCATCGATATGTTCTGCAATAACAGCGCAGACTTTAGTAGTGCCGAGATCGAGCCCTGCTACAATTTTCTTTTTCATATCTGTTTTCCCTCATTCCCGGACTCTTCCTCTGTAACGCCGAGAAATACATGTTTGTCAAATCTCAGATCCACATAATCCAAGTAATTTTTAACCTCATTGCCCTTCATAAACTTCCATAAGCTGCCGAAATAAGCGGCTTTTTTAATTTCTTCATTCCTTCCGAATATAACCGGAAAATCAATATTGGAGAAATAAACCAGAATATCCTTCCCGTTACGCATATCTATCTGTGAAAGATTTGCCGAAAGTTCATCATTTGTAAGGCGGAACGCATCCATAATTTTAAATGCGGTTACAATATCGCCGTTGTTCCCCGCATAGGAGAGCTTTTTAACTGCCTCGATATTTTCGGCGTTGCTGATAACCGGGAAATTCACTCCTGTGGATTGCGGCATAAAAGGAACGACCTGCATATTTTCAGTAAGCAGAACCTGCACACCGGCATCAAGCAGTATTGCGTAGAATTTTTTCTCTTCAATCTGAACAGCTATATTCCGCAGCCCGTCTCTTTTAACATCCGCCTTAGCTACATAAGGATGCCTTTCAATCCTATCCTTAATAACCGCAGGAGTAAGGAACGGATAAGCCGTAGTATCGTTAAGCATTGCAAAAGATGCATAATCCTTATCGGAAATAAAATTTCCCCCTTTAATTTCTATTGAACTGATTCTATAACTCTGTTTATCTTCTATATTAATAGATAAATATAAAATAAACCCCGAGAGGAAGAGGAGAGAGAGCATTCCGGCTATTTTAATATTTATCTTCACAATTATCCTTTAATAAGTTCTATAAATTTTTCGCCGAATTTCCAGATATCCCCTGCGCCAAGGGTGATTATTATATCATCCTCCTTGTAGAGCGATTTAAGCAGTTCGGGAATTTTAGTTTTATCCGGTTCATAAATAACATGTTTATGCCCAATCTTTCCAGCCGCTTCTGCAACCATCCTGCCTGTAATTCCTTCAATCGGTTTTTCGCGCGCGGGATAAACATCGGTGCATATGAAAATATCGGAATTGAGGAAAGACCTTCCGAATTCAGCATAAAAATCTTTTGTCCTCGAATAAAGGTGCGGCTGAAAGACCGCTATAAGCCTTCTTTTCCATCCTCCCCGGATACCGGACAAGGTCGCATTTATTTCGGTCGGGTGATGCGCATAATCATCGATGACCATAATTTCTTTATCATATTTCTTTTCGAATCTTCTGTAAACGCCCGCAAATTTTTCAAGCGCATTTTTAATAACTTCAAAACTTACCCCGAGTTCTGCCGCAATGCATATTGCAACGAGGGAGTTTTTAACATTATGCAGCCCCGGAATTTTAAGAGTAATTCTTCCGAGTTCCTTCCCCTGATAAATTACCGTATATGAACTTTGATTTTCCTTATGTACAATATCAACCGCCTGAATATCAGCCTGCGGAGTAAGCCCGTATGTGAAAATTTTCTTGTTGATTAAAGGAATAACATCCTGCAAAGCGGGTTCATCAAGACACAGCACCACAAATCCGAAAAAAGGCACTTTATTGGCAAACTGAACAAACGCCGATTTTATATCATCAAGGTCTTTATAAGTATCGAGATGTTCCTTTTCGAGAGTGGTAATTGCTGCAATGCATGGGGTAAGCTGAAGGAAAGTCCTGTCGAACTCATCGGCTTCGACAACTATAAAATCGCTTTTGCCGAGACGCGCATTTGTTCCGCCGAGCCCGGATAATTTACCGCCGACAATAATAGTGGGGTCGATGCCAGCTTCGGTTAAAACCAGCCCGGTCATGGATGTAGTTGTTGTTTTTCCATGAGTTCCTGCAATTCCGATTCCGTATTTCATTCTCATGCATTCGGCAAGCATTTCGGATCTTTTAATAACCGGAATTTTTCTCTCTACAGCGGCGGCAACTTCGGGATTTTCAAGATTTACCGCCGAAGAATAAACAAGCACATCCGCTTCTTTTAAATTTTCCGCAGAATGCCCTATAGAAATCCTCATTCCAAGGGAACTTAATCTGTCCGTAGTGTCGGTGCGCGCAAGATCTGAGCCCGAAATCGAGAAACCTTCGCTTAAAAGTATTTCCGCAATGCCGCTCATACCAATGCCTCCGATACCGACAAAGTGCACATTTTTTATAGTATTCATCATCATAACCGCATTCTCCTACATCAGCTCAGCAAGCTTAATAGCTTCTGCCGCAACTATTCCGGCGGCTCTGCTGTTTTCAAACTTTTTAATTTTATTTTTCAGAACTTCTAATTTTTGAACGTCAAAAATAAGCGATGAAATTTCTTTAAACAACTCTTTATTAAGATTTTTATCTTCAATTAATACAGCCGCGTTTTCATCAACCAGAGACTTGGCATTCATATACTGATGGTTTGCGGCAACATTAGGAGAAGGCACAAAAACCACAGGCAAACCGAGATTTGCCGCCTCTGCTATTGTCGTAGCGCCTGAACGCGCAAGCAATAAATCGCATGCTGAAAACGCCGCCGACATATCTTCAATAAACGGGAATACTTTCGTCATTGCCGAAGCGGAATTTTTATATATTTCATAATATGCCGCTCCTGTCTGCCATATTATCTGAATTCCTTTTTCATTCAGTTTATGCATATTTTCCATTAAAGCTTTATTCAGGCTCCCTGCCCCGAGGCTTCCCCCAAGAACCAGAAGCGCCGGCTTATTCGAATCAAGTTCAAAACTTCTTTTAGCTTGCGATTTATCAATTAACTTCAGGTTAATTCTTACCGGATTGCCTGTAATACGCAGTTTTGATTCATCCCTGAAATATTTTTTAGAATCTTCAAAAGTAAGGTGTATCTGTTCCGCCCGCTTTTCAAGCAGTCTGTTTGTAACGCCGGGATAGCTGTTCTGTTCCAAAAGAATTACTTTTGCGCCGAGCGCCGAAGCTCCCCAAATTACAGGCCCCGATACATACGCGCCAGTTCCGATTGCAACTCGGGGTTTGAAACCGAAATTAATTGAAAGAGACTGAATGGCCGAGACAATCACTTTAACAGGGAAAAGAATATTCTTTAAATTTATTTTTCTTGAAAATCCGCTGATCCAGATTGTTTTGAATTTGAATCCGTTCGCCGGAACAACGCGGGCTTCAATTTTATCTTTCGTTCCAACAAAAAGAATTTCGGCTTCCGGTTTCATTGCTTTAATCTGCTGTGCGACTGCAATAGCCGGATAAAGATGCCCTCCGGTTCCGCCGCCGGCAAATATAAAACGGTATGGATTATTATTTTTCATACCGCGGCAGTCCCCGTATTATTATTTGCATTTGCTTTATTTCTCATTTCCCTCGTTTTTAAAATACTTCGTGATATGTTCAGAAGTATTCCCGCCGAGAATGCAAAAAGCATAATTGACGTTCCGCCGTAACTAATAAAGGGGAATGTAATTCCGGTAGTAGGCAAAACGCCGCTTACCACTCCCGCGTTTATCAGTACGCTTATAAAAATATTGAATGAAATGCCGAATGCCAGAAGCTGCGAGAACCTGTCGTTTGCTTTCAAGGCAATAACAATCCCGATTAAAAAGATTGCAAAGAAAACAAGTAATACCGCTAAAGCCCCTATGAAACCAAACTCCTCTCCAAGAATAGAAAAAATAAAATCGCTGTAGGATTCAGGCAGAAAGCCCGCGCTTTGACGGCTTTGCCCAATTCCAAGCCCCCATATGCCTCCGCTTCCAAGAGCAATTTTTGCCTGTGTAACCTGAATATTTATTTCTTGTCCGGTATTAATGCCGTTAAAGAAGGAGAGTATTCTGCCCCGTGAATGTGTAAACAGCATAGCGGCGATTCCGGCAGCAATAAGCCCGAAAAATACCGTAGCCGACATATGTTTAAGGCTCGCCCCTGCTACGAAAAGCATTGCAAATCCTATTGCCGCAATTATAATGCTTGTGCTGACGTTCGGCTGAATAAGCACAAGCGAAGCCACTGCAAATATCCATACAATAATATATCTGTACCCTTCATTAAAGCTTGTAAGCTGGTCTCCTTTTTTCTCAATCAGTTTTGCAAGGTGAACTATAAGAACTAGTTTGGCAAATTCCGAAGGCTGGAACTGGAAAAATCCCAGGTCAATCCATCTTGCGGCTCCTTTCCTCGGCGAAGTAAAAATAGTTATAACAAGAAGCGCAAGAGTAAAGAGAATAACCTGCTTGCTGTACTTACTATAAACCTCGTAAGGAATGCGCCATGCTATAATCATCAGGAATACCGCAATGAATACTTTCCATAAATGAGATTTAAAAAGGATATAAAAGTTATCCGATCTCATCTGGTTATAGCTTACTCCGGCGCTAAGCACCAGAAGGGCTCCGAGAAGCATCATAGCAAGTACCAGTATAAATAATGTTCTCTGTAAAATCTTCATTCTATAATTCCATTACGGCTTTTTTGAACGCCTGGCCGCGGTGTTCGTAATTATCAAACATATCGAAACTTGCGCAAGCGGGAGAAAGTAAAACTACTTCTCCCGCTTTTGCTTCCTTACTTCCTTTAATAACACAGTCTTCAAGGGTGCTAATCAATTCGACCGGTATGTATGGAGAGAAAAATTCCGCTACTTTCTGCGCTGAAGAGCCGATTGCATAAATCTTTTTAACCACTTTAAGCGCGGGTTCTTTTATATCGTTGTAGTTATTGCCTTTATCCTTACCGCCGAGAATAAGATAAACAGGCGCATCGAAAGACTTTAAAGCATACCAGACAGAATCGACATTGGTGGCTTTAGAATCATTGTAATATTTAACGCCGTTTAATTCGCGCACAAATTCAATCCTGTGCTCAACTCCCGGAAAACTCCTGAAGGCTTTTTCTATTTTATCATTTGAAACGCCGATAACTTTAGCCGCTGCAAGAACCGCAAGCGCATTTGCAATGTTGTGCTCTCCTTTTATGAAGAGCGAGTCAGCCGGGCAGACATATTCGGCTTTGCCGTTCTTTGCAAAGAACAACTTTCCATCTTTGCAGTATGCCCCGTTTTCAACTTCCCCTTTCAATGAGAATTGAAGTCTGCCGACGGAATTATTGATTTTTTCTGCAGGAGTATTTTTATCATCTGCATTGGTAATAAGGAAATCGTTTGCATCCTGATTGCGCGTAATAGAAATTTTTGCCGCGGCATATTCATCAAAATTATTGTCATACCGGTCGAGATGATCGGGGGTAATATTCAATATCATTGAAAATTTCGGTTTGAAACTATCTATAAAGTCGAGCTGGAAACTTGAGGTCTCAAGCGCGACAAATTCATTTTCTTTAACATCAGCGGCAATTTCGGAAAACGCCAATCCTATATTGCCGGCGGCATACGCCTTTAAACCGCTTTCATTAAGAAGATGGGCGCATAAAGCGGTAGTTGTAGTTTTGCCGTTCGTTCCTGTTATTGAAATGATTGTGCCTTTGCATATAGAAGCGGCAAATTCAAGTTCGCTTATAACTTTTATATTTCTTTTCTTTGCCTCTAAAATAGGATAAGAATCCGATGGAACGCCCGGGCTTGTGATTATAAAATCGCAGTCGAAAGCTCTTTCAGAATGAGCGCCGCATTCGTATTCGATGCCTGCGGCTTCAATACTCTTAATCTGAGCGGACAGTTTTTCCTTAAGGCCGGAATCGCTGATAAAAGGAATACCGCCGAGCTTTTTTACAAGCTTTGCAGCTCCTATTCCGCTCCGTACCGCGCCGAGCGCCGTTATTTTCTTTCCCACTGTTTCCATTATCTCATCTTAAATGAAGCCAGGCTGATTATTATTAAAATTATCTGAATTATATAAAACCTTACTACAATTTTAGGCTCAGCCCATCCCGATAATTCGAAATGATGATGAAGCGGGGCCATTTTAAAAACTCTTTTTCCTTCGCCGTATTTTTTCTTTGTGTATTTGAAATAAACTCTCTGAATCATAACCGAAACTGTCTCTATAAAATAAATTCCGCCGAGAATAGGAATAAGCAGTTCTTTTTTAATAAGTATTGCAAGGATTCCGAAAGCTCCGCCGAGGGCAAGCGAACCGGTATCCCCCATAAAAACCTGCGCCGGGAAAAAATTAAACCAGAGAAATCCAAGGCATGCGCCTATTGCCGCGGCTACAAAAACCGTCAGCTCGCCGGAACCGGGAAGGAAAGTAATATTGAGATAATCGGCATAAATTGCATTCCCCGATACATACGCCATAACAGCAAGGGCAAGCATTACAAAAGCCATAGTTCCCGTTGCAAGGCCGTCGAGCCCGTCGGTCAAATTTACTGCATTCGAGGTCGCTGTTATTATGAATATTACAGCGGGTATATAGAAATATGAAAAATCGAAGTTCAGCCCTTTGAAGAATGGCAGAGTTGTTTCAGTTGCATAATTATGGAACGAGGGTAAGAAATATATTGAACAGCCTATTACAAGCCCTACGAAAATCTGTCCCATAATTTTATAACGCGCAATTAATCCCTGCGGAACCTTCTTAACTACTTTCAGATAGTCGTCGATAAAACCGACTATGCTTAAAACAAGAGTGCCGAACAGAATTAAAACTATGTAAAGGCTCTTAATATCCGCCCACATTAAAACGGGGAGAATAATAGAAAGAATAAGTATAATGCCTCCCATAGTAGGAGTACCCGCTTTTTTCTTATGAGTCTGAGGGCCTTCCTCGCGTATTGGCTGATCGACCTGCCCTTTTTTCAGTTTTGCAATTATCTTAGGCCCGATATAAAGAGAAATAAACAGGCTCGTAATTGCGGCAAGCGCCGAACGGAAAGTTAAATATTTGAATATGTCGAATCCGGGAGGATTAAACACTTTATTAATATATTCGAACAGGTAATAAAACATTACTTACCTCTGCCGAGAATTGTTTTCACAAATTCTTCCATCTGCATACCGCGTGAGCCTTTTATTAAAATTGCGGAACCATTCAAATCAACAGCCTTTAAAAAATCATTTAATTCGTCTCTTGATTCAAAATGTTTCCGGTTAATATTCTTTTTTAAATTTTTGTATAGGTGTTCCATTAATTGGCCGATTGTATAAACCGAATAATTCTTTTTATTAGGAATAATTTTATATAAATCCTTATGAAGCTTTTCCCCTTTTCTGCCGAGTTCGAGCATATCTCCGAGAATAATTATTTTGTTTGAGAACAAAGAAATGTTTTCAAGCACTTCAACTCCCGCCTCAACAGAAGAAGGATTGGAATTGTATGTATCATCGAAAAGGATGAAATCATTTCCTTTCAAGGATTGCAGCCTTCCTTTAACGCAGGAAATTCTTTTAACGCCCGAAATAATTTCCTCTTCAGTCATACCGAGTTTAAAAGCAATTGCGCAAACGGCAAGGAAATTTTTTGCATTTGAATTACCGTAAACCGGAAGTTCAACTGTAATTTCCTTTTTCTTAGAGACAACAGATATAATGGCTTTTCCGTCCGACGTATAGCCGAGAATTTCCCCTTTTACATCCGGTTTTCCGGTAAAGCCGCAGGTAATTCTGTTTTTAAATTTAGATGCATTCTTTTTAAGAACAGGATCATCGGTATTGATAAAGCAGACGCCTTTATTCTTTGCAGTTTCTTTTAATAAAGCCGACTTCTCTTTATATACCCCTTCCCTGTCAATTAAAAATTCAAGGTGCGAATCGCCTATGTTTGTTATAAGCGCAAAATCGGGTTTTGAAATTTTAGCCGAATACTCAATTTCGCCGAAATGGTTGGTGCCCTGTTCAAGAATAAGGACTTCGCATTTGCTGTCTGCGCCGAGGATTGTCATCGGAACGCCGATATGATTATTATTATTTGCAGCTGTTTTTTCAACGGCAAATTTTTCCGAAAGAAGAGATGCAAGCATTTCTTTCGTAGAAGTTTTTCCATTGCTTCCGGTAATTGAAATTACCTTTGCTTTCAGTTTTTTCCGGTGTATTGCCGCAAGTTCACCGAATGCTTTGACTGAATCTTCAACCGTAACGAATGTTGTTTCTATATTGTCGAATTTACCGATATACTGTTTTTCTATTAAAACGGCGGATGCGCCTTTTTTTACCGCTTCGGCGACAAAATCGTGGCCGTCGAATTTTTCTCCTTTAAGAGCGGCAAATAAAGCGCCGGGACCTATATTTCTTGTATCGGTAGATACATAATCAGCCGGAGCATAGGAATCGGGATTCAGAATTTCCGAACCGGGCAGATTAAATAAGTCCTCAAGTGTAATCTTTAATTTTGACATTCTTTTAAATATCTCTCCGCAATTTCTTTATCTGAGAAATGCGATCTTACGCCGTTTATTTCCTGATAGTTTTCGTGCCCTTTGCCTGCAACAAGAATTATTGCATCGGAACCCGATTCATATATTGCCGCGCGTATTGCTTCCTCGCGGTTCGAAATTCTTTTATAATTATCCGTTTTAATTCCTTTTACCACATCATCAATAATCGATTCGGGATTTTCAGTTCTCGGATTATCCGATGTTACATAAGCAAAGGAGCTGTTTTCAGCGGCAATGCCCCCCATAACCGGGCGCTTTGTTCTATCCCTGTCGCCTCCGCATCCGAATACCGTTACAACCGGCCTTTCTCCTTTAACAATATGATGTATTGCAGACAAAGCCTGATTTAGGCTATCGGCAGTATGTGAATAATCAATTATCACCTTCCGGTTTTTATACGATATTACTTCAAATCTGCCGGGCACCTGCGGAGCCTCTTTAACCGCTTCAACTGCCGTATCAACATCAACGCCCAGTTTAACGCAGTTTGCAAATGCCGCTGCCGCGTTGTAAGCATTGAATTTTCCGATAAGGCTTGTTGTAAAGAAATAATTTTTTGAATTGTAATATATTTCGAATGTTGTTCCGTCCAGGTTATATTCAATATTCGAAATTCTGAAATCTGCTTTTTCATTTATACCGTAAGAAAACTTTTCGGCTTTAGAGCCGGCGACAAGCCTTACCGCATTGGGATCGTCAAGATTATAAATCGCTTTTGCGCCGGGACAGAGTTTCGTAAATAAAATCTTCTTAGAATCGAAATAATGTTCGAATGTTTTATGATAATCCATATGATCGGAAGTGATATTGGTGAACACAGCCGAAGCAAAGTTAAGATAATCGGTTCTGTTTAACGCCAGAGCGTGCGAAGATACTTCCATAACGCAGGCTCTGCACCCTTCAGATGCCATCTGCCTTAATAATCCGTTAACCGTGTGGGACTGAGGAGTGGTAAGCATAGTTTTTACTTCCTTATTGCCGATATAATTTGCAATTGTCCCTATTAGTCCGCTTTTTAATCCTGCAAATTCGAAAATATGTTTTATATAAAAAGCCGTTGTTGTCTTCCCTTTTGTCCCTGTAATTCCCGTAAGCATAATTTCCGAAGAAGGATCGCCGTAGAAAATCTTTGCCGCAAGGGGCAGAGCTTTCCTGCTGTCTTCCACAAGTATTTTAACGCAGCCTGAATGGGAGAATAACTGCTCAGGAATATTCTCATCATTATCAAGGATGATTGCTCCGGCTCCTTTATTAATGCATTCAGGAATAAAATCATGCCCATCGGCGTTAGCGCCTTTGATGGCAATAAACAAAGAGCCTTTCTTAACTTCGCGGGAATCGATTGTAAGCGAATCAATTTCAATTAATTCGGCATTTCCCGCAACCTGCACTGCATCCAAATTATTTAACAGTTCATTCAGTTTCATCAGTTAATCGATACCTTTGATAATTTTTTACCTGTTTCACATTTAATTAAACAGATATCTTCTTTTTTATAAACGGTTCCGGCATCAATGCTCTGCGATACAACCGCGCCGGTGCCTATCACTTTGTAATGGAGCCCTGTCTCATTGAAAAAAGCAACCGCTTCTCTTAATGATTTATTTTTCAGATCGGGCATTATATTCCGCCCTGAGGCCGGTTTCGTTTTTTTCACTTCCGTATTCCCTTTTTCGGGAATATCCATATATTCAATTCCCCCGCCTTCATTTGAAATGCTTGCGAGCCAGCTTCCTATTTTTTCATTCTTTCTTAGAATATTCGATTTATCCGGGGCGGTGGAAGGGTCCAATTCTATAATTTGTGAAGCCACCTGCTGAAAAATAGGAGCGGCGACAAGCCCCCCGTCTTTTCCAACTTCCGGTGAGTTGACAAGTATAAGGCATGCAATCTTAGGCTTATCGGCCGGGAAAAATCCGATAAACGATGAACTGTGATGCTCTTTTGAATATTTATTATTCACCAGTTTTCTTGCAGAACCCGTTTTACCCCCTACAAGGACATTTTCGAGCCGCGCATTTTTGCCTGTGCCGTTTTCTACAACGCTGACCATAAACTCTTTGATTTTGGCTGATGTAGATTCTTTTAATACCCGGCGCAATTGAACAGGTTTATTTTCTTTAATTATATTTCCCTGCTGATCGGTTACTTTGCTTACAAGAATCGGCTGAAGCATAGTTCCGCCGTTTATTAATGCGCAGAAAGCGGTTATAAGCTGTATCGGCGTAACCATCGTTTCATATCCGAAGGAAATATATTTTTTAGAATTAAGAGAAAAAGCATCGGGCAGTTTTAACATTCCCTTTGCTTCTCCGGGAAGTTCAACCGAAGTTGCGCTTCCGAATCCGAAATCGCGGAGGTATTTGTAAAAAGTCTTTTTATCAAGCCTGTCGCTCAGTTTTGCCATACCGATATTGCTTGAATATTCAAGCACTTCTTTCACTGTAAGTTTTGAAGTCTTATGCGCGTCCGTAATTACCGCATTCTGAATTTTCCAAACGCCGTTTTCGGTATTAATTATTTCCGATTCTTTAGCAACTCCGTTATCAAGAAAAATTGCCATTGTAAAAGCCTTGAATGTAGAGCCGGGCTCATAAGGGTCTGTTATTATTCTATTCCTTCTTTCTTCATCGGAATAGCGGGAAAAATCATTCGGATCGAATGTGGGGTTATTTGCCATTGCGAGAATTTCGCTTGTATCGGGATTCATAATTATTCCGAGAGCCGAAGCGCCGCCGAATTTTGCAAGTCCATTCTTAAGTTCTTTTTCCAGAATCTGCTGGTAAGCCCTGTCGATTGTAAGAACCACATTATTGCCGGAAGAAGACTGAACGGTTTCGTCTTCATTAACAGTAACCATTTTGCCGAGGACATCCCTTCTTATTGCAAGCATTCCGTCTTTTCCGGTTAATTCTTCATTAAAGGATTTTTCAACTCCGTAAACGCCCCGGCACAATTCATCCACATAGCCCAGCGCGTGAGCGGCAAGCGAACCATAGGGATAAACGCGCGTATAATCGTAAACTTTTTTAAGCCCGTCGGCTACAAAATCCTTAAGCATCAATGCCTTTTCGTGATCCGCTTTCTTTTCCAAATAAATATTTTTTGTGTTTTCATTAATCAGGTTTTCATAATAGCTTTCTTCTCTTCCGAATACCTGAGAAAATTTTGAAGAAATTTTGTCAATTGTTTTTCCTTTTGCCATCCTTGTATCGACGGTAAAAGAAATATCATCTTTTGTATAAGAGAGAACAACGCCGCTGCGGTCTTTAATAACGCCTCTTTCGGCCTGCACATTCTCAAATCTGTTCTGCTGACGGTCGGCAAGGAAAGCAAGGTTGTCGTGATCGACAATCTGGATTTTTATCAGCTTAACTGCAATAATGCAGAGAACTGCCAGTAAAACAATAATCACGGCCAATAAACGCTTACCTGCCATATTTTCCGTTTATTTTTTTCGTTAAGTATTCCAATTGTTTTTTATCCACAATAAGACTGTCCAAATCGATTCCGGGTTTTATCAACCCAAGCGAATCCTGAGCAATAGGGATAATTCTTTCGGCTGCGGTTAATTTCTGTATTTCAATCTGTTCCATTTCAATTTTGTTTTTCTTTCCGGCAAGTTCTTCCAGTTTTGTTACTTTCATTTTCGCCATACTTTTAATTTCGGTAAGAAGAATGACATAGATAAAAAGAACAAAAACCGTAAAGAGGAATGCAGGGAGAAATTTTTTCATAAACTTGCTTTTATTTATCATATCCTTTCAGCCGCTCTAAGTTTTGCGCTTCTTGCTCTTCTGTTAACGTCAATTTCGGCTTGAGAAGGAGTAACAGGTTTCTTCGTGATAATATTGAGTCTTTTTTCCTTGCCGCAGATACAAACCGGCGTTCCGGGGGGGCAAATGCATTCAAGATTTTCGAACTTGAAAAAATCTTTTACAATTCTGTCTTCTAATGAATGGTAAGAAATTATTACCAATCTTCCCCCTTTTTTTAATCTTTCCGCAGAAAGCGAAAGGAAATATTTAAGTTCTTCTAGTTCATTATTTACATAAATACGCAGCGCCTGAAAAACGCGCGATAAAGTTTCCGCTACAAACCGCTGAGGAACTATTCTGCTTACAATCTCTCTGATTTCGGAAGTCCGGGTAATTTTCTTTGTTATCTTGTATTCGGCAATTTTTCGGGCAATCAATCTTGATTTTTTTTCTTCGCCGTAATGGAAAAGTATGCCCGAAATTTCCTGTTCGGAAAGAGAATTAATTGCCTCGTATGCAGGAACGCCTTTATTTTTGTTCATCCGAAGATCGAGAACCGCATCCTCCCTGTATGTAAACCCCGATTCTGCTTCATCGAGCTGATAAGAGGAGACCCCCAAATCAGCAAAGATGCCGTCATATTTATCAATGAACTCGATTTTAGAAACTATATCTATATCCGTAAAAGACGCATTGTAAAGACGCGCCCGCTTGTCGTTTTCAAATTTTTCCAAACAATATTTAAAGGCATTTTCATCTTTGTCCGTGCCTACTAATTTTCCCTTAGGGCCTAGTAAATTGAGAATTTGAGTAAAGTGTCCGCCGAATCCGAGTGTGCCGTCAAAATAATTTCCTTCTTTATTGCTAATTAAATACTCCATACTTTCCGGCATTAAAACCGGAACATGTATTTCTTTTTCCATTAAATTTTCATAACCTCTTTTGCTATTTCAGCATATTGTGTAAGGTTATCTTTAATGTAAGCTTCATAAGTATCAGGGTTCCAAATTTCAATTTTCTTAACTGCGCCGAGAATAAAAACATCTTTCTGAATGCCTGCGTAATCAATTAATGTTTTAGGAATTAATAACCTTGCCTGCGAATCGAGAGCGTCTTCAGCGGCTTCCTGAAGGAACATTCTTATGAACATCGCTTCCTGCGGATTGAACGTATTTAATTTATTCAGTTTTTCAACCGCCAGTTCCTTCCATTGATCTAACGGATAAAGGTCTATGCACTTTGCAGTTCCCCTTGTCATTACAAAGGTATCGTTCGCTTCGGAAGTCATATATTTCCGCAATTTTGCAGGAATACTTACCCTTCCTTTGGCGTCAATCGAGTATTTAAAGCTTCCTATAAACATTTTTTCATCCTTTTCATGGGGAGATTCAACACTTTTCCCCACTTTCCCCCAAAATAACAATTTTTTTGGGGGAAAGTCAACATTTTTTTTCAAAAAAAACGTGATTTACCTCAAAGGATTTGTAAAAGGAAAAAATGTAATAGCAGCGGATAAACCGGGTAGGAGTAAAAATATTTTAAGTTTTAATTGCCGAGGTATTTATCGAGCAATTCTTTTGCCTGCATAATGCCGAGTTCTTTTGCCTTTGTCCAGTCCTGAATTGCCTTATAAAATTCATTTTTAGCCATATAGGCAACGCCCCTGTTATAAAAGGCAAAGGCTTCTTTGGGATTCATTTCAATAGCTTTGGTGTAATCTTCAACAGCTTCGTCATATTTATTTATGTTCATATAGACATTTCCGCGCCTGTTGTACGAACCAACGTCTTTCGGATCTTTTTCAATCATCCGGGAACAGTCTTTTATTGCAAAGCCGGGGTCAATACCGGCCGCCCTTTTGAAATCGTTGATTGCTTTATCGTATTCTTTCAGATTTTCATTTGCCAGCGCTCTGTTGTAATAAGCTTCGGCAAAATTAGGATTGTTTTTTATCGCTCTTGTATAATCGGTAACCGCTTTATCATATTGCCTGAGGAACATATGGGCAAGCCCTCTGTAATGATGCGCCTTTGCATTCCCGGGATCTTTTATAATTGCATCGGTATAAATTGCAATTGCTATTACAGGGTCTTTCTCAATTACCTTTTCCTGCTCAATTGATTCCTTATCAAGAACAAGGGATTCTTTTTCCTTGCCTGAAAAGTTAAAACGCTGTTCAATTTTTTCAATTTCAGGGAGCGCGTCATCATCTTTTTTGCCTATTGCGCTCTGTAACGACTGCTTTTCATTCGGGCGCGCGGATTTAGCTTCTACAGGGGCTGACTCTTCCGGTTTAAGGAGATATTCATAAGAAGAATCCAGTTCCGCCGCTTTTTTATAATCGGTTTTGCATTCGTACTCCATCTTAAGAGTTTTATATGTGCTGCCCCGGTTATAATAAGCTTTGGCAAAAACAGGTTTTATTTTTATTGCCGAGTTAAAATCCTCAATTGCCCTTTCAATGTTCCCTTTATTTTTGTAAAGGATGCCTCTGTTATTATAAGCGTCATAAAAATCGGGTTTAATTGAGATTGCTTTGGTATAATCGGCAAGGGCTTCTTCATTTCTTTCGAGCGCCTGAAATGATATTCCCCTGTTAAAGTAATATACTGCATCCGACGGATCAATCTGTATTGCTTCGTTGTAATTATAAATAGCTTCAATATGCTTTCCCGCTTCGGCAATTTCAATGCCTTTTTTATTAAAGCTATCCGCTTTTTTCTTCGATAAAATACTGGAGAACCAAGTCATATTATTTAAACCGCCGTTTTTTTTAGCTCATTAGTATTTAATTATCGGCTATGCGCGTTTTTTTTTTAG
>Ga0153915_10002055_pt1 | contig 18476 bp, 20 predicted proteins | sample Opewatmetagenome_2_FD_107003 | JGI IMG/M metagenome (GOLD analysis project Ga0153915, IMG submission 107003) | Freshwater wetland microbial communities from Ohio, USA - Open water 3 Core 3 Depth 3 metaG | ecosystem: Environmental > Aquatic > Freshwater > Wetlands | place: USA: Ohio, Lake Erie...
CTCGTTGGCTATGGCGGTCAAAACATCGTCACCAAGGATGGCAAGCTGCATCTCGACGACCCGAAGGTCAAGGCGGCGGCGATCAAGGCGGCGGCCTATCTCGGCGGCGCCTACCGGGAGGGCTACGTGCCGCCGAGCGCGATCAACTGGAACGACGCGGACGACAACAACGCCTTCCACGCGAAGCTCATGGTGATGGACGTCGACGGGACGCTGTCCACCGAGGTCGCGGTCAAGGAGAAGCACCCCGAGTGGTATTACAAGGACATGGTCACCGAGGGCATCGGCTATCCCAACGACAATGCGGGCAAGCCCGTGCCGAGCATCGTCGGGTACACCAGCGGCCTGATCCCGAAAGGGGCCAAGAACGTCACGGTGGCCAAGGAATTCCTCAAGTACTTCAGCCAGCCGAAGGTCGTCGGCGAGTTCATCGAGCTGGGTCTGGGCCGCTGGCTGCCGGTCATGCCGTCGCTCGCCAAGAGCCCGTTCTGGCAGGATCCGAAGGACCCACATCTCCGGGGCTACGTCCAGCAGGGCCTCCTCGGTCCGACCATTCCGGATCCCCTGGTGTTCAACCCGGCGATGGCGGAGGTCCGCAACCAGCACGTGTGGAGCCTGGCCATGATCGACGTGGCCCGGGAGGGTGTGAAGCCGGACGTGGCGATCGACAAGGCCTTCAAGCGGATCGGCGAGATGTTCGCCAAGTATCCGGTCACCTGACGTGGAGGGATGACCATGAACAGCGTCTCGGTCGCCGACGTCGGCCGCCCGGCCCTCCGGTGGCATACGTTCTCGCGCTCGCTGCGCGGCGGGCTCAAAGGCGGCGAATACACGTGGGCGGTCGCCTTCGTGGTGCCCTACCTCGCGGTGTTCGTGACCTTTGTCGCCTATCCGGTCGTCTACGGGTTGTGGATGGGCAGCGAGCCGAGCCTGTACCGCGACCTGTTCACCGACCCGATCTACCAGAGCACGGTGGTGAACACGGTGCTTTACCTCGCGCTCGGCGTGAACGTCAAGATGTTCCTCGCGCTGCTGCTGTCGGGCTTCTTCATGCGCCCGGGCCGGTGGATGAAGGTGCTGCTCCTGATCTTCGTCCTGCCCTGGGCGGTGCCGCAGATCTCGGTGTTCATATCGATTCACTGGATGCTGAACGGCGAGTGGGGCTTTCTCAACAATGCGCTCTACACGCTCTTCCGGGTCGAGGGGCCGTTCTGGCTCAACGACCGGTGGATGGCTCTGGGCTCGGTCATCGCGTCCCACATCTGGAAATGGACGCCGTTCTGGACACTGATCCTGCTCGCCGGCCGGATGGCGATCCCGCTCGAGATCCGCGACACGGCCCGGGTGGACGGCGCAACCGGGGTGCGCGGGTTCGTCCACATCACCTTCCCGCTGCTCGCCAACCTCTACCTGATCAGCACCCTGCTCTCGACGATCTTCCTGCTCGGCGACTTCAACGCGGTCTACTTCATCTCCGGCGGCGGACCGGCGGACTCGACACACGTGCTGGCCACGCTCGGCATCCGCGACGCCTTCGACCTCGCTCAGCCCCGCCTCGGCGTGGCGGCGGTGATGTCGGCGCTCCCGCTGGTGGTGCCGCTCGTGATCGTCCTGATGCGGAAGCTGCGCACCACGGAGGTGCAGCTATGAGCACGATCACGGCGGATCCGAGGCTGGCCTCACGGGCGTCCACGCGAGCGCGCCGGGCGGTGCGGCGGGGTCGCTACCTCGGCAAGGCCGGGGTGCTGGTGCTGTCGGTGCTGCTGGTGGTCTGGACGATCGTGCCGATCTACAACATGGTCCTTATCTCGCTCGAGCCCGAGGGTGACGTGTTCACCGACCACCTCTGGCCGAAGGTACCGTCGGTCGAGAGCTTTCTTGGCGTCATGACCGAGGGCCACTGGTACCTGGAGCACTTCTGGCGCCAGTTCGCCAACAGCCTCTACCTCGGCGCGATGGTGACGTTCCTCACGCTGTTGTTCGGCTCGCTGACCAGCTTCTCGATCGGCCGGATGCGCATCCGCCACGGCTGGCTGGTGAGCAACTGCGCGCTCTTGACCTACGTGATCCCGGCGTCGTTCCTCGCGATCCCGTTCTACCGGATCATGCAAAACTACGGGCTCGCCAACAATCTCTGGTCGGTGATCGCGGCCCTGGTCGCCTTCGCGACCCCCTATGCCATCTTCGTATTCCAGGAGTACGGGCGCAGCATCCCGATCGAGGTCGACGAGTCGGCGCGCATCGACGGGGCCTCGCCGTTCCAGATCTACCGCCGGATCTACCTGCCGCTGATGGCCCCGGCGCTCGTGGCGGTCGGCACCTACGCCCTGCTGCTCGCGTGGAACGAATTCCTCTATCAGTTCCTGCTGCTCTCCACGAAGTCGAGTATGACCGTACCGGTGGCGCTCGCCCAGTTTCTCAACAGCGACCAGTCGCCCTGGAACTACATGATGGCGACGGCGATCGTCTATGCGCTGCCGCCGGTCGCGATCTACTACGCATTCCGCCGACGTATGACCGCCGGGCTGACGATGGGTGGAGTCAAGGGCTGATCTCCACTTCCTGAGCCACCCGCCATCCGGGCACGGCCGATGAGCAGCACACCGCAGGTCCTCACCGCCCGGCCCGCCGCCCTCCACCGGCCGCGACGGCCGTCCTGGCCGCGTCACCTCCACGGGTCTGAGCTCGCCTGGGCGGCCGCCTTCGTTGTCCCGTACGCGGCGGTGTTCCTCGCGTTCGTGGTCTATCCCGTCGCCTACGGGCTCTGGATGGCCCGCGAGCCGTCACTCTATCGCGACCTGCTCCGAGATCCGCTCTATGGGCGGACGGTCGTCAATACCCTCCTCTATGTCGGTCTCGGCGTGAACCTGAAGATGTTCCTCGCCCTGCTGCTGTCCGGCTTCTTCATGCGCCGCCGCTGGTGGATCAAGGCCCTGCTCCCCATCTACATTCTCCCCTGGGCGCTCCCGGCGATTCCGGCCTTCGTGTCGTTCCACTGGATGCTCATCGGCGAGGAGGGCTTCGTCGACAGCGTGCTGTCGGCGCTGTTCGGTATCCCGGGTCCGATCTGGTTCACGCACCGCTGGCTCGCCCTCGGATCGAACATCGTCGCCTACATCTGGAAGTGGATGCCCTTCTGGACGCTGACCTTCCTCGCCGGCCGGTTGGCGATCCCGCAGGAGCTCTATGAAGCGGCCGCCGTCGACGGAGCCGGCGGCTGCCGCCGCTTCACCCACGTCATCTTCCCGCTGCTGGGCACCCTGTATCTGGTCTGCACCCTGCTCTCCACCCTCTGGACGGTCGGCGATTTCACCACCGTCTATCTGGTCTCCGAAGGCGCGCCGTCGTACTCCACGGACGTGCTGGCCACGCTCGGCATCCACTATGCCTTCGACGCCGCCCAGCCGGCGCTCGGCGTCGCCGCGGTGATGTCCGCCCTCCCGGTGCTGATCCCGATCGCGATCGTCCTGATGCGCACCGTCCACACGAAGGAGGTGCAGCTGTGAGCGTCTTGCCGTGCCATCGGCTGCGGCGGCTGCTCGCCGAGGTGGCCTCCGTCACGCTCGGCATCGCGCTCCTGATCTGGTCGCTCGCGCCCGTCTACAACATGCTGCTGATCGCGCTCGATCGCGACGAAGGCGATATCGAGTTCGAGGGTCTCATCTGGCCGCCGGACCCGTCGCTCCACAGCTTTCGCACCGTCCTAACCCAGGGATACTGGCTGGTCGAGGATTTCTGGCACCAGCTCGGCAGCAGCTTCTTCATCGGCCTGATGACGATGGCCCTGACCGTACTGATCGGGTCGCTCGCCAGCTTCGCATTCGCGCGCATGCGCGTGGGCAAGCGCTGGGTGCTCAATGCTTCGCTGTTCACCTACGTGGTCCCGGCGTCCTTCCTGGTGATCCCTTTCTCTCGGCTCATGGCGAGCTACGGGCTCTCCAACTCCCGATGGGCGATCATCGCGGCCAACGTGACGTTCGCCGGCCCGTACGCCATCTTGATCCTGCAGAAGTATGCCACCCTGATCCCGATCGAGCTCGACGAGGCGGCACGAGTGGACGGCGCCTCCGTCGTCCAGGTGTACCGGCGCGTGTATGTGCCGCTGATGACGCCGGCGCTGGTCGCCGTCGGAACCTTTGCGCTGCTGCTCGCCTGGAACGAATACCTCTACCAGTACGTGCTCCTGTCCTCGACCCGCAACATGACAGTGGCGGTGGCGATCGCGCAGTTCTTCAACAGCGACGAGGCGCCCTGGAACTACATGATGGCCATCGCGATCATCTACTCTGTGCCGCCGATCGTGATCTTCTATGCGCTTCGCCGCTACCTGGCCGCGGGACTGAGCGGCGCCGTCAGAGGCTGAGCGCCTGATCCATGGGCTCTCCCTGCCGGGCCAAGCTCCCAACCGTGATCCGCCGCATCAGAAGCTCACGACGCTCGATTCGGAGATCAGGCTAGCGAATTTGATCGGATCCATGAAGGACGCGCTCAAACTCTTGAGGTCTGCTTCTGTCACCCCACGGGCGACCGAGCAGGCGCCTCAGGCAAATACCGGGACTTTCCCTTTGACGACCTTGTCGATCAACTCGGGAAGGGGTGGAAAGCCGACACCATGAACCGTCTTGGCGATAGTCTCCTTGGCCAAGTAGACGCCTTCCCCAATGAGGGCGATCGTAACATCCTTGTCCGCACCTAAAGCCCCTACAGCGGTGATGAACGCCAGGGTACTCTTGGTGGGGTCATCCGTCGCGTGCGTGGCGACCGCCAGTATCTTGGCCATCTTGTTCCCTCCGTTGCCTCCGTGCACTGCATCGCTACGTGACCTCTCGTGCCGCCGCCCCACTCAAGTCCATCTTCTTCCGCTTCGCTAGACCTTCTGAATGACGAATCGAAAGACCGGCTTGTCCCCGTCGATCAGCTCACAGGGATAGCCGAGTTCCTGCATGAGCATCGGGATCGTCTGCTTGGCAGGATAGTAGTCTGTCATAACCTCCAATCGCTCGCCGACAGCCATCTCCTTCAGAGTCATGCGCGTATCAAATGTCGGACCTGGACAAACCTTGCCACAGAGATCCAGACGGCGGTCAATATTCTCAGCGCCCATGATACATCGCCTCCTCGCTCGACCAGACGGCGGCGCGGCGCCGACAGATCGATCTCTGTAGTTGCGGGAACCCGCAAACAACAGCTCCCTGGTGCTCCCTTCGTTTGTAGGACAGTCTTCGCAAACGCGCATGGCTACAGGTCCACTCATTGCTCATCGCGACTTCCATCTCTTCCGGAGCGATCTGATCACGCCGCGCGTGCTCTCCCTCGGACCACGACAGTCGCCCTTTGGAGTGCAGCTTCGGCGCCGCGGGCCGGGTCACCGGCCGACCCCGGGCGCCGGGACCGGATCGGAGCCGTCACTTCCCGCTCGGCCCCGGGCTGGCACGCGCTCGATCTCCATGGTCTCGACCAGGCGGTTGGCGCCGGCCGCCGTGTACACGGCGACGACGTCGAGCTCGGTATCGCTCTCGATGACGGCAAATCCCTTGAGGAAGCCCCGAGTCCGCGTGTGCTTCAAGATGTCCGGGCAATCGATCTCGAAGGCCTCGTCGGGGCCCAGCTTGGTGTCGAAGAAGCGCGACACGGGACCCGGTCGCTCGCCCGGCAGCGCGACCGCAAACTTCTTCCGAAATTCCACGCCGCGTTCGCCCGGGTTGTGCACGTTGATCGCGGTGAAATAGGTCCCGCCGGCGAGCACCGGGCTATCAGGCTTGCCGCAGATGAACTTGGCCGCGTACTGGAACCGCGGCGGGCGCGCGGCGAGGACTTTGAAGAAAAAAGGGTCGATCGACACCGGCACCGGCGTCTGGTTGTCGAGGGCCAGCAGGGTCTTGGTGGCGAAGTTGGCGTTGCGCTGGTAGTGCACGCCGTGAGGGAAGGAGGCCAGATCCGGAGTGTTGTTGGCCGAGAAGATGCCGTAGAAGTCGGGCCCGACCGCCATGAGGTGCACGTAGTCGCCGATGTAGGGCAGAAAGGTGACCGGCGGCGCATTGGCGATCGTTTGGGCGAGGATCAGATCGTCCACGGTGGCGAAGGCATCGGTGGTCCGCTCGAAATGCGTGACCCAGCCCTGGATGACCGTATTGCCCACGACGGCCACCCGGACCACCTGCTGGTAGAGAAACCCGACCGTGCCATCGCTGCTGACGGCCAGCGCCGGATTGGTGGCGTCGGTGATGGTGCGCAGGTCGTCTGACCACGTCTGGCCGCGGTCCAGCGAGCGCCGCACGTGGAGCGTGTAGTCGCTGGTGCCGACCCGGTCTGCCCACGCGACGTAGACGGTGGAGCTGTTGCGTGGGTCGACGGCGATCGTCGCGTTCGATCCCACGAAGCGCTCCTGGCCGAAGGTGGCCTGGCTGGTGTTCGCCCACGGCACGGTGCGGTTCTGCACGACGCGCATTCCGGCCAGGCCGTCGCCGGGATCGACCAGGCTGGTGAACGGGGTGGCCCCGACGCCGCCATTGTCGTCCCGGATCACCACCACGTCCGACGTGATGGTGGCAAAGGGGCTGAAGTTCCCGACCCGGGTCGTCCAGTGGTAGAAGACGCCATAGATGGTGCCGTCGGCATGGACGGCCGGCCGGATGGGCGGCCCGTCTTGCCCGGCCGTAGGCCGGCTCTCGATCCGGATGGTGTTGAAGACCGGTGCCGCGATCTCGGCGTTGAGGGACTGATCGATGGTGGCCGTCCGGCCGCCGAAGCCCGTCGGGCAGCAGGCGTTGTCGCCGACGTATACCCGGTCGGAGCCGCCCACCGTCGTCGCCTGCACGTAGGGCTGGTCGACGAACTGACGATCGACCAGTACGGTCATCGTGGCCGCCCCCTGGAAGTTGCTAGTCCGGAGCACGTTGAGGCGGAAGCCGCCCGGGCGTCGGAGAATGCCCGCGTAGAGGTTGCCGCTCGTCTCGGCGAACCGCACCGTGATGTCGCTCGTCATACCCGAGCCGTCGCTGGGCACGATGCAGTTCGTCGCCCAGGTGTCGCCGCCATTGCTGGAGACGAAGATGGGCGCGAGGTTCGGCCCGCAGAATCCCTGGCTGGGCGTGAAGGCCGACCCGGCCACCTGGCGGGGGTTGGCCGGATTGACGGCCAGGTTCGGCTCGCTGTCCTGGTTGCTCTCGCCACTCTGGGCCAGGGGGATCATGTTGACGACCGTGACCTGTGCCGCATGGCTCTCGCCGGGCCCTGCCAGCAGCAGGGCGAGGATGCTCGCGATCCACCATCTTCGCTTCGAGCGGCCGGGGGTGGTCATCGGCTGGTCTCCTGGCATCTCTTGTGAAGGGGCTCGGTACACATTACCAGTCAGGGTGAGGAGCGGGGAGCGGCGAGCAGTCTCCGGACCCGCACCTGCTGGGCGAGAGGCTGCACATCGAGAGGATCGAGGGCCGTGTAGCCGGGCAGATTGGGATGCGGCTGGAGAATCCAGACGCCCTCCTGGCCCGGCTTGAAGCGGGGCGAGGTGGCCCACGCCACGTCCAGCGTCCCGGGCATCAGCACGACGACTTCCTTCAAGGCGCGATCACCCTTGAGCACCGTCGATATCTGGAGTATGGCCTCCTGCCACTGGGGATCGTGCTCACTGCCGCCGGCGGATGGATCGGCCGGCGGCCGGGGTGCGGTGCGTAAGATCTTCCCGACCACTACGAGCTGGGCGCTCGACACGCGTGCCCGGAGTTCTTGATCAGCGATCGCTTGACGAGCCGCCGCGACGCGCCTGGGGAGATCGGCGCCACCTCGCCCCATAATCCGGCCCACTTCCTGCAGCGCGATACCCTCGCCGGCCATCCAGCCCCGGGCGAAGAACACAGCCTGCTCGCCGGACTTGAGCCCGGCCGAGCTCTTCATCAGGACGGTGATCTCCCGACCGACCAGCCCCGGATTCGCCTTTGGGGTCTGGAAGACCTGGTTCACCTTTACCACCGCGGTGCTCGGCGAGACCGGCACCTCCGACGTGGACGTGGCCCCGGCTTTGACGATCACGCCCTGGAAGATGAAGCTGGACTGTCGCACGAGGTCGTCGAGTGCCGACTGCGCCCACACTGGCGCGCCGAGGCCAACCGATACGAGGACGACGAAAGCGGCGAGCGCCACGCGTCTTCCGCCTGATCCCATGGTGCCCTCCATTTCCCAATGGGTCATCGGTGCAAAGGACTGGACCGGAGGCCTGCACCATGGGAACGCCGCTCCGATGGGCCGTCAAGGGGATTGTGTGGCTACACGGCAGCTGGCAGCTCAGGCGGAACCCTCGACCCTCGTTACACCCCTCACGCCCAACGTTTCTGACCACCCGGGCCATGTAAGTCGCCGCTGGTCCCGGTTGGCCCCGAACCTGGAGTTGAAGGTTTCGGTGCTCGTCGGAACCCTGTCTCGCTGTTGAGTCCCAGGATCGCCCGCTCCTTCCCTACCCCCTTCTGACCACCCGCTGCCGCATGATCGCGCTCACGCTCGGGAATGCCTTCTGCGCCGCCGGGGGCACGGGTTTCCACTCGGCGGTGCCAGGCCGGCCCGTGAAGTAGTCGAACGGAAGGGCGCCCGGCCCCTCCGGTCGACCCACCACGATGCGGCCCACCATGCCCGCCACTTCGTGCGGCATGCAGAAGTAGTCGTAGACGCCGGGCACCGTGAGCGTCACCTCGAAGTGACTGCCCGGGTTCACGAGGAAATGTGAGTCCCACGGCTCCGCCCGGTCGGGGATCCGGAGCGAGTGGTGGTCGTTCCTGGGATGGTAGGCCGTCGTCGTGTGCACGTTGGACTGGACGACCCAGCGGACCGTCTGACCTGGCTCGACGTGGAGCCCGATCGGATCGAACCATACCTTCGTGCCGAGGGGGTCGCTCATCATGTGGATTTCGACCGGGGCGCTGGCGCCGGTCCGCCACGGCACGGCGAGGCCGACGAGCGCGAGCCCGCCGGCCGTGAGGAACCCTCGCCGTGTCAGCATGGGGCGCGCGGCCTACTTGAGCGCGGCCGCCTTCTCCGGGGAGACGTACCAGACCACGACGTGGTAGTGCGGCTCAGGCACCCCTGGGTGTCCGGCATTGAAATACATGTCTACGTGGTCCACCTTCTCCTGGGCCGCCACCAGGTTGCTGAAGCCCTTGTGCGCCTCGATGTCCTTGATCGGGATCATGTACACCGAGCTGACCAGCTTGCCGTCGCGGTCGTAGGCGAGAAACGGCCCCGCCGGGAGCGTGGCGGGCTTGACGTACAGCGTGCCGAGCCCCGGCAGGAAATCGGGCAGGGCCACCAGCGTGCTCACCTTCTTGTAGTCCCCGCCGGGCGGGGCGGTCACTTGCGCCTGCGTCCGGGTGGCGTGGCTGGCGAAGATGGCGAGACCGAGGACGAGGATCGCGAGCGCACTGCCGAGTCGTTTCATGACACCCTCTTGAAGTTTTGGGTTGGGAAACTCAAGCGCTGAACGGTATGGTAGGCACAGCGAGATAGATACGCAAGTAGAAATTATCTAAACTACTATAAGATCATGGAATCCCTCACCGGACCGAGGCTAGAAATCCTGGAACTGCTGTTACGCCGGGAGCTTAGCTCGCAGATGCTCGCCGAGCGGCTCGGTGTGACCCCGGCGGCGATTCGGCAGCACCTGACCACGCTCGAGGCCCTGGGCCTCGTCGCCCGGCGCAAGGTGGTGACCCAGCCCAGCCGCCCCACCTATCTCTATCGCATCTCACCCCAGGGCATGCGGGTCTTCCCCAAGCGCTATGACCTGCTCCTGACCCAACTCATCGAGGTCCTCACCGAACGCCAGGGGCCGGACGGCGCCGGGGCCATCATCGAGGCCGCGGCCCGACGCATGGCCGAGCGGGTGCCGGCTCGCGTGACAGTCGCCGACCGCCAGGCCCGCTGGCAGCGACTCCTGGAATGGCTCGAAGCGGAGTTCTCGTGGCAGGCCGACGTGGCGGACGAGGCGGGCGAGGCCCGCCGGCTCACCATCCATCAGTGTCCGTTTCAGGACCTGTCCAAGACCCAGCCGGATGTGTGCGGCCTCTTCTTCGGCACGCTCATCCGGTCGGTGTGCGGAGATCTCCGGGTCGACCACGCCGGTGCGGCCGCGGTGCCCGCGTGCTGCGCATTTGTTGTGAGTTGAGCGCCGTCGAGCCGCCGGTCGTGTAGATCGGCGGGAACTCCTCGCCGGTGAGATTCGCGGCTTCTTGGAATGGGCACCGCACGAAGGTCACTTGAGGGACTCCGCCAGCCTTTCGCAAGCCTCGATGTTCGTGATGTGGCGCGTCTTCATCTCCCGGAGAAACCCGCTGACGGAGGCGGGGAGCGCTTCGCCGAGGAGATCGTCCAACCGCCTAACGACCCACCCTTGGCCCCGGTTCAGAAACCGAAGTCGCGCGGCGAGGGTAGGCTCGCCCATGACCTTCTCCGCGAAGTCCCCCTTCTTCTCTGACATGACCCCGCCCAGCGTCTTGATGCAGCGAACGAGCCCGGCGCAAGACCACGCCTCGTCGTTCCTGACCCCCTCGAAGAGCTTCTGCATCTCGGAGCTGCGGGCCTCGGGAAAGAGGCGGGAGAGCGTCTCCACACCCGCCCGCTCCGCCTCGAGCAGCTCATTCAGCCGCTCAACAGCCGTCATACCTCATCCTCCTCCCCTGCCTTGCCTTGTCCGAAGACCCACGTGCCGCCCGCGGGTAGTGGAACGTACACCGGCTGCGGCCGGCTGCGCGGGTCCTGGGTAGAGCAGCCGACCCCTTCTGACCCTCAAGAACGCCGTCCGGCGATGAACTGTCGCGGTCTTCCGGCTCTGGATGTGTAGAACGCGCCAACCAGCCACGGTAAGGGCATCGGCGATCAGCGACCGGTGACATCGCGCCACGAACGCCTCGGCGCACATGATTGCGGTCCTTCGCTTACGCGCCGCGGCTTGAAGATCCCGCAGCCCCCTCTGAAAGTCCTTCGATTGCATATGGTCCGCGAAGCCGCGGAAGGACGCGTTGATCCAGCCGGCGTTCGGCGATCCCTTCTGGGCATGCCGTAGCCCGCCGAGCCTCGGCATGTGCTGGTATCGAATGCACGCGGCCTTTAGGCTGCGGCGCAGGGCCCCCTGATCGTACTGCGGGTTGTGACGAGAGCGCGGGATCGTCCTCACGTCCACGACCTTCGCGATTTCGTGCGCCTCCAGCAACGCGAGGAACTCGTCGATGGGGCGGATCGAATGCCCGATCGTGTACAGGACCGGCCGTCTCATGCGGCTTCCTCGAGCGTCCGCTTCGCGCACTCGAGCGTTCCGACAAGAACGCGCATCGATGTCCTAGGATTCCGTGCGGCGTCTGCCGCGCCGTCGTTTCGACGCCGCCCGCCTCGCTGCCGGGCGACTGAGCCTGCGCAGTACAGATCCCTTGTGCATGGCAAGATGGTCCGTCTTGTCGCTCTCGATCAGGTATTGCGGCGTCGCTTTCGACGCGCGTACCGTGTAGCCCTTGAATGTGATGGGCGTCGTGATCTTCCTTCGGATGGTTCCTCTCACGCGCCCTGCTTCGGAGTTCCAGCTCACATGGTCGCCAATCTTGAACTCGACGGGCACGGCCTTTCCCTCCTTGGCTGGACAGCGTCCCCGCGCGAGGGCCGCGTCGCGTCCACTCGTCCCCCACGTGGGCTCCTGCTTGAACCGCTCCAACTGCTCGGCGAGCCGCACGTGAAGGAGAGGTACCGTCACAGGCCGGTCAGCCCTGGCCCTCCTGCCGGCCCTGACTGGACAGCCCGTTGCAATCGCAAGCGGCATGAAGGCGAAGACTCCCAACGAGAAGTAATACACGGTTCCAGCGGCCGGATCCAGGTTCGCGAAGTACTCGTGGATCGAGAGACCGCGAAGCCCAAGCATCAGCGAACCTTCCGCAATCAGAAGCAACACGGGAGCAATGCCCACCCATAGCCAGGCGTGCAGTCCGCGTGGACGGAACCTGCAGTCGCCGCAAGCTCTCCGGCGCCCCATACACGCTCTCGCTGCAGGAATAGCCCAGAAGACGACATCTGTCACATTTCGGCCCAGGGCTGACATTTCCCGCGGATCCGCAGGGGCCAGCACCCTTCAAGTCTCCGAAGATATGCACCTTTCCGCCGTTTCAGACCCTCCAGAACTGGCGCGCCCCTTGCTCCTTCAACTTCTTCAAGTCGAGCCTGGTTGACCGCTCCGGGATGGGGAGGGAGCAGATGCCGAAATTGACCCTGGTCATGGAACGCAAACCCGTGCGCGTGTTCGATGTGAACTCGTCCACCGTCAACATCGGGCGCGGAGAGGACATGCACTTCGTGATTGACGACGCCTCCGTCTCTCGCCGCCAGGCACAAATCCGGTTCGATGCTAACGGCCGTTGGACCATTGCCGATCTTGGGTCCATCAACGGGACGTTCCTCAACGGGCAGCGCCTGACCTCAGCCCAACCACTCGAACGCGGCGACGAGGTCTCGTTCGGCAAGTTCTCCCTGTTCTTCGATAGCGCGCTCACCGGACCGGCGCGCCTCGAGGAGCCGGCACTCTTCAAGCCAGGCGGGGCGCATACGCAGACGGTCTACATGAGCGCCGAGGAGGCAGAGCACCTGCGCCGGGCCGTCGCCCAGCAGCGGCGGGCCCAACTCCAGTGGGAGGCCAAAGGCCAGCACGGGACATTCATTCTGAACGGCAGCGGTGTCCTGGTGGGACGTAGCCCGCTGTGTGATCTTCAAGTACCCGCGGGTCCGAAGCAGCATCTGCTCGTTCTTCGGAGCCAGTTCGGCTTCGAGGTGCGGAACCTCTCATGGTGGCATCACATGAAGGTCAATGGCTGGACCGTCGAGCAGTCCCCCCTGGAAAGCGGCGACGTCATCGACGTTGGCGGCTTGCACCTCACCTTTCTCGACGAGCTCGTATCCCAGGCGTCACGGTCGGCCCCGGCCCGACGACCGGCATTGACCGACGTGCGGACCTCCTCACCTCATCATGGCCAACATCGTGGTCGATAGAATCGACCGCTACGAGATTCTCGCCGAGCTCGGTTGCGGCGCGACAGGCATCGTCTACAAGGCCCGCGATCCCGAGCTCAACCGGCTTGTCGCCATCAAGACTCTCCGAGCCGCTCGAGACCTACCCGCAGACCAGTGCGGGCAGCTCCAGCGGCGCCTCCGGAGCGAGGCGGCCACCGTGGCACGCCTGAACCATCCCAACATCGTCGCCATCCACGACGTCGTCATCTGGCACGACACCCCGTGCATCGTGATGGAGTTCGTAGAGGGTTGGACGTTGGCGCATCTCATCGCCCAGGGCCCATTGATACCCGCCCAGGCCGTTCACATTCTCCTCCAGATCTGCGACGCGCTGGAACACGCCCACGCCCTGGGTGTGGTTCACCGGGACATCAAGCCCGGGAACATCCTGGTGAGCGAGACAGGGCTCGCCAAGCTGGGGGACTTCAGCTTTGCAGACTTGACCGGTCCTCCCGGAGATGCGACCGGGACCCTGGTAGGCACGCCTGGATACATGGCGCCCGAGCAGGTCACCGACGGGAAGACGGACGCACGGAGCGACGTATTTTCCCTCGGGGTCGTGCTCTACGAGGCTATAGCTGGGGTGCGAGCATTCCCTGGTTCAGACCTGGCATCGGTCCTCTATGACCTCGCACACGTCGAGCCGACCTCACCGCGAACATTCAACACCGCAGTCAGCCCTGCGCTCACCGCGGTCGTTCGGCACGCCATGAGCAAGCGGCCAGACGCACGCTACGAAAGCGCTCGGGCGTTTGCCCACGCACTCGCTCTGGCACGCGATGTCAAGAGCACGCCCACCGGCCCAGGGACCCTTCGGACCGTCGGCCGAGCCCTCACCCTCGGGTTGGTGAGCCTTGCCATTGCTGGGAGTGGAAGCGGTCCGTTCGACGCCGCGCGCACCGTGGCGCCAACGGCAGGGCCCTCTGGCCGCACCAACTTCGTGACCAAGCCATCTGCTCGGCTGCGACCGACCGTACCGAATGAAGTCACTCACCCACTCGAGACGCGGGCTCGCGGGGTCGACACCCCTTCTGCGATCCCGCCTCCGGAGCGCAGCGGTCGACGTATTGTCGCCTCGAGGAGACCTGACGTAGGCCAGACCGCGGGACGCGCAGATCTCTCGGTTACATCGTCGCGGGCCCCTGACACCCTCGGGACCACCCGATCATCCGCGCGACAGGGATGCCTCAGCGTGAACGCCATCCCATTCGCCACCGTAGTGGTCGACGGACAAGTGCTCGGGGAGACGCCCGCAGCGTGCTTACGTGTGGGCCTGGGCGAGCATCGCGTCAAGCTCCAGCAGGGTGGCGACCAGAGTCCGGAGCGCGTGGTGCATGTCGCCGAACAGCACACGGTGGAGCACCCCGTGCGACTGATCTATGACTTTCGCTCTCAGCAATTCGGCGACTGAGGTCACCGACCCATGCGTCCTGTAGTGCGTGGTTCATGGCACACGGCCCGAATCGTAAGTGCGTGCACCCTCGTAATAGGGGGCTGCGCCTCCCTGGAGAGCACCACGACGACCCTCGTGACGCCCGTAAAGTACGCGTGGGTGGGGGCGGACAGGGGGCTCCGTACACACCTGCAACGCGGACTGACCCAGCTAGCATCCGCGGACTCCCAAGGGGCGGTGCGCTCGCTGAACCGTGCAATCTGGGACCTACAACGGATTGAGGACCGCGGCCTACGTATGGAGGAACTTGCGCGGGCCCACCGGGCTATTGGAGATGCTTACCGAAGTGGGCAGAAACCGGACTGGGCGCAAGACGAATGGAAGCTGGCGGCCGCATTCGACGCGCGCTCTGTTCAGGCAGTTGTGCCGGGGGATAGGCCATCCCCCCTCGACCGCGGAAAGGCTGCGTATGTGTCAGCCCACTTCCCTGACTCGGTATTTTGGCTGAGGCGGGCATTGGTCGACGTCGAAGAGGCGGAGGAGTTCTTCGCGCGTCTGAAACAATTGGAAGAGGCGCATTGTTACCTCGGCTTCGCCTACGTTGCCCTCGGCCAAGAGGACCGCGCAAGAGAGGAGTTCCACCGACTGGCGGCTCTGGACGCGTCCGTGACGTTCTGCTCGTGTGCGGCAGCCCCAAAAGCGCGCCGTCTCATCAGCGACGTGCAACGGAGTACTCCGCGGTGAGGGTCGAGGTATGCGGAAGAACGGACGTTGGCCGGACGCGCCCCGGTAACGAAGACTCGCTTCTGGTAGCAGATCTGAGCGATTCGTGCGTCTTTCGACAATCCGTCGTCCTGGACCGAAAGGTCGGAAAGTGTGGCTTTCTCCTGGTGGTCGCGGACGGGATGGGCGGGATGGCTGCCGGCGAGCTCGCTAGTGGCATGGCGACTGATGTCATCTGCTCACATCTGATGCAGCCGTCGCTGCCGAAGGCAACCCAGCCCGGGCTGTTCGCGGAGCGGCTGCAGGAGGCACTCGAGACGGCCAATCGTGGCATTCACGACTATGCACTAGCCCACCCCGAGTTGAGAGGAATGGGCACGACAGCGACGGCGGCAGGCCTCTTGGGCGACTCTATCTATGTCGCCCACGTGGGCGACAGTCGAGCGTACGTGGTTCGGGAGCGGCGGATCCGCCAACTGACACAGGATCAATCGCTCCCGCAGGCGCCGGTCGAGACAACCGACCCACCGGTGCCGGCTAGTAACCGGAGGAATGTGATCCTGCAAGCCCTCGGGCCGACAACACAGGTGAGTGTCGCCATGACCCGCCAGCGAGTGCAGAAGGAGGATGTCGTCGTCGTCTGTTCCGATGGACTGTCGGGTGCTGTTTCGAGCACTGAGATCGCCGGTGTTGTGTCGGTCGAAGCCAAGATGTCCGTGGCGTGTGATCGTCTGATAGATCTGGCCAACGAACGTGGGGGACCAGATAACATCACGATCATCCTTGCTCGGGTCGTAAGGTAGAGATCTGGGTGGATATTGACCTGTTGCCACTTCAATCACAATTCTGGCCGTCCCCCTGCAGGGGGTAGAGGGATACATCCGGGGGATCACGAGCGTCAGGATGGTCGCGGCGGTCACCGCTAAGACCGTCCCCACTAGGAAGAGCGTCCAAGTATCCGCTCTCGTCGCACCGAGGGCCACGATCACGAAGAAGATCGGAAGGTCGAGGAAGTGCGTGAACGTCGGCACGTGGTGACGGCGGGCTTCCTCAAGTTCCGAAGGCAAGGTGCCTTGCCTGAGCGCTTCCGTGGTGAGCCGATTGAGTCGCACGAAGTACAGTCGCGTAATGGTATTGCCTTCAATGAACTCGAACGCAAAGAGTGCCACCATGCCCGCCAGCCAAGGCGTTCGCAGAAACGCCCAGCCACCATAAACCGTGACGATCAGCCAGGTGCCAGAGCCAAGCAGGAGGAGGGAGCTGCCGGACCTGTCGTGAACGGAGGTCCGCGAACCACACGCCGATCAGCCCCGCCCCCATCAGTGTGAGGCCGAGAAGGTGGAAGAACTTCAGCAGCGGATACGGCGAGGCCTTCATATGCTACTCCGGCAACTTGGTGGGGGGTACCCGCTAAGGCGGATACCCCCGGAAGTTGGGCCGTCGGGGTCGATCAGCGGGAGACGAGAACGGGGATCTTGCTGTGGGTCAGGACCTTGCGGGTCTCGCTGCCCAGAATGAGGCCCGCGACCCCCTTGCGTCCGTGAGAGGCCATGAAGATCAGGTCGCACCCCCTGACGGTCGCGGTGTCGATGATCCCCTCGTAGGGGTGGTCGGCTGTGACATGCGCGACCTCGCACTGAACGCCCGCCGCCTTTGCCGCAACCGTGATCGCGCCGAGAAACTTCTCAGCGCGGTCCTCACAGTCCTTCTTGTACTGCTCCGCCGTGTCGCTGACCATCATGGGGTCGAGGGCGAACACATGGAACGGGATCGAGACGGTCATCCCCGATACCTTGGCCCCAACGGATTTGGCGAGGCCGATCGCCTGCTCGATCGCCCTGGCGGAAAGCGCAGACCCGTCGGTCGGAACTAGGATGTGCTTGTACATAGCTCCCTCCTTTCCGGGTTGTCCCCTCCGTAGGAGAGCACGATCCATGCCCGAACGGAAGTCTCGGGAAATTAGGCCCTTACGTCGGTTCGTGCTGAATTGGGGGCGCTGCGCCCCTTCCACAGTGGGGCATTGCGACCCCGCCCCCCTTCCAGCGTCGGGCATTGTCTGGATATGCCGGCGCCTGATTCCGCGCTTGGTGTCTTTCGTCCATCGAGACTTCTCTCCTGGTTCACGGGCTCTCCCTGCCAGGCCAAGCGATGGTCAGCAGAAAGGCGCTGTCTTCAAGGGCATCGAGGTCATGAGCCACGCCCTGGTCGAGTGCGAGCAGACTCCCCGCACGCAGATCGAACGTCCGTCCGAGCGCTCGCAGCCGGAGGTGGCCCCGAACGGTATGGATCGACATTCGTCCCTCCGTTTGATGTCCCGGAATATGCGTGTGCGCCTTGAGTGCAGTGAGGACGATCCGAAAGTCGTCGTACTTCGCGAGCGTCTTGGCGTTCTGGCCACCCGTCGGCTGGGGCTCACAATGAAGCTGCTCGAGCTCACGCCCGAGATCGAATTCCAGAAAGGGCGCGGCCATCGGCTGCGGGTGCGGTCTCCGGTGCTGACTGTCTTCGTGATGGGCGTCTGACATGGTGAGCCTCCCAGTCTCCGTTCAACCGGCGTTCGCGGTGAGGTAGAGATGCCTCGCCGTCCTCCAGAGCCGGCCGACAAAAGCGGCCGCACGCCGCACGAGGCTCGCTGCGGGCCCCCGACACTCATTCGGCACGACGCGCTCGGCGCCGATGATGCTGCATCGCCTCCTCATTTGCGACCCTGCTAGCCACCCCTGACGCGCGGTATCACTCGCCCGGGCCAGGAACCCGTCAGCCGGACACCGACGTTAGACTACCTCCTTCGCCTCGATGTCGGCCAGCACGACCGGGTATGGCCGCCGGATAGTGTTCTGAATCTCAGCGACCGTGCTGGTATGCCGCACAGGATCAATCAATGGCACCATATTGGCCCCCTTGATCTCTTCCAGTCGCAAGCCAAGCCGCCGTGCTTGAATGCCGAAACCGAGAAGCGCCAAGGTCTAGCCTGTCGCTTCCCTCGCCGGAACGCGAAGACCAAGAAGTATTCCCTTTCGGCCCGCCCGGTCTGGCAGCGGCCGCACCAAGACATTCTTCCCGCCTTCATTGATAGGCCTACGGCTCTTAAACTCTGGGGGAAAACTTCAGCAATTTCGGGCTGGTGGCCCCAAACGGGATTCGAACCCGTGTTTGCTGTCCGCCACGCGCTTTCTTAATTGGAGCAGCCATTTGCGCAATGTTGACTCAACGCCGCGCGACCCGGGATTCAAATTCGGCCCCGATTCTAGTCCCGAGCCCGTGAGCCGAGGGGCGTGAAACAAGCCAAGTCCCATGAGCTGAGACTCGAGCGAGACATTCCGCGGCAAAA
>Ga0153915_10002056_pt1 | contig 18473 bp, 24 predicted proteins | sample Opewatmetagenome_2_FD_107003 | JGI IMG/M metagenome (GOLD analysis project Ga0153915, IMG submission 107003) | Freshwater wetland microbial communities from Ohio, USA - Open water 3 Core 3 Depth 3 metaG | ecosystem: Environmental > Aquatic > Freshwater > Wetlands | place: USA: Ohio, Lake Erie...
CCTGCGATCAGCGCGTCTGCGTCCACGGCGATTTCCGCTGTCTCACGTGGCTCACGCCCGAACAGGTCATGGACGCCGCCGAACGCGCGCTTGCGCGAGCGCTACGCGCTAAGGGCTGAGGGCGAAGCGCGGGCAGCCTTCTGCTCTCAGCCCTTAGCGCTAGAATGTCCTCATGACCGTGGCAACTCAGGCGACGATGATGTCCCGGCGCCACGTCGCACTCGAGCAGGCCGGCCTGCTCGCGCTGTTCGGCGTCGCCGGGGCGCTGCAGTTCTCGATTGCCATCGCGCAGATCCTCCTGGCCGTCTCGGTCGTCTGCTGGGTTGCGCTCATCGTCGTCGACCGCGAGTCGGTCGACATTCCATCCTTCGCGTGGCCGCTCGTCGCGTACGCCGCGCTCACCCTGCTGGCCACTGCGTTCTCGCCCGATCCGCGCACGAGCCTGATGGCGTGCAAGCAGATGATCCTGTTTCTGCTGGTGCCGCTCGTCTATCGCTTTGCCCGCGGCTCACACGCGCAGACGATGGTGACGGTGATTGTGTCGTTTGCCGCCGCGGCGGCGGCCGTGGGCATCTTTCAGTACGGCGTGCTGCATTACGACAACCTCGGCCAGCGCCCGCAGGGCACGCTTGGGCACTACATGACGTACTCGGGGCTGCTGATGCTTGTCATCGGCACCGCGCTGGCGCGGATTCTCTTCGGCGACCGCGATCGCCTGTGGGCGGCGCTCGTCGTGCCGGCGCTCGCCGTCGCGATTCCGCTGACGTTTTCCCGCAGCGCCGAAGTCGGTGCCTGCGCGGCCGTCGCGCTGCTGCTGTTCCTGAAGGATCGCCGTCTGCTCGCGCTACTGCCGGTGCTCGCGTTGATCTTCTTTGTCGCCGCGCCCGCGCGCGTCACGAATCGCTTCGAGTCGATCTTCAACCTGAAAGATCCGACGAACCGCGATCGCCTCGTGATGCTGCGCGAGGGCGTGCACATGGTGAAGGATCACCCGCTGCTCGGCATCGGGCCGAACATGGTGCAGCCGTTGTACGCGCAGTACCGCGAGCCGGACGCCGTGAACGTGACCAATCCCCACCTCCACAACGTCCCGCTGCAGATCGCGGCCGAGCGCGGCCTGCCTGCGCTTGGCGCGTGGATCTGGTTTGTCGTGGGATTGATCGTCGCGCTCTGGAAGCAGATGGGCGACAGACGTCAGAAGCTGCTCGCCGCCACCGCTCTCGCCGCGGTCGTCTCCATGCTCGCCGCGGGGATGTTCGAATACAACTTCGGCGACTCGGAATTCCTCATGCTGTTCCTCATCCTCGTCACCTTGCCTTTTGCGGCCATCAGGCCGAAGACCACCTAGCAGGTCGTTCAAGAGGTTCTAGCGGTTCGAGAGGTGCTAGAGGTTCTCGAAAGGTTCGAGAGGTTCTAGCGGGTCCGGACCGAGAGCGCGATCAACCCGCAGCCGGCGCCTCATCTGACTGGAGTTCGGAGACGGCTGCTTTGTTTGGCCAGCAAGGAATTCTCCGAGGCCAGTCAGCGCAGTCCTCAAGGCGACGGCCGCACCCCTTCGAGACAGTTGAATGACCTCGTTGAGACCAGAGGCACTTGAAAAACAGACTTCGTCATAGGCGCAAATCGGCAGCTGCCGATTGTTTTTGAAACGGCGGTCTGGCCCGCCGCTCTTGTTGACGTACCGCCACGTGCTGCCAACGACACTTGCATCTCCGGACACAGCCTCATCCTCGACAAACCTGCTCTCCGCGCGCTCCATAACGAGGTCTCGGTAGCTAATCGCCCCAACCGCATCGCTCTCGAAAACAAGCAATCGATCAGGCATGAAGGCCATCGTTTTCTTGCCAACGGGAATCAGCGGGAATCGACGTTTGTCTTGAGAAATGGCGCCTCGCGGCCCTTGCTCAAAGCGACACGCTCGCGCCTCACCACGGCACCGGCACCCGCATGATACTTGCGATTTCGCACGTCACCGCGCGCTTCAACACGCCACACGCGGCCGCACGACCGAAGCTGGTCGAACGAGTCATGCAGCGCCTGGTAAGCACATTCGGCTTCGGGTTCGAGATCGTAAAAGACCACGGTCGTCTTGCGCAGCGCGTCTTGCATCGATGCGATCCAGCAGCAGCCGATACACAGAGGTGCCAGCCCCGCCAGCAGGCCGCCGCTCGCACCGGCATTTGCTGCAATCAGAAGAGCCAAGGCGCAAGAGGCGGCGGCCACGGGAAGGAATCGCACCCTCTTTCGCTTCTCATTGAGCTCCCGCAGCAGTTCACCGCTCGAACCGTCCACCATCTTGAGCACTGGGCCGCTTTCAATGTTCTCAAGTGGACCTGCCGTGTCATTCGGTTTCGTGGACGGAATCGGCGGTGGCGCCGGCGTCGGGCTCGACGTCCCAAGGCTGTGGCGGAAGTAGAGCCCGCCACGTCCCATATGAACGTAGTTCCCCCTGGGCCCGGTGCCGACGCGAAGTCCCTTGATTCCTGCAGAGACACCTATCCCAGATTTGGAAAGATTGAATCGAAGCGGACCGACACTCAGGCTCTTTCGGATGTAGAAACCCATATCGTTCGGTTCAGCCCCGGTCTCGGAGGATTTCGCACGCCGTCGCGGCAGAATTCCTAGAACCTCTTGAACCCTCTGAGAACCTCTAGAACCTCTAGCACCTCTCGAACCTCTAGAACGACTAGTGCCGGAAGTGACGACGTCCCGTGAAGACCATCGCAATCCCGTGCTCGTCCGCAGCAGCGATGACTTCCGCGTCTTTGACTGACCCACCAGGTTGAATAACTGCCTTCGCGCCGGCGTTGGCGACGACGTCGAGGCCGTCGCGGAACGGAAAGAACGCATCCGAGGCGCAGACCGATCCGGCGAGCGACACCTTGGCGTCGCGCGCTTTCATGACGGCGACGTTCGCGGCGTCCACGCGGCTCATCTGGCCGGCGCCGATGGCGAGCGTCTGGTGGGCGTCAGTAAAGATGATCGTGTTCGACTTGACGTGCGCGCAGATGCGCCACGCGAAGCGCAGCGCGGTCCACTCCTCGGCCGTCGGCTGACGTTTCGTCGGGACGCTGAATCCGTCCGGCAGCGAGCCGGCGCTCCACGGCTTCCCGGCCTCCGACACGACATCCCGCTCCTGCAGCAGCATGGCGCCGAGAATCGAGCGGACGTCGACGCCGCTCCTCGCCTGAGAGAAGTCGGCGACGACGACACGCATGTTGGTCTTCCTCGCAAGCACAGCCTTCGCGGCGTCGTCCACGGCCGGCGCAATCACCGCGTCGATGCGGGTCGAGGCGATCGCTTCGGCCGCCGCGAGATCGATCGGCCGGTTGAGGCCGATGATGCCGCCGAATGCGGAGACCGGATCGGCTTCGCGCGCGCGGACGTAGGCCTCGGCAATCGAACCTCCAATCGCCGCACCGCAGGGATTGGTGTGCTTGATGACAGCGGCGGCCGGTTCATCAAACTCGAGGACGATGCGCACGGCGGCGTCGAGGTCGAGGAGATTGGTGTACGAGAGCTCCTTGCCTTGAATGATGGACGTCCGGCTGAAGCCGGACGCTACGAAAGCGCCCGCGCCGGATGCTGCGGCCGATCCATACCAGGCCGCCCGCTGATGCGGATTTTCGCCGTACCGCAGATCGCGAATCTTCTCCAGCGCGAGCTGCGCGCGCGACGGCAGCAGATCCGGCTGTCCACGTTCGAACGTCGTCCCGCGAAGCGTGACCTCGCCGAGCGTCGCCGTGATGCCCGTGTCGTACGACGCCGTGTGCGCGAGCGCCTTGCGCGCGAGCTCGAAGCGGAACTCGAGGCTCGGCGTGGCGTCGAGCTGGCCAAGCAGCCGTCCGTAGTCCGCCGGGTCGACGACGACGAGGACGTGACGGAAGTTCTTGGCGGCGGCCCGGACCATCGACGGCCCGCCGATGTCGATTTCTTCCACCAGCGCGTCAAAGGACGTCGCGGGATTGGCCGCGGCCGCGGCAAACGGATACAGATTGACGACGACGATGTCCACGAGGCCGACGCCGTGGGCCTCGAGCGCGGCGAGGTCGTCCGGGCGGTCGCGGCGCGCGAGGATGCCGCCGTGAAGCTTCGGGTGGAGCGTCTTGACGCGGCCGTCGAGCATTTCCGGGAAACCGGTGACCTGGGAGACGTTCGTCACGGGCAGGCCGGCGGCGGCCAGCGCGCGGGCCGTGCCGCCCGTTGAGACGAGCTCGAAGCCGCGCGAGGCGAGGCCGCGCCCGAGATCGACGATTCCGCTTTTGTCTGACACGCTCAGCAGGGCTCTTGGCATGGGGGTCAAAGTCCAGTATTATCTTCTGGACGCCGGGCGGGCCTGGCGCCGAAAGGGAAAGGCCGCAAAGTTTGCGGCCTTTTTTTTTGCCTCGGCAACGGTTGCCGGGGCGGGTTCAACGACGCGCCGAATTGACAGCGTCGACGTAAGGAAGAAGAACGATGCGCATCACAGGTAAAGTCAAGTGGTTCAACAACGCCAAGGGTTACGGATTCATCGAGCGTGACGGAGGCAGCGATGTCTTCGTGCACTACTCGGCGATCCAGGGCGACGGCTTCCGCTCGCTCGAAGAGGGCATGGCGGTCGAGTTCGAGATCGTTGACGGTCCGAAAGGCCCGCAGGCCGGCAACGTCACCAAGATCTAACCGATCAGAGCTGAGTGCTGAGGGCACAGGGCGTAAGAGCCCGGCCCTCAGCCCTTAGCCATCAGCCCTTAGCCCTTAGCCCTCAGCCCTACTCAATCCCTTTCATCGCACGCGCAGTAAAGCTCACCTTTCCATCTTTAATCGCCACACGGAACGCCACCTCGGCGTCGCCGTCCTCGCTCAGCTTCTTCACCTGCGTCTTCACGAGGTCCGCGAACTTGTGGAACGGCACCGGATCGAGGCCGATTTCGTGCCGTGCCTCGGCCAGCGACTCGTACAGATCATGCAGCTTGTCCTGCTCGCGCAGGACGTCGCTGAACGCCGCGACGTGCAGAATCCGGTTCTCGGGTTTCTTCGGCTCTTCGGGCGCGCGGTGATGCGCGAACGGTCCCGGCCGGCCTTCCTCCCGCGCGCGCAACCCTTTGTCCCACAGCTCGATGAGCGTCGCCCATCGTGACTGGAGCGTCTGAAAACGGAATCGATCCCCGTAGTTCTGGATGAAGCCGCGATCGTACCGCTTCACCAGCGCTTCGACGGCGCTGCGCGTTTCCCATGGCGGTTTCGGCAGCCGCCCGGAAAAAAACATGTTGTACTGCGCTTCGAGGTTCTTCAGTCCGGTCTCGAGCTTCTGCAGGTCGCGTTCGACTTCCGAGTGATGCGAGGTCTTCGCCACGGCCTAGGGGTTGATGAAGAAGCTGACGAGAGGAATCCACAGCTCCCGTCCATACGGCACGGCCTGGTCGTTCACGAGAATCTCGGTGCCGGCCGAGCGTCCGACGACGTTGAAGACGTCGCGGAGGCGGGCGGCGTCGCCAACCAGAAACCGCGCGCGGTAGCGCGTGAGCGCTCCGCTCCCCGTCTGACGGAATCCGGGCGACTGGCGCGCCAGCTCGAGCGCACTGGGGAAATCCGGAACCTCGAGATGCGCGAAGACCAGCGTGATCGAAAACGGCCGATCGGGATGGGCGTCAAACAGCGCGTCGTGCAGGTCGGGATCGAGCGCGGCCAGCTCATCGACGCTCAATTGCTCCGGCAGGTCCGCATACGGCCAGAATCGTTCAAGCGGCCGGACTTTTGGCTGGGCCACGGTGACATAGTATTGCAGAATTGCAGCATGGCACGACTGCAGGATCGGCGGATCGAGGGCGAATTGCACGCAACGCGATTGCAGGAACGTAAGCGATCAATCGTAATTGTCATTGCCGCCCTCGCCGCCGCCGCGGCGTGGAGCATTCGGGCAACAACGCAGGCGCCGCTTGGGACGACGTCGCCCTTTGCCGCGCTCAGCGAGCAGTTGTCCGAGCCGAGCGGCGAGTTCGACACCGACAATCTCATCTCGAACGAAAGCTCCTACCTGCACGTGATGCCGGCGCTCGAGCAGGGCGGCGTCACGGGCGGCGTCTACGTCGGCGTCGGCCCTGACCAGAATTTTTCGTACATCGCGCGCATCCGGCCGTCTTCCGCGTTCATCATCGACATCCGCCGCGACAATCTCCTGCTCCATCTGCTGTTCAAGGCGATCTTTGCCGCGGCGCGCAACCGCATGGAGTACTTGAGCATCCTGACGGGCCGTGCCGCGCCCGATCGGCTCGACACGTGGCGCGACGCCGGCATCGAGAAGATCGTGACGTATCTGGACGGCGCGAAGCCGCTCGGCGCGGCGGCACTCGCCGCGGACGCCGGCCGCCTGCACGACTCAATCAGTAAAACGGGACTGAACCTGTCGGACCGCGATCTCGCGACCATCAATCGCTTCCACGGACAGTTCATCCGCGCAGGGCTCGGGCTGCAGTTCCAGTCGACCGGACGGCCGGCACGCGAGTACTACCCGACATATCGCGATCTGCTGCTCGAAACCGACCGGCGCGGGAAGCAGCTCTGCTATCTGGCGTCGGAAGATGATTTTCAGTTCGTGAAGGGGCTCGAAGGGCGCGATCAGATCGTCCCGGTGGTCGGCAACCTTGCCGGCCCGCACGCGCTCGCGGCCATCGGCCAGGAAATCGCGCGCCGCGGAGACAAGGTGTCGGCCTTCTACATCTCGAACATCGAGAACTACCTGTTCCGCGACGGCAGCTTTCCGCGCTACATGGACAACGTGAAAAAGCTCCCGCACTCGGACAGAAGCGTCGTCATCCGATCGCTGTTCGGCGGTTACCAGCTGCCGGAATCGGTCCCCGGCTACTACAGCACGTCGGCGGTGCAGACGATCAACGAGCTCATCGCCAACTGCGGCTCGTCCCGCTGCCGCGGCTACTACGACCTGCTGAAGCGTTAGACGAGGGCGTAGACGCGGACCGGGCCGCCAGAGGCGCCTTCGTGCTTCGGCCCGCCGACGATGATCGTCGCGCCGGACGGCGGCATCGTATTCAGATTCGCGAGCAGTTCGACGCCGTACTTCCCTGCGCCAAGAAACGCCAGATGCGCGACGAACTTCGACGCCGACGCGATGTCGAGGCTCAGCGTGTCGACGCCGGCGCCGACGATGTCGCGCTCTTTCGTCAGGAACTTCGCGACCTCCTCGCTGAAACCCGGCGCGTGCATGGTGCCCTTCGCGTCCTTGTTCAGGAAGCGCTCGGCGTTTCCGATGCGCGATCCCCAGCCTGAGTACATCGCCACGAACGCCCCCGCGGGCAGGCGTCCATGCTGCTTCTCCCACGCCAATACATCGTCCACGGTGACGACGGCGTCGGCGTCCTTCGCGGCACGGCTTTCGATGGAGATCACCGCGAGCGGGGCGATGAACTTGTCAGCCGGCAGCTTGTCGGCAGTGGGTCCGCCCTGGACGAAATGCACCGGACCGTCCATGTGCGTACCGGTGTGTTCGTCGAAGGTGATCTCGTTGGCGAAGAAGCCGTCCTTGGCGATCGAGAACTTCGGCCTGATCTGAATCGGCTTGAACGCCGGAAACACCGGCGTCTTCGCCGTGAATGTGTGCGTCAGGTCGTGGACGTCACGAAAACCTTTCGCGAGCCGAACCGGCTTCTGCGGCTGCGCGAGCGCCGGCCCCGGAGACGACGTCATCGCCGCGGCAGCCATGGCCCCGCCGAGCGTCGTCAGGAACCCGCGGCGTGAGATCTCTTCGCGGACGGAATGAATGATCGTCGGAGCGCACATAACCACCTCCATGCACGGCAGGCCTGAAGGCCTGCACTACGACTGTAGTAGTGCAGACCTTCAGGTCTGCTCAGGCAGCGGATTCTCCGCCAGGTCACCGACGACTTTCGCGAACGCTTCCGCTGCGGCCGGCGACGAGCCACGAAACAGCAACACGGTGCCGTCGACAGGATTGGCGAACGCGCCGCCTAGAACGGTCCTGACAAACGTCGACACTTCATAGCCGAGCGCGTTCCGAAGCATCGCTTCGATCGTGCGCTCGAGCGCCGGGGCCTTCTTCGCCGGAGGGAGATCGAACACGACGTTGCCGCTCGCGATGAACGTCTCGACGTTCGCGAAGCCTTCATCGACGAACAACGTGCGCAACCGGTGCATCTTGACAACGCGTCCGCCGACGTTGATGGCGCGGAGAAACGCGACGCACGTCATGACGCGAGCAGTCTGTCGAGCGCCGCCTCGGCATGAATGCGTGTGGTGTCGAGGAGGGGCAGGCCGTCAGGCCATGCGTCGCGAAACAGCAGCGGGAGCTCGGTGCCGCCGAGAATGACGCCGTCGATGCCGTCGCGCTCCTGCATGCGGCGCATGACGGCGAGCATCCCGTCGCGCGTCTCCTGCCGGAAATTGCCGCCGACCAGTTCGGCGAAATAGCGATCGTGGACGTAGGCGCGATCGTCGGGCTGCGGCACGACGACCGTGACGCCGTACCTGGCGCAGACGGGCGGATAGAATCCGCCGTCCATCGTGAAGCGCGTCCCCAGCAGGCCGATCTTCTTCAGCCCGCGTGCGACCGCTTCGGCGGCCGTCGCTTCGACAATGCTGACGAGCGGCACCGGCGATCGCTTCGCCAGATCGTCAAACACCACATGCGGCGTGTTCGACGCGATGATCGCCACACGCGCGCCCGCGCGATCGAGCACCGCGATTTCCTCGAGCAGAAATTCCACGAGTCGCTGGCGGTCTCCGCCCGCGACGATCTCCAGCAGCGGCGTCAGGTTGATGCTGTTGATGACGATGGACGGATAGCTGCCGTCCGGGCGGCGTTCGCGATAGCGGCCGACGAGCAGGCGGTAGTAATCGATCGTCGAACCCGGCGCAACGCCGCCGATGATCCCGAGCGTCGCTCCCTTCATCAGCGTCGCCTCTCGAACCGCCAGACCAGGCCGTCTTCCGGATCGACCACGTCGGGCACACGCGTGAACCCGCACTTCTCGAGCACGCGCGCAGACGCCATCGCGCCAGGCAGCGTATGAGCGCAGACGAGGCACACCCGCGGATCGGCAAAGGCGAATGTCACGGGAGACCATCCGATCCGATCGGACTTCTCGACAAGCTGCTCGGGCAGCCACGGCACGAGCACGAGGCGCGTGGACGTCAAGGTGCCACTCATCGAACGAACAACGCGAACGCCGGGAACGCGAGGGCGCGGCGCATCGCCTAGTTCCCGCCTGCGACATCGAGAAACGCGCCGGTCGTGAACGACGCTTCGTCCGACAGCAGCCAGAGAATGGCGCGCGCGATCTCGTCCGGCTGTCCGCCGCGTTTCATCGCGACGAGCGATTTCACGCGCTCGACCCGATTCGGCTCTCCGCCGCTGGCATGGAGCTCCGTATAGATGTGCCCGGCGCGCACGGCGTTGACACGGATGCCCTCCTGCGCCACTTCCTTCGCCAGGCCGGTCGTCATCGTATCGAGCGCGCCTTTTGACGCCGCATAGTCGACGTACTCGTTCGGCGACCCAAGCCGCGATGCGCCCGACGACACGTTCACGATGGCGCCGCCCCTGCCGCCGTACTTCGTCGACATCCGCTTCACGGCTTCGCGCGCGCACATGAACGGCCCGACGACGTTGGTCGCGAGCACGCGTGTGACGCGCGCGGCGTCCATGGCGTCGAGACGCATCTGTTGTTCGAGAATCGCGGCGTTGTTCACGAGCGCGTCGAGCCGTCCGAGCTGCCGGTCGCACGACTCGAACAGCCGGACGACATCGGCCTCGACCGACACGTCGGCAGCGACAGCGACCGCCCGTCGTCCTGCCGCTTCCACATCCGAGACGACGCGGGACGCCGCATCCTTGTCACTGCGGTAGTTCACGCAGACGTCGTAGCCGCGCGCGGCGGCAAGGCGGGCGGTGGCGGCGCCGATGCCACGGCCGCCCCCCGTCACGAGCAGAATCACTTGATGACCTTGACGGTGAGATAGCTGATCGACGGCGACACGTCCTTGAACCAGTGAGGCACGCCCGCCGGGATCGTCACCACGTCGCCTTTCTTCAGGCGCTGCGCCTGACCACCGTTGATGTCGGTGCCGCGATGCTGGCCTGGAGCCGTCTGCTTGCCGCCGACCATCGTGCCGCCGGTGACGAGCGTCGCGTCGCCCTCGGTGACGTAAAAGATGTCGGTTTCGTGGTCGTGGACCTCGACCTGGCCCGGCCCCGTGCGATGGATGCCCAACACGGTGAAGTCTTTCGTCGCGACGAGCGACCCGCTGCCGCGTCCGCCCGCGAGCGCCGCCGCCACTTTTTCGCTGTCGACATGAGTCACAGCCCGGGATTGTGCCATAGCCGGCACCGCGCTCGCCGCCAGCAACGCCGTCAGTATCCACATTGGTCTCATGACAACTCCTTCTCAAATGGCCACTCGCCCGCTGTCCGCGCGCGCCACAAATATGCGGCGACGCCGGCGCCGATCACGATCGCGCCGGTCGCAATGTACCTCCATCCGCTCGTGGAGATGACAAAGATCCAGCCGGCCATCGCGACGAGGCTCGGCAGCGGATACAGCCACATGCGGAAGGGACGCGCGACATCGGGACGCCTGCGCCGCAGCGCTGTCACGGCAGGCACGATGGGCACGGCGGCGATCATCAGATAGAGCACGGTCACGGCGTTGATCAACGCGTCCAGATCGAGCATGCAGCAGAAGGCGGATGCCACGCCCATGTACACGACTGAAAACGACGGAAAGTGCCCGGTGGGATGCACGCGCGCGAAGACGCGGAAGAAACGGCCGTCGGACGCCGCGGCGAAGGGCACGCGGGAAAACGTCAGCATGTTCGCGTAGAGGCTGGACAGCGCGACGACGAGAATCAGGATCGTCATCGCCGAGGCGAGTCGAGTGCCGTTCACGCGAGCGATGAAGTCCGACGCGATAAAGGGCGACTGCGCCGCATCGCGCCACGGGACGACGCTGATGATCGACAGGTTCATCGTGAAATACAACGTGCACACCAGGACGACGGCCGCGATGATCGACCGGGGGATCGTCACGGCCGGACGCACGACTTCGCCGCCGACCCCGCAGATCGTGTTGTAGCCGAAGTAATCGTACGCGGCGTACAGCGTCGCGCCGCCAAGGCCAAGGAAGAATCCGCGCGACAGCTGCCACGCATCCGGCGGGAACGCGATTGAACTCAACGATCCGTGCGTCGTCCCGTCGGCGACGATCCAGGCGCCGGCGCCGAGCGTCAGGACGCCGAGCGCGAGACTCCAGCGGCCGATCGTGTCGATGCGCCTGTAGATGCACGCTGTGGCGAGGCCGCAGCCGGCCATCGCCAGCCCCTTCGACTGCCACGCGGTCATCGACGGAAAAAAGAAGCCGGCGTAGTGCGCGAAGCCGACGGCGCCCGACGCCATCACCAGCGGCATGCCCGCGACCGTCTGCCAGAGATACAGAAAGCTGAAGAGCCGGCCGGCGCTGTGCGACCCGTACGCCTCGAGCAGGTATTGATAGCCGCCGCCGGATCGCGGCATCGCGGCGCCGAGCTCCGCCCAGACCAGGCCGTCGGCGAGCGCGACGATCGCGCCGATGAACCAGCCGAGCATCGCCTGCGGGCCGCCCATCGTGCGAAGAAGCAACGGGATGGTGACGAACGGGCCGACGCCGATCATCGCGAGGACGTTGACGGCGGTCGCGCCGGCGGCGCCAAGCCGGCGTTCGAGCTGGTCGGACATCTACTCCTGGGCCAGCCTGCGGTCGAGCATCTGCGCCGCATCGGCCGCGTAGGTGCGACACCCTTGCGGGTCGATAAATGCGTCGGCATCGCCCCTGGCCTTGCGCGCGATCTTGTCCACCAGATTGGTGAACTCAGGATGGACGGAGACCATGACGTCGCACGGCAGCGCCGCGACCAGCGCGATGCTGCGCCGGAATGCCGCCACGCGCGGTGGATCGCTCGAGTATTTGAAGTCCGGCGCCGACACAGCATTGATGCTGTCCGCGTAGACGATCTCGAGGCAGCGCGCGCCTTCGCACGACTTCCAGGTCCACGTCGTGCTGCCCGGCGTGTGGCCTGGCGTCATGTGCGCGGTGATGGCGAGCGGACCGACGCGCAGCACGTCGCCGTCCTTCACGACACGCACTTTCCCGACGCGCGGAAATTCATTCGAATCGTGGCCGAATCCGTACTGCGGGTCGTCGGTCGTGTTCTCGCCCCGCTTGAGCGCGTCCGCGCCGGACGCGCTGGCGGCGACCGTCGCGCCGCTGGCTGCGGCAAGCGCATGGATGCCTCCCGCATGGTCGTAGTGCGCGTGCGAGTTCACGATCAGCCGGACATCCTCGGTGCGGAAGCCGAGACGGCGGATGTGACGGTCGATCTCTTCGGCCGACTGCGGCAGCCCGCCGTCGAGCAGGATGTGACCACGTTCCGAGGTGATGAGCACCGACGACAGCCCGGCCGTGCCGACGTAGTACGTGTTGCCGAAGACGCGAAACGGATCCAGCGGCGCATTCCACTCGGGGCACCTGGGGCATATCTTCGGCGGATCGGACTTGAACGGCGCGCGAATCTGCGCCATCGAGCCTGCGGCGAGCACAAGGATGAGAAGAAACCGTTTCAATCGGCACCGACTTTCGAGCTGCGGCGTTCGAGGAGAACAGTGTCGCGCCAGACACCGGCCAGCTTCGCGATCCGCTCGCGCCGGCCGACGATTCTGAAGCCGCACCGCTGCTGAACGGCGATGCTGGCCGCATTCTCGGCAATCGTCGCGCCCTGCAGCGTCCAGATGCCGTGGGCTTCGGCCGAAGCCACGAGCGCCTCGAGGAGCGTGCGGCCGACGCCTTTGCCGCGCGAGGCCGCCGCAACGTAGATGCCGACCTCGGCGACGCCGGCGTAACAGGCGCGCCTCGAGATCGGGCTGAGGGCCGCCCAGGCGATCACGCGGCCTCCGTCGCGGACGACAAGACGCGAATGCGGGAGCCGCGCGGCGTTCCAGTCGTCCCACGAGGGCGCGGCGGTCTCGAAGGTGCCCAGGCCGCTCGCAATGCCTTCTTCGTAAATCGCGCGGACGGCCGGCCAGTCGTCCGCAGTCAACGCATCAATGGTCATTGCTTTCAATCGCGCATGATAGCGTGAGTTTCGACCGCGTCAGCCGTGGTATTCTCAGCCCGCTCGAATAAACAAGGAGAGGGCTTCATGCGCACGTTTACCACCCTCGCGTTGACCGCGCTCGTTGGCGCCACCGTGATCGCTCAGGCGCCGGTGCCGAATCCGACGAACAAGACCGGCGTCATCGGACTGATGCACGCGATTCACTCGACCAACGACGTCGAGAAGACGCTGGCGTTCTATCACGACGTGTTCGCCCTGAACGGACAGGTGCGCGGGTTCGACCCGAAGGGCCCGAGGGTCCTGACGAACTCGCCCACGGCATCTCTGAGAGTTGCGATGACGCAGCTCAAGGGCGCGTTCAACTTCGAGCTGACGCAGTTCGGCGACCTCGAGCGCCAGATGAACAAGCAGCCGGACATCCAGGACTCCGGCGCGCCGATGATGAAGATGCTCGTCCGCGATCTCGACGCCGTCGTCGCGAACGCGAAGAAAGTCAACGCGCCGATCGTCACCAAAGGCGGCATGCCCGTGACGGCGCCGACGCCGATCGGCCGCGCGAAGGCGATCATCATGCGCGACCCTGACGGCTACTTCGTCGAGGCCATTCAGGCGACGCCGGCCATCATCGCCGCCACGGACGCGATCCCGGCGCCGGCGGGCCGGGCGGGCGCGCCTCCGCCTGCGCCTGCTCCGCCAAGCCAGATCGTCGGCGCAATCATGGGCGTGAGCGTCCGCGACATGGACGAGACGCTGAAGTACTGGAACGGCGTGCTCGCCATGGAGATGCCCGCGCCCGGAAAGTTCGAGGCCGATCAGGCGATGCTGGATCTGCTGGGGCTGCCGAAAGGCGCGTCCTACCGCATCTCGAGCGGCGTCATCTCGGGCAGCCCGGCGCGCATCGAGTTCATCGAGATCAAAGGCGTGCCGAAGAAGCCGTTCGACCTGCGCGTGACCGACGCGATGGCGTGCGGCATGGCGATTCGCGTCGGCCACATCCGCGATCTGCTGGCGAAAATCAAAGCGAACGGCGGACGCGTCCTCTCACGCAACGAAGAACTCGTCGAGTGGAGCGACACGCTCCGCAATGTGTTCGTGAAAGATCCGAACGGGCTGAATCTCGAGCTCGTCGGCAGCGCGGATCCGAACCTCTGACGTCCGGCTGAAGCCGGACGCTACCGCAGGGTGACGTCGAAGGTGGCGTGGCACGTGTCGGACACGTCCTGCGTCACCTCGGCCTTCTTCTCGTCCTTCCTGATGTCCCAGGTCATCGATCTGGCCTTGTCCGGCAGGCCTTCGATGCGTGCCTTGCCTTCCGAGCTCGTGCCGACTTCAAGATCGGCCCGCTTCACGCCCGCAAATCCGTAGCGCACCTTCACGTGCACCATCGCGGCGTAGACGGGCTTGCCGTCCGCGTCCTTGACCGTGAAGTCGGCGGAGCACGAGCCGCCGAGGTTCGCCTTCATCAGCGTGACGTCTGGCGGTTTGGCGGGCTGTTGGGCGAGGACAAGGACGGCAACGGCGGCTGCGACGATCATTCCTCTACCTTACCTCAACTACGATCTCCGTTTTCAGAGAGGTCGCGATGAAACACTCATCGTGCGCGCTGTGATGCAGCGCATTCAGCTCGTCGGCCGTCGGCGTCTTGTCTCCGGAACACGTCACCTGCGGCCGCAGTGTGATGCGCGACATGAACATCTTGCCGGCCTCGTTCTTCCCGAGGACGCCAACCGCCTCGTCGTCGTAGCGGTCAACGACGAATCCACGCTTCGCGGCGAAGAACAGGAAATACAGCATGTGGCAGCTCGACGCCGATGCGACGAGCGCTTCTTCAGGATCGACGGCGTCCGTGGCCGACAGCGGCACGGGCACCACCGACGGAGAGGACGAGGCTCTCACCGTCACGCCGCCATCGAACGACCACTCGTGGGCGCGGCTGTAGCGGTTGTCGACGAACTTCTCGCCGCCCTGGCGGGCCCATGTCACGCGTGCCTCGTATTTGTGGCTCATAGTGTTCTCAATGCTGCCGGAATCTCCTCGATGGAATCAACCACCCCTGACGCCGCATCGAACCTTCCACCTCGGGTCAGCGGCGTCGGAATCACGATGCAGCGGATGCCGGCGGCTGTCGCCGCTTCGAGCCCTCGCTCGGAGTCTTCGATCGCGATGCATTCGCCGGGATCGACACCGCTCCGCTCGATGGCCATCAGATACGGATCGGGGTGCGGCTTCACCCTGGGGAAATCGGCGGCGGTCAGGACGAAGTCGAAGTACCTGAGCAAATCACAGCGCTCGTGAATCACATCGAAATGATCCTTGCGCGAGCTGGTGACGATGCCCATGACGTACCTGCCATGGAGCTGCGAGAGGGTTGTCGCGACGCCGTCGATGGCATGCGCCTCATTCCGCAGCAAATCGCTGTAGCGATCGTTGCGGGCCTGCCGCAGCCGCGCGATCTCGTCGAGGGGAGCGCCGCGCTCCTCGAGCAGATGCCATGCGCCGATGCCCTGCCGCAGGAAGAACTCGAGGTAGTCGGCTTCCGACAACGGCACTCCGGCCACCGTCATGATGTCCTGTGTCGCCTGAAAATAGAGACGCTCCGTGTCGACGAGAACCCCGTCGTTGTCCCAGAAGATCGCCCGGATCACGGCTCGAGGTTGATCGCGTAGTACGCGATCGTCTGCGTCTGAACCTCTTTGAACCAGTGCGGCGTCTTCGCGGGGACAGTGATGACGTCGCCTTTGCTCAGGTGATAGGTCGTGCCCCCGTCGACGCTGGCCGCGCGCGTCTGGCCGGGCGCGGTCTGTCTCGCGCCGACGAGCGTCCCGCCGGTGACGAACGTCGCTTCGCCCTCGGTGATGATGAAGATGTGATTGGTTTTTTCATGGACTTCGACTTCGCCGGCGCCCCGCCGGTTGGCCAGCATCACGAGCCCCTTGTCGCCCATGATCTGTCCGCCCTTGACGAAGGTCGATGCCGCTTTGTCATGCGGCACGTACGTCACCGTCGTCGGCACACCGTCGGCCATCACCATTGCGGATGTCACGAGCACGAATGCTGCAGCTGCGAACGTCTTCATGCGTCTCCTTCTCTACTGGTTGAGTTTATCGCCGGAACGCCGCAGTCATGGCGTAAATACCGAACAGAAGGATGACGGTGCCGGACAGCCGGTTCACCGATCGCATCCAGGCGTCGCCCACGCGCGATCGGAAGAGCGCGACGCCGGTGCTGAGGAGCAGCCACCAGAGGGCCGAGCCGAGAAACACGCCGGCGACGAGGGCGGCGGCCGACGCGTAGCCGGCGGCCGCGCCGAAACCGAGGCCCGCAAAGATCGCGACGAACGAGAGAATCGTCATCGGATTTGTCAGCGTCAGCACGAGCGTCGATCCGTATGCCGCCGCCAGGCCGGCGCCGCGAGAAGCCGCGGCGTTGTCCGCCGGTACGCTGATGAATGTCCGCACGCCGAGATAACAGAGGAACAGGCCGCCGATCAGCCCGAGCCAGAACTTCTGCGCCACCAGGAAACCGGACACCGCGGTCAGGCCGAAAGCGGCGACGGCGCCGTACATCCCGTCGGCCGTCGCCGCGCCGAGTCCTGTCGCAAGTCCGACCTGCCGTCCCTCCGCGAGCGATCGGCGAATGCAGAGGACGCCGATCGGACCCACGGGCGCCGCGATCGAAAAGCCGAGCAGCAGCCCCTTGAGCACGAACGCCAGCGTCACGCCGTTCGCCTCGCGAGCAGGATGCCGGCAATCACAATCGACCCGCCGGCGATCTGCGACACTCCGAGGGGCTCGCCGAGCACAAGCCGCGCGAGCACCGCGGCGACGACGGGCTGAATCAGCAGCGTCAGCGACGAGAACGTCGCCGGGAGCCAGGCGAGCGAAAACGTGATGAGCCCCTGGCCGCCGGCGTGCACGAGCCAGCCAAGGCCGAGCAGGATCAGCCATCCGGCGAGAAGATGCGGCACGAACGCCGGTTCGAAGACCAGCGCCATCGGGAGAACGCAGATGGCCGCCGCAATCGTGCTCCACAGCATCACGACCGACGTCGAGAATCGCGCGCGGGCGCGGCTGAGCATGATGAAGTAGCCCGCGTAGAACGCCGCCGCGCCGAGCGCGACGGCATCGCCGTGCAGGTGACTGTCAGCGACCGTCGAGAGCGTGCCGCCGTTCAGGACGACGACGCCGGCGATGCTGAGGGCGAGTCCCGCGAGGAACGCTCCGCTGATCCGGTGGCGAAGAAACAGCCAGCTCGCGAGCGTCACGAAAATCGGCGCCATGTTGGCGAGCAGCGTCGAGTTCGTCACCGACGTCATGTGCAGCGAGATGTGCCATGTGGCCAGATCGCCGGCGAGAAAGATTCCCGGCAGCGCCGCCGTCAGATGCTCGCTCGTTCTCTCCGGAAGCCTGCCCGCGTCGCCAGTACGGCTGTGGCGGATGAAGAGCGCGACAAGGGGAAGCATCGCAAGCGCCAGCCGCCAGAACGCGGTGGCAATGGGGCCGATATACGACAGGCGCACGAGAATCGGCGAGCAGCCGAGGAAGATGCCGCCCAGGACAAGCGCGGCGAGCGCGCGTCCACCGTGACCGTCCTTCAGAGCCAACGACGCACTCGCGCTCTGTACTGATCCCACTGCTCACCATGCGTGCGTGCCAGCCACGGCTCCTCGCCGAACACGACGCGCAGATGAAACGCGGCCGCGACAGTCGCCGCGTACGCGGCGAGTGAGGTGGATCTGAACCCGATCGCCCAGCTCGAAAGAATCAGGAGTACGCCAACGTACATCGGATTGCGCGAGACGCGATAGGGACCACTGGCGACAAGATGCCGGGGCGGCGACCACGGGGCCAGCGTCCCCTTCCCCGCCACATAGAACTCCCGCACGCACCACAGCAGCAGCGTCGTCCCCGCCGCCAGCAGAGTCCATCCGGCGGCGTCGAGATGATCGCGGTCCTGCGGCCGAATCAGCCACAGCGGGACCAGGAACGCGATCGTGCCGGGCAGGACGAGAAACGCGATGAGCGCCCGAACGAACAGGCCGTTCACGCGCCGGCCGCGTGCATTTCGGCGTCGTAGAAGAGCAGGTCGACGTTGCCGGGCGCATGACCCAGCGCGCGGACCAGCAGCACAACCTGTCCGCGGTGATGCACGCCGTGATTGGCCGCGTGCTCGAGCAGTTCGCCGAGCGGCATGGCGCGCTTCCCGGTCTGCCCCAGGCTGAATTCGATGATCCTGTTCAGGTCCTCGTCGTTGAGCGTGCCGAGGAACTCGCGCACATAGGCCTCGACGATGGCCCACTGATCGATGACAGATTCAATCGTTGGATAGTCGAAGGCCTTGAGCGCCGCACCGCGCGAAGGTCCGCCGCAGCGGTC
>Ga0153915_10002057_pt1 | contig 18470 bp, 17 predicted proteins | sample Opewatmetagenome_2_FD_107003 | JGI IMG/M metagenome (GOLD analysis project Ga0153915, IMG submission 107003) | Freshwater wetland microbial communities from Ohio, USA - Open water 3 Core 3 Depth 3 metaG | ecosystem: Environmental > Aquatic > Freshwater > Wetlands | place: USA: Ohio, Lake Erie...
GGATTAGCGATAATAATACTCCCGTCAAAGAAAAATCTAAGGTACCTAATACCCGGAACATACGCCATTCTCGTTCTATATGAGTTGATCCATATGCATTCATTTCTTTGGATATGTTTTCGGGGTAAACGATAGACAATTCTTCCGGTGTGCGGGTCATCGATGTGTAAGGAACCTGGATGACCCACGGGGGTATGACTGCATCCGGGGGAAAGCGAGCTACAGAAAACATCCCTTTTAGAAGGCGCAAACGAAAAGTTTTTTTTACATCCATATCAGCAGAAATAATGCCCGGTGCGAAAAGAAAATATGACCTTAATTCTCTATTCTAAACCCTTCCAGGATTTGCCTCAAGCGTATAACTTCCTTGTGCTCTTCCAACAGCATTGCCAGGAGCAGGCTTTCGAAAGGCAAGGCATGTGAGGCATACGCGGTGGCAGCCAGGTGCTTATGGGCAGCAGCGAACAGGTCGTCCAACGCAAACTGGTCGCTGCGCCGCAAGGCACGCCGGAAGCGCGCGAAAGACTCTTGTTCTTTCAGGAATGCCTGGGTTACGGAAGGGAGTGTACGACCCATAATAATGCCTCCAAGTTCTGCAATCTGGTTCTAAATATCGAACCTCAGCTGCCTGTCTGGTTGGGTGGGGGTGTAGAAGGCAATCACCTGGTGGACAGCGGATCGCACCCTTTCCAACAGGCAGCTCCGGTCGGGGTTATTGGCATCACCCATTTGGCTGACTGGACGTTCATGAGGCCGAGCGCTGACCACAACGGGGGCTTTTTCACTTAGGCGCCGTAGATGGTAGAGGCAGTCATTCACCAGCCGTTGGGATTCGTTCAGGTTGACGTTCTCGTCGTAGAAGGTCGACAGCAAGTCTAGCACCAGGGTAGGATGGGGTGAGCAGGGAGTTTCTGCCAGCAACGTGTGTACCTGGTAACAGGTAAAAGCGCGCGCGACATGGATGCGCTCCAGGGCGGTGCGCAAGTCAGATGGCTGGTGACCGGGTTTCGATCCACTTGAAGCGCGGGAGAGGGAATGCGCCAATATGCGGCTGACCTGGTAAGCATTGAAACAGTTACCGCCATCCAGCACGCGCACCGATCCACGGCTGGCAAGCCGGGCAGTAAACTCGTTTAGAATTTCGCCGGAACCATGGGGTATGAGTACCAACCATAATTGACCAGCAGTAGGATCGGGCAGGACATTCATATCTCAAATTCGGCGATGCTTTGAGCGAAAAAAACCCATGAGCTAATCTCCATTTTCACCTTCCCATGCTGAGAAGTCCCAGTCCGCCAGGACCATGCGCAGCTCCGATTTATGGCGCACCCCGAACTTGCGCAAGATATTGGCGATGTGACACTTTACAGTTTCGGGTGAGATGGTGAGACGAGAGGCGATTGTCTGGTTCATGAAACCCAGGCATACCAGGGCTGCCACCTCCTGCTCGCGCGGAGTCAGGGATTGCCAGAGGGCCAGGCTTTGTGCAGCCGCCTGGCGCTGTTCGAGAGCCATGAAGAATAAATCGGCCGCCAATTCCTCTGGCTGGCGATGTTCGCGATGGGCAAGATCCTTCAGCGAAAGCAGGGTCAGGGAATCCATATGAAAAGAGAGCGTGGGTTGGCGATTGAAGCCCAGGTTGCGCAACAAGCTTTGCCAAAAGGACATTGACTTACCTCACTATGATTATAGCAGAACAAATGTTCTGTGTAAAGGGAATTGTAAGAGGTAACTTGAATACGGCTACATCCGTAAAACTTTGATTTCGGCTATAATAATCGGGCATGGACGCCTCCTCTTCTGAATCGGATTTTGTCAAGCGTAATTACCGTTTCAACTTTTTTGTCAACTTAATGGATGGAGGCTTCTTTTGGTTAGGATATAGTTGTATTGCCCCGGCTGTTATCCTGCCGGTCTTTGTCAGCCATTTCACGGATAGCAAGATCCTAATTGGCCTGATAGGGGTGTTGGCGAACGCAGGCTGGTTTTTTCCTCAACTTTTTACATCCAATTGGGTCGAAAAAGTACCTCTTAAAAAAGATTTCCCGGTTAAAGTAGGGTTTTTTTCTGAACGCCTGCCTTTGTTGCTCTTTCCATTTACTACACTTCTGGTGTTTGTAAATCCAGTGTTGGCTCTCTCCCTATTTTTCCTGATGTTTTCCTGGCATTCTATTGGGTCGGGTATCGTGGCAGTGGGATGGCAGGATATGATCGCAAAAGTTATTCCTCAAGACCGGCGTGGACGTTTTATTGGGTTGAGCAGTTTTATAGGCGCAGCTACAGGCATACTGGGGGCTGGGTTGGTTGCCCAGACGTTGGATCGTTTTTCATTTCCTTATGGTTTTACCTTCGCATTTGCTTTAGGAGGCCTGGCGATACTTACCTCTTGGATATTCATAGCCCAAACGCGTGAAGCACCTTCACCGGGGCGCTCTGAAACGGTTTCTTTGACCCAGTATTGGAAAAGCTTGCCAGTTATTCTCAAGAAAGATGTCAATTTCCAGCGTTTCTTGATTAGCCAGGGATTTATCACTTGTGGAGGGATGGCATGGGCTTTTATGGCTGTTTTTGCCCGTCAGAAGTGGAACCTGTCCGATGGTCACGTAGGTAGTTTTAACATCGCTTTGCTGGTTGGACAGGCTGTTGGAAATCTGGTCTTTGGTTATTTAGGGGATCGCAGGGGGTATAAAATCGTGATCGTTCTGAGTGCTTTAGCGTCTCTGAGCACTTTACCACTGGCGCTGGTGTCACCCGCTCCGGAGTTGTTCTATTTGATTTTTGGTTTACGGGGTTTGAGTACGGGTGGTTTCTTCGTTGCTTCTATGATTGTCTTGGAGATGAGTGTTCCTGAGATCCGTCCTACTTATATAGGCTTCAATAATACCCTGCTAGGCTTATTGTCGATGGTAATGCCCATGTTTGGAGGGGTTTTAGCCGATATTTCTGGTTATCCTGCTTTAATGTGGGTTTCAATGTTTTTTGCATTGGTCGGCTTGTTATTGATCTCTATGGTAGTACGTGAGCCGCGATCATTAAAAGATCAAAATATTGTTTAACGTTTGTTCCGATCGTCTGACTGGAATCGATAGGCTTATGATAAACGAATTTTTTCGAGAGATTCGTCCTTAGAAATAACCAACCGCCACTAATGAATCATTGAAGAATTTAAAGAGTGCCGAAAATCCTGCTAATTCCATCGCTTCATAAATGAATGGGGATACATTTGCCAATACCAATTCCCCTCGGTTATAACGTTTACATTTTTTCTGGTTGGCAATTAAAACTCGCATCCCTGCGCTGGACATATAGTTAACTTCCCTCATATCGCATACGATCTTAAAACGCCTTGCGTCTGTAATCGATTTAAAAGCCTCGGTTAATTGGGGAGCAGTGTAACTATCGATGCGACCACTTACTTTGATCAAATCACAATGTTTGAATTGGGTGGTGAGTACGTTCATTTTTTCCTCCGAGTGATTACAACACCTTGATTATATCAGGGGGATATAATTAGGTGTGGTGTGTAATACAAAGTGTGTTCAGTAAACTTAAAACCTAGTAAGGGATGTAACAAAATATGAACTATTGTTGTTAGGAGGATATTAAGATCCTGGAATAAGTGAGGATGATAAAGATTATGAAGAATAGACGCATAATCCTTTGGATTTTAATCATTGCATTTATCTGGGTAGTTGTAAGCCGTTTTGCTGATATCCGAAAATTAGCAGAGACGCTTATCAAAGGGCAATGGCAGTGGGTCGTAGCTGCAGCTATTATTCAGGTTATTTATTACATAGCATTTACCGGCACGTATTGGTCATCTTTTGATACCGTTGAAGTGAAAAGCCAGTTATGGAACCTTATACCGGTAGTGTTTGGGTCCATTTTTCTCAACGTAGTCGCGCCTACCGGGGGTGCGAGTGGCGCGGCGTTGTTTATCGACGATGCCTCTCGCCGTGGTCAGTCAGCTGCACGTGCGACTGCTGGGACACTCTTACAATTAATCGCGGATTTCAGCTCCTTCAGCCTGGTTCTAACTTTCGGTTTGGTTTATCTCTTTATTCAACATGATCTTAAATCCTACGAGATAATCGCAGCCATCATTTTATTGATCTTTATCCTCAGTTTATGCGGGGTGTTGCTCCTCGGTTTATGGAGATCGAGCTGGCTTAGAAGCCTGTTAAATTGGCTCAAAAATGTTATCAATCGATTCATGGGATGGGTTAGCCGTAAAATCCGTCGCTCGAAGGAGGTCTCTGAATTTATCGAAGAGTCTTGGGTAGAAAAAAATGTAGACGAATTTTCCTATGCTGCCACAGCGATCGGCACACACCCCTTTCGACTCATACGCACTCTTGCCATTGCACTGATGGGTCATATATTGGATTTACTGACCTTGTTTATACTTTTCCGCGCTTTTGGTGAACATATCAAGTTTGGACCGTTGGTCGCAGGATATGCTGTAGGTGTCTTGTTCTGGATCGTCTCCATTACACCCCAAGGGATCGGTGTAGTGGAGGGATTAATGGCATTTGTTTATGCTTCATTGGGGATCAGTGGAAACATTGCAACGGTTGTCGCGCTTGGATTCAGAGGATTAACTTTCTGGATCCCGCTATTTTTTGGATTCGTCTCCTTACAGCGAGTAAAAACCTTTAGAGTCCAAGAACGGTCAACAAGTGAAGTATGGACCGTAAGGATCGTGGCCCTTTTAACCGGCATGATGGGTTTAATAAATATTTTTTCTGCCACGACCCCTTCAATTACAAGTCGTTTGGAACTACTAAGGACTGTGCTGCCATTAGAAATACGTCATGGCAGCCATTTAGCTTCCGTGCTGGCAGGATTTGCCCTGTTATTACTGGCTGGGAGCTTATGGAGGCGGAAACGTGTCGCCTGGGTCTTCACGATTACAGTGTTATTGATTTCTATCCCCAGCCACTTATTGAAGGGTCTGGATTACGAAGAAGCCATTCTGGCAGTGATGCTGATCGTATGGCTGCTTTTCCTAAGAAACGAATTCCACGCTCGTTCAGACCGACCATCCTTCATTCAGGGTGTTCGGGTTCTCGTTTTAGCTTTTCTATTTACATTAGTTTATGGTGTCCTAGGATTTTATCTGATAGACCGATCTTTTAAACAACGATATGAGTTGTTTCCAGCCATCCAGCAAACTTTAGTTATGCTTACCCAATTCTACTATCCAGGGGCGGAACCGCTTACTCACTTTGGGAGATATTTTATTACGTCAATATATATAGTCGAAGCCGTCACAGGTGGATATTCATTGTTAATGTTAGTAAGACCTGTACTGTTACGTACGCCGGCGACTCTTCAAGAACACCAACGGGCGCGTGAGATTGTTGAAGCCTATGGACATACATCCCTGGCACGTATGACCTTACTAGGAGATAAGTCCTATTATTTTTCTCAGGGTGGAACGATGATCGCATTTGTGGTTAAGCATAGAATCGCTTTGACTCTTGGGGATCCCATTGGACCTCCCAACGATCTTGATAAAGCCATCGAGGATTTTAACGAATTTTGCGCAACGAATGATTGGGAACCAGCATTTTACCAATGCCAACCTGATACACTGGAAGCATATCGGAAACATGGTTATCAAGCGATAAGCATAGGTCAAGAGGCAATCGTTGATCTGAAGACTTTCACCCTAGAGGGGCATTCGAATAAGAGCTTACGCACATCAATAAACCGGTTAAACAGGGTGGGATATCACACAGAAACACATCTACCACCATTGTCAGATCAATTAATGGGAACCCTGGCAGAGATCAGCGATATATGGTTGACTGCCATAGGCGGTACAGAAAAACGTTTTTCGCTTGGTTGGTTCGACGACGAATATATACGCAACGGACCTGTGATGGTGGTCATCTCACAAGAAGGTTACATCAGTGCGTTTGCGAATATCATTCCTGAATATAAATTGAATGAAGTCACTATAGATATGATGCGTCACCGGCGCGAAGTAGAACCCGGCACGATGGATTTCCTGTTTATCTCTTTGATCCAATGGGCAAGGGAGAATAAGTACGATACTTTCAACCTGGGTTTAAGTTCTCTGGCAGGGGTTGGAGAAAAGAGGGATAGCCCCGCAATCGAAAAAGCTTTACATTACATCTACGAACATGTAAACCAGTTCTATAACTTCAAAGGTTTACATGAATTTAAAGATAAATTCACCCCGATCTGGTCACCGTGCTATTTAATCTATAAAAACGACGCCAGCCTGCCGGCAATCGCTCTAGCAATGATCCAGGCGGATTCGGGTGATGATGTGATTGTGTCGATGTTTAAGGGTTTGTTATTTCGATAATATGTCCTTGAGTAAGTTTTTCTAATAAAGGGACAGCCGCGGAGGCTCCTGGCGTGGCATGAATTTTCTTTTTAAACTCCTGGCAGGTGTTTAAACAATCAGTATTGGCTAAGAGGTCATCTATTTCCTTGCGAAAATTCGGGGATTCCAGGTGGAGATGTATCACCCGTGGATCGGGTAGCAGGTGAAGGTCATCGTTCAACCTGAGGATATGAGCAACCCCCATCGCTTGTGCCTGACGAGTGATCATGAGTTGATCGGGATTGACAGGTAAGACCAAAGACGGAATACCAGATGCCAGGGCGTACATAAGGGTCTCATGGTCGCCGAGGTGGAAAACAGCTGCGCAATGTTCTATTATTGTCGTTACTGGGATGTCTGGATTAATCTTAATATTAGATGCTGATTCTAAGTCAGAGGGGAGCTGGTTATTACAAGTTGTAATGATAACCTGGTATGGAGCATCTTTAAATGCCTCTATTATCGATACCAGTAAAGTCTCGCCGGTGATGGCGCCGACGAGATTGAAATAAATCAATGGATTTTTATCTAATTCCCCTAGCCAGGGCGTCGATTTACTCCCACCCGACCAGAAGAAGGGACCGAGAACATGGCAGTCATCTGGAAGCTCCGTGGGGGTAAATTCAGGCAAGTCGGAGATCAGGTTAAGGTCACCCAGGAGCAGTTCTAAGGGCGTCCCTATTTTTGGGGAATCGTAAGCACGAAAAAAGGGATTAATGCGGTTTGCTGCTGACCTAAATGTCCTTCTATAGGCGGAATAGAATCGTCGTTGGGCAATTCTTTTTTGCCAAGGAATATCTACGCCTCTTTCTTCTTCACTAAATAACATATGAACTGACTCTTCCAAATCAAGCGCCAGGTGGATCGTATTACCAGTCAAGATGCTGGCACAAGGAAGATCCGATAATGAGGCAGACACATACGAGGTGAAACGAGAATCAAATACCATCAGGTCGGGCTGGATTCGCCGGATGATGACTAACTCGGTGGATAAATTCTCTGCACAATATGCGCGGTCCAACCAATGCATGCCCCAATCCTTATTCAATGTTTCACTCGTGATATCAGGCACTAAATGAGTATCAAAACCTCCTAAACGGACCATCTTTTGCCGTTCTGGGCTGATTCCGAATATAGCTTCATGACCAGCAGCACGCCAGGCTTCAGCAGTAGCAAGGCATCGTCTCACACTTGCCAGAGAAGGAGAAAAAGGTAAGAAGAGGGCTTTCATATAGTTCCTTTATGGGAAGATATATAACGATTTATTTAAATTCTGATTGGTATTGTAACTCATCGATGAATGCCAGTATATTTTCTACCGGCACATCCCCTTCCACATCATGGGCTGGAGCGAATATATACCCACCTTTACGTCCATATTCGATTAATTTCCGAGTCTCCTTGCGCACCTCCTCAATTGACCCGTAGGGAAGGGTACGTTGGGTGGATAATCCTCCATGAAAACATAATCGTCCACGATATTGGTTGATCAAAGTATAGACATCCATTACCTCAGGTTGAAATGGGTTAAAACAGTTAAGTCCGATACTAATCAGATCAGGGAAGAGCTCATCAACGTCTCCGCAGGAATGTAGAAACACTTTTTTCCCATAGTCATGAACGGATTTAAACATACGATATAAAACTGGAAATAAGAAACGCTTCCATAATTTAGGTCCCATTTGCAAACCGTGTTGTTGTCCCCAATCATCACCAAAATAAACGGCATCGATATCATATTTGGTAAGGGCTTCTGTTAATTGTGTAATATTATATTCCGCGATCGTATTCAGGAGTTCGTCAACAAAGTTAGGATGTTCTAAAAAATCAGCCAACAGGTTTTCCATGCCTCGTAATGTCCAGGCGCGCTCATAAAGCGAAAAGCCAATTTGGAAGACGCGGTAACATTCTCCGAAATTTTGTAGTTTTTCAGGTATATCTGCAAAAAATCGTTCATCGAGAGGATCCGGGAACTGGTAACCTTTTAGAGTTGGTTGTTTAAGGATTGGTTCGATGACATTACCGATATCTTTATCAATACTGCGGTCCCAAACTACACTAAATACGTCTTGATACTTATTATTACCCAGGTAATTGAAGAAACCGATTCCATTACCCAGGTCAAGCAAGTGATTTTGTAGATATCGCCCTAGATCGTCGGTTTTATAGTATTTTTGTAACTTTTCTTTCGCTTCAACAGTAAAACCAAAAGACCACGGCACATAGGGTGGTTGTTGATGATCCAGAACTGTTCGGATAACATCCCGTTTAATCATAAAAAACCTTTAAAGATGTGGGAGGTAATACAAGACTACTATATTCTTTTTGCCAGGTAAATTTGGTATATTAAATTGTAAAAGGTAGAGCATTCAGACTATTATAAGGCTTAAAGAAATAGTTGGTGAATAAACATCGATCGTTTATAATTACAAAAAACAAGAAGTTTGTATCTCAACTATTATAAAACGGAGGAAAAAATGAAAGGTAATGAGAGAGTAATTGAAAGGTTAAATGCCCGTCTGGCTGATGAACTTACCGCTATAAATCAATATATGGTCCATTCTGAAATGTGCGCCAATTGGGGATTAAAGCACTTACATGAAGCCGTAGAGAAACGTGCTATCATGGAAATGAAGCATGCTGAAAAATTGATCGGACGGATAATCTTCCTCGAAGCTAAGCCTTGGGTCAGCACATTGGGAAAAATTAATATCGGAGCGGACGTCGAGGCTCAGCTTAAAAATGATTGGGCCGCTGAAGATGGTGCGGTCAAGGCTTATAATGACGATATCAGCCTCGCTGTAGAAATCGGAGACAATGGAAGCCGTGAATTATTCGAGTCTACCCTGCTTGATGAAGAAGACCACATCGACTGGATCGAAGCACAACTCGACCAAATAAACCTGATGGGATTACAGAATTATCTGGCACAGCAGATAGAATAAAGAGATCTTTACCATGTAGCTGGATAATAAGCCCCCTTTAGCTTGTGAAGGGGGCTTATTTAGTACCAAGGAGTGAGTCTAAAGCCAAAATTGATAAATACCGTCCGCGTGTAAATATTATATGCATTTCCGAATATAGGGTTTATTAACCTCCCATAATTCATCTAATATTTTTTCAGCTGCGACTGCACTATTTATGACAGGATCGATCAATAAAGCTTGTAAAGCTAGTTCTCGGGAGGCTCGTACAGCAGCTTCGACGGTCAATTGTTGCACACTAGCCTGCATTAATAGGAGCTTCGCGATCCCATCTGGCAATGGTCCAAGCGAGATGGGATGGATCCCAGAAGCATCTACACTTACAGGAACCTCAACAGCAAGGTCGGATGGTAAATTTGGAATAACACCCTGGTTGTAGATTATACCGGCGGGGACGATATTCTTTTTATTATGCAGAATACCCGTAATAACCTCAACAGCACGTTCTCCGGAAGTATTAAGCCAATCCTGAGGGATATTAAGTTTTTTTTCTAATATTTTGAGTATCGTCTCGGTCAGTTCTTTACGATCAAGTTCGTCTTCTTCAAAATCATATCCCTCCTCACCACCTTCCCAGCCATAAGCGATATATTCCCCGAGGTGGTCATCGCTGCAAGATGGGTATTTCCCAAAGGCATTAAATAACCGACGGGTGACAGGCATAAAATCAGGATCGTAAAATTTTGCTTTTTGCCGGAGTAAAGGATATAAATCCTCCCCAGTTTTCCGGTCTTTAATTTCTAACAGCCACTGGAAGTGATTTAACCCAGCTCCCCAAACATCAACCGTCTCAGCGTGTCTGCCCATTATCTTTGCGACATCATGTTGAGCCATGAAAATTCCATGGCAAAGACCAATACTGCGTATATGGCTATATTTGCCCAATGCGAGGATAATCCGGCTTTCAGGATTCGAAAAATTTACGAAATAAGCCTCGGGACATAGATCCTCCATGGCGCGGGCAAAATCTAGTACCAGTGGTATCGTCCGTAATGTAAAAAATAATCCTCCTGGCCCACCATTCTCGCCTAAAGTATGGCGGATGCCATATTTTTTCGGAACCTCGAAATCTAATTTCCATAAACGGTTTCGATCGATCGCGACACTATTAACGATAAAACTTGCTCCGGGTAGAGCGGCCCGTAAGTCTGTGGTAGCCTCGATTTTAATTCCAGACCCGGATTGTTTATTCATTAAATTCCCCAAATCTGTCATACGTTCGAGGGCTTGCTTATTGATGTCTACCAGACATAAAGTACTCCCCGTCAACTCATGGGTGGAGAATACGTCTTTGAACATACTTAACCCAAATGACATGCTTCCAGCGCCCAGAAAAACGATCTTTGTTGTATTCATGTTTTATCCTCGGTTATGTAAGTGATACCGCAATAATTGAGATGCATCGCTAAATCTACAAAGTTTTTCCATACCTTATCAGAAAGGTCTGGATACTCATCCAGTATTCCTTCCTTTTAAAATTGAGTAAACTACGACCTCGCAAGCTCATCGGATTATAAGTCCACATTAATCCCCAGGTGTAAAAATTTTCCCAAAACTCTCCAAAATACCCGAGTGACGATTGATACGGTATGGTAGTAAAACCAAGGCGTTCCATCAGGTTTGTACTTCCTTCTCCCCGATCGATTGGAATTAAGACGGTTACACCCGCTAAAGCTCGTATGTCAAGTAAGTTTGGTGTTTCCTGAATATATTGCGCGACCAGGTTGAATGATTTTTTAAATGAATGTAATAACCGAACTGACCAGGCCAGGTTTGGACCCTCGGGTGGAAGCACAGGTAAACGTTCATTCCACAGGTGATACATCAATATTGGATCACCCTGATTAACCTTTATTTCTTGGAAGGAAATATCACGAGATGCTTCTGTTAACTGGATGCGGAGAATACAATCTATATCCTCACTAAAAGAGTGTACCCCAATAAGCTTGCAAAGAAAAGCATCAAAAACCCGGATTATGGCACGCAGCATTTATTTGCCACGAACCAACATAATGCCGATCGCTACCAATAATGTCCCCAACCATTGTGAGGGAGAGATTGGCTCATTGAACATCATTTTTGACGCAAATATCTGGACACCGATTACGGTGAGTCCCATTGTTACCGGGATCACAATATGCATTGGTATAAATATTAAGAGACCAGTAAGGGTTAAAACTGTGATAAAACCAGCCAGGTTACCAATTACTTGCCAAAATAAGAAGCTGCGGAAATTCGATGCGCCAGAGGATAGCTTAAATCCTACGTTGGCAATGATATTAAAAAGCAGGTTGATGACAATCAGCCCATAAACTAATACTATGTTTTGGGTGATAAAGGTTTGGACACTCGTTCGTAAGGTTGTACGGAACATAATTGCACCTCCATGACGTACAGGTGTTGCGGTCTACGTACGAGTAGTGATTCTATTTTATCATGTAATAGTGAATGGTAATTACTTGTAAATTTCTATCAAGTGATAATCAAACCGAAACAGCAGGATCTAAAATCTAAAAACAAACTGTTTCGCATAGTCAAATTTTTATCTCCGGACATATAAAAAGGGTGTAATTAATCCTCAATTACCCTTGATTTCATCCACTCATTCGAATTGTAGAAATCCGCCACAGCATTTCCAGGATGAACAAGCTCATCGAACAAAGCGCGATCTTCTTCTTTGAGCGCCATGTCTAAAACAGGGATAAATTCATCCAAATGAGACAAGCTACGGGGACCAATGATGGGGGAAGTGACTCCAGGCTGGTCTTTACACCATAATAGAGCCAGCTGTGCGGTGGTGAGGTTGCGTTCCTGTGACATCACACCTAATTTCTCCGCAACTTGTAAACCTTTTCGGGTGATACGATCCGTGAAGAATGCACCTGTCCGAGTGGCGCGTGAACCATCAGGATAAGTGTCCTTTGAGGTATAACGTCCGGTTAAAATTCCACCTGCCAAAGGTGACCAGGGTAAAATCGCCAATCCATATTTTTGGCATAATGGACTAATCTCGTTTTCGACTCGTCGGTCTAACAAGTTATATGGGGGTTGTTCACTGATATAGCGTGCCAAATGGAATTTTTCACTCAACGCAAGACCCTCCATGATCATCCAAGAGGCGAAAGTCGAACTGCCAATATAAAGCACCTTTCCAGCGTGAATAAGATCATCTAGAGCGCGAAGCGTCTCGTCTTGGGGATTTTCCATAGGTGGACGGTGGAGCTGGTAAAGGTCGATATGGTCAGTCTGGAGACGACGTAAAGAATCCTCACAGGCCTTCATTATATGGTAACGAGATCCACCCCGGTCATTCGGGCCGTTTCCCACTACGCTGAAAACTTTGGTTGCCAGGACAACCTGGTGACGTTTACCATTCCCAACCAGGGCTTTTCCAACAATGCGCTCACTTTCACCACCGTTATAGACATTCGCAGTATCGATAAAGTTAAAGCCTGCCTCCAAAGCCCGGTTGATTATTTGGATTGAATCCACTTCATTTGTCGGTCCTCCGAAGTTCATGGCTCCCAGGCAAAGTGGAGAGACTTTTACGCCAGTGCGTCCGAGGGTTCTGTAATTCATAAGGCCTCCTTGGGAAGTACGGATTTATCCAATGATAGCATAATTCTTATTAAACAAGATAATTATAATATCCTGTTCTACACTAATGAGATCGGGTAATGATAGGTTGATATCCGTTTATAATACGTCGTACCATCGATATTATTCCCATGTGCATCATTGATGACCTTCGAAAATCATTTTCTTGTTGGGAAACCAACCAGACGTGCAGATGTGTTATTTAAGCATTTACTAAGCTATAGGGAGAAAAGAAGATGAATCATCGCGAACGCATTTTAGCTGCCATCCGCCACCAGCCAGTGGATCATATCCCGACAGACATATGGATGACGGAGGAAGTCCAAAGAAGGCTTTTTAATTATTTTCATATAGGTACGAAATCTTCCTCTCCTCAAACCGGATTATGTGGGGGAAGTTTATTTTATTCTTTACAAGATACATTGACGCTGTTTGATATATTGGATGTGGATGGGATCATGAATGTGGCTCCACCTTATATCGGTCCCTCTTTGAAGCAGGAAGGGGATTATACAGAGAATGAGTGGGGGATTGGATCATACCCACAGGTGTACGACTCGGGAGTTTACCAGGAAACGATTCGCCATCCGCTGGCTGATGCGGAGACGATCGATGATCTAGATGCTTACCCCTGGCCAGATCCGGACTGGTACGATTATTCCGCCTTGCCTAAACTGATCAACGAATGCAGAGGTAGAGCAGTGTGCGTTGGTTACACGGCGGTTTTTTACTACCATAATTTATTACGTGGATTAGAACTCTCCTTGATGGATCCGATCTTGCGACCGGAATTTACCCACTACTTAATCAAACGCCTGACAAATACCCTTTTCGAATACCACCGACGTTGCTTTGAGGCTGCCCCAAGTCTCATTGATATCACCCAGGTGACGGATGACTTTGGATCGCAATCCGGCTTATTGATCAATCCCAAAACCTTCGAAACCTTTTATCGTTCTCCGATTCAACGGGCGATCGATCAAGCTAAATCATATGGGATCATCGTATTTCACCATGATGATGGGGATATGCGAAAGCTCTTGCCAACGTTAACTGGCATGGGTATCGATGTGCTTAATCCAATTCAATGGCGCTGCGGAGATTGGGATTTAAAAGCTTTAAAAAATGAATTTGGCTCTCAGTTATGTTTCCACAGTGCAGTTGATAACCAGCAAACTCTCCCGTTTGGTACACCTGAGGATATCCATAAAGAGGTCAAATATCTGATAGAAACATTAGCTAGCGATCATACCGGTTTCATTATAGGACCCTGCCACAACCTACAGGCAGTCACGCCAGTAGAAAATATCCTGGCTTTATACCAGGCTGCTCGAACGTACGGATAGATCAGGAAGACAGGGATTTAGATAAGAGAGTTAATTCCACTCTTTCCACCCAACCGGTCTTTTTCCAAAATGCAATTGCGTTATGGTTTTCTCGGTAGACGAAGATATGACATTTGGAGATGCCAGCTTCTATTAAGGATTGCATGCAACACTCGGTTAACGCTTTACCAATCCCTCTGTGCTGGAAATCTTTAGACACTGCAAGATGGTGGAGGTACCCACGCCGGCTGTCATGACCACATAAAACAGCTCCAATAAGCTGTCCATCCACCCAGGCAGTAAAGCTGAAACCCGGATTCTTTTCTAAATATAAGGCGATCCCATCCCGTGAATCAGCGGCACTCAGACCGATCCCTTCGGATGCCTTCCATAAAGCGATGATTGAATCATAATCTTCGATATTCATTCGCCGGATATCATATGACATAGAAATTATCCTACCTATTTATTCTAAGGTATTCAAAACATTTTCAACTAAAGGGGTTATCCGATCTTCTATTAGCTTCCAATCGTGTTCGATACTCACAAAAATTGTACCTTGAGGTTTAGTGATATTTTGGATGCCAAAAGCTACCCCTTTCTTCCAATTATCTCCTGCACCAATGACGCGCATTTGTATAGAAGACATCGCATTGGCGATGAGTTCGAGAAGATATTCTTTGTAATAAGGTAATGCTTCTTCAGTCTGACCTCCATGGACAATAATGCCAATTGGTTTGTTAAACAACGTAAACCTGTAATCCGGATTATCGGTAGTTCTTAAGAAAACCATTTCTTCTAATTTTTCGAGTAAAACCATCACTTTAGAAGGTATCGGAGCATAATGTGGGCAGACAAAGAATATGGCATCTGAGGCTGCCATTTTTGCGTGGATTTGATTGAAGCCTTCATCATTGACACACGCAAGGTCGTTAAAACATTTACCGCACATCTGGCAAGGAACCAGGCCATAATCGATCAACCTGATGATTTCGATATCAGTTTTTACCTTCGCAATGTGTTGGATCTTATCCTTAATTAAAAGACAAGTCCTGGTCGAGGCGCTGTTCGCTTTTGCACCCACTATATTGGAGGCGGATATGCATGTAATTTTATAAGTCCGGTTTAGATCCATTATCATTACCTTCTATCGTGTGTAATGAAGAAAGGGCTTTTAAATACGTTCTTAAAGATGGATATAGGTGTCGATATACTCCCTCGAATAAACGTGTATAAAATGCATGTCTTTCCAGATCCGGTTGGAAGGAGATTGATGTTCTTTTAACCATTTCTTGAGCCGCGCTCTGGATATGCTTAAAAAGCCCGACCCCATAAGCTGCCAGAATTGCAGCCCCTAGCGAAGCAGACTCCTTATGAAGTGTTTTTATAACTGGTTTTCCGGTGATATCGGCGATTATCTGACACCACAAATTATTGGTCGCTCCACCCCCTACAGTAATTAATTGCTTAATGGGAGCGTGGAGTATATTTTCCACTCCTTCCAGGTGAAGGCGTTGCTCGAAAGCAATACCTTCCAGAATGGCGCGGTACAGGTGGAGGCGCCCATGAATTCCCCGCCATCCGACGACGATCCCACTGGCAGCAGCATCCCAATAAGGGTCTAAAGCACTATTCCAATATGGTACAAGGATTAGTCCATCGGATCCAGGAGGAATTCGTTTTGCACCTTCTTCGAGGAGAATTTCTTGATCTAGTGGGTTTTGATCTGGATCAATCGATCCCGGGATGCGTGCCATAAATTTTTCGAGTAACCATTGGATAGTATGCCCTCCCGCCAAGGTCACGGATTCGAGCATATATGTGCCTGGAATTCCACCATACATAGTGCGAAAGAAATTACTCGTAAGGTATTTATCCGAAAAGGTTCCACAAACAACACTCGACCCCAGGCTGAGATAGGCATCTCCTGGCTGGCTTATATTAGCACCGAGTCCGGTGGCTTGTCCATCACCCAATCCTGTAACCACAGGAAGACCTTCTGGCAGATGACAAGCCAGGGAGGCATCCCTGGTTATTTCCCCGATCACCTCGCCAGGAGGAAAAGCTTCAGGAAGCTGGTCTTTTCTTATCCCGATCTTTGCCAATATTTCTAGAGACCAATCATTGAGAAGCATATCAAACAGGCCGGTGGGATCTGCACACCCCCAACCCGTCCGGTACAAACCCGTCAATCGGAATATCAGATAAGCGTGGACATCCAGGTATTTGTAAACGTTCGTGAAAATACTAGGTTCGTATTTATGAAGCCAATCAATCTTACAGATGGTTAAATTAGCCGTAAGGGGTTTGCCGGTAACAGTGTGAAAATTATCTTTGTTAAGAACGGTTTCCAGGTGGGGCAGGAGTGGACCAGCGCGTTGATCCATCCAAAGAAGGGCATTTCGCATAGGCAAGCAAGACTGGTCGACGGGAACAAAAGTCTCACGCTGGTGTGCGATGCTAAGACCAGCTATTTGTCGAGCATCGATATGGTCGACCACCTGCTTTAGGGCTTCGCAGGTAGCCTCCCACCAGCTTTCAGCCCGTTGCTCATACCAAGAAGATCGGGGGGTCTGGATGAATAATGAACTACGCCCTTCGGCTATGAGGTTGCCTTGCATATCCCAGGCGATTGCTTTACTGCTGGTCGTGCTGCAATCAATCCCAATTACCAGATTCGTTTTCATCACTTAAATATAACAGGTAGGAAGAATATGTGAGGTGCTGCCCATGGTGTAGGGGTCAGGGTTCGAGTAGGCGTCTTTGTTTTCGTTGAGGTGGGGGTGACTGTAGGAGTTGAGGTCTTTGTAGGTGTGGGAGTGAAGGTTTTCGCAGGTCCCGAGAAGTTGTTATTGATCGTCACCACGAAACCGGTGGTTGTAGATGAGTCCACACGCACCCAAATACCATGAGCAGAATCGGTGAAAGTTTCGCCTACTACCCACTTGGCGCCGTCATCACCTGTATTTCCATTACCATCAATATCCACTACCTGAGCTTCCCTATCACGGGTGGTGTCGACTTCGTGAATGATCACAACTCCTTGAGCAGGTAGCATTGGCAGCTTTACGTCATATCCACCTTTTCTGCGGACTTCGACGGTATAAAAATGTGTGTTCGAACCTCCGATCGGGACCTTTACCATCAGGTAATTGGCAGTTTGGGGTAAAGCCAGTTGTTCTAAGGTGAGAGTCGCTTGATTACCAACGTTTACGGTGTATTTTTGAGGGGAGGCGATCCAACCCTCAAGGTCTTTATGATATGAGATCGTATGCTGTCCCAGGCAGCCATAAGTAGGATCATGGGAATTTCCACAATTAGACCAGGTGTCACTCATCACATCCCATTGATTATCGTAAGTCTGACCATACATCCCAGAGGAATGCGGTAATCCAAAGCCATGCCCCATCTCGTGTTCGATCACTGTAATATCTTGATATCCCCAGGGTGGTTCCCAGGTCGCGTACCAGACACGGTGAATGCCATCCAGCGTCATAGATCGCGAGCCTCCCCAGGCATATCCATCCAGGTCATAATTAAACATCATATTGATGCCGACATAGGTGGGATAATATACATCTGGATCAGCGACGCCTGTGCAATCGTTGGAGGCGCGGGTAATATCAAGCTCGGGTAATCCATCTCCGTTCATATCGTAGACATAATACGATCGGTTGTTAGGCAAGGTGTACCAATGACCGACCGCCATACTTCCAAGAACATTTGCTAAATTATACGACTGCTCTTTCCAGTAATGATCCAGGCCAGGATAAATAGAGGCATACATATTTTGGAAATAAGAAGGGGGCTTGGGTTCACCTGGATAATCTTTGAACTTGCATAATAAGGTTACCCAGGGCTGAGAGCCCGTCACCTGGGGGAACTGGTTGGATAGCAAATCATCCAAATTTGGGCTTGGTTGTATATCCGATACCTGGAAGGAGGCAGGTTGATCTGGGGAAGAGGACAGCCAGTTACCCAACAGGATGACCGGTTTCGCATAGCTTTTATATACCTGATCCATCGGGAAAGAATCACTAAGATAGAGAGAGGTTTGATTTCCCTTTTGATCGGTCAGGTAAAAAAAGGGTTGTCCTTCTCCGGAAAACTTTTCGGGATCTCCCCAAATTATTGTTAACCAGCCTTCCAGGCGGTCTTGGTTCTCGAAAAAAGTAAATCCACCTGAAAAGATATATCCTGATA
>Ga0153915_10002058_pt1 | contig 18464 bp, 15 predicted proteins | sample Opewatmetagenome_2_FD_107003 | JGI IMG/M metagenome (GOLD analysis project Ga0153915, IMG submission 107003) | Freshwater wetland microbial communities from Ohio, USA - Open water 3 Core 3 Depth 3 metaG | ecosystem: Environmental > Aquatic > Freshwater > Wetlands | place: USA: Ohio, Lake Erie...
AACGACGATCATCCCATTGGAGATGACTGGTGAGGTCTTGATCCGTCCGTCGGTTGTGTCCTTCCAGAGCATGGTCCCGTCGCTGATGCGCACGGCAAGAAATTCCTTTCTGAGTGTTCCAACAAACAGTGTGCTCTCTGCTGCTGCGGGGCCGGCGACCATCGGACTTCCCACCGTGGTTTTCCAGAGCTGCGTTCCAGTGGTGGGTGCAAGACCGAGAAGTTCCCCTCCTGTTGTTGTGATGACAACAATTCTGGGCAGGAGAAGTGCGTGAGCGTACACTGGTGAACCGACGTCACTAGACCACTGGAGCACCCCCGTTTCCGGATCGAGGGCAACGACAGAACCACCGACTGTTCCAACAACGATATGTAGAGAATCGATAACCGGAGGAGCAACAATGGGACTGTCTGTGTGGTACGTCCACCGTGGTGTACCTGTCGTGGCATTGAGTGCATAGAGTACACCATCGTCGGCGCCGAAGACCACCGTGGATTTCACTCCCGCCGGCGTTGAGCGAATTCCCTTCCATCTTGTGTTCGCAGGAAGCGGGAACGTCCACCTCTGACTTCCGTTTGAACCATCGATGCAATAGAAGATTCCGTTGGTTGTGCCAAAATATACGGAGTTTTCTAGGAGAAGCAGGGAGGTTTCGACGTCCCCGCACGCTTTTTTCCACAATGATACTCCGTTGCGCATATCGTACGATACAATCGATTCTTTCGAGTTAGAGAGCGGGACAATAACACCAGAACCGCCCTCCACAACGGGCGTTCCATGGATGGCTTCGCCCAGGCTGATCCAGCCAACTCGATTCCCATCGGCCAAACGGATAGCATACAGTTCTCCGCGCAGTGTGCCCACAATCACCAGACTGTCGGCGATGATCGGTGCTCCGTTGGCGATGCCTGCCGAAACGTCGTAGTCCCATACCCGCGAGAGAGGTGGAATGATGAGCTGGTTCACGGTGTTACTTCGGGAGGTCGTTCGGCCGAACGTTGGCCAGTCCTCCGGCCTTGTGCGCAATGGGTGGTCAAGCCTAAGTCCGGAACATCCGTAGGCGAATACAATCGCCGTGATGAAAAGTGATGTGACCTTGGTCAGTCTCAAAAGTCCCATCCGAAGAAAAATTGATAGAATAAGCCCTTTTGGAACTGGGAGAAGTTGTTCTCGATCCGTTTGCCGACATCATATCGAAGGACGAGGAAGCCTCCCAGGTTCATGCGGATTCCAAGGCCCACGCTCCCGAGAGTTTCGATGTACTCTTTATCCCATGCTCCCCCCGCATCGAAGAACGCCGCGCCACGTACAGAGGAGAAGGCAATCCCGGCAAACGGGAGTCGGATCGCGAGCTGGTCAATGAAGGGGAAGCGGAGCTCCTGGCTTGTGAGCCAGAGTTTCTCTCCTCGGATTGACCAGAGGTCGTATCCACGGAGGTCCCAGCTGCCCCCCATGACAAACCGACGTGATTCCTGGCCGTCGTTCCAAAATATCCAGAACCGGGAAGCCAGCGCGGAGCGGGACCCGAGCCGGAGGTAGTGCCGGTAGTCTGCAATCAGTGAATAGTAGTTCACGTTTGAGTGCTGGATGTCCGAGGTATAGGCGAGGAGGACGTGAAACCTGCTGCCATCAAGCGGGCCGCTTGGACCCCACAACGAGTTATCGTGGGTAAAGGAGATTGAATTCGACAGAAGGAGTGCTCGTCGGCTTTCGAAAGCAAGATCCAGACCTTCTTTGTTCGAGTTGCTGAGACTGATTGTGGCTTCGATCCGCTGAAACTGCGTGAGGGGATAACTCAGTGCCAAGTAGCCGCCGAACACGCGCTCATAGAAGAACTCATCGCGGTCGGTCAAATCGTATCTACGGCCGTTGAATCGGTAGATGCCGTAAGCGTAGTTTGCCCGTTGTCTGAATGAGAGGCGCGAAATAGCAATATTGAAGCTGGAAAGTAACTCGTCTTGGGATTGGGCGGTATTGTAGATCAGGAAGTAATATTGATCGTCGCCGAGGACATCACTCAGTGCAACGATTGCCCCCCCCGTTGTACCGAACACTGGATCGGTGGAGATAGCGCTCTGCGCGAAGTCGAGGCTATAGTCACCCTGGTATCGGAACCGTTTTAGCTCTGATGAACCACTGAGCGAAGTCAACTCCCAAGGGTTCTGCTTGTCAGACAAATCGACGAGCCTAATGTCGGCTGCCGTGTCAATCAGCGCGCGAACGTTGCTAATGCAGCGGAGCTGGAAGCCGTAATGCTCAAACGCGGTGAAGACGAGATCGCGCGACGATGTCCAGGCGGGATCAAAGGCGGAGGTGACGAAGTGTGTGAGGCGTGTCATGCTGCGCCACTGAGGACGTGGTATCAGGCGAGCGCCAGTGACTGCGGGAACTCTCATCACCCAGATGTTCTGGACGCCATCTACGTCTGATGTGAACGCCAGCATCGAGCCGTCCTTCGACCAAGCTGGTGAGCCCGTGCTTTCTTTGCCAAAGGTTAGATACTCGATGGTGCCGGTGTCGAGGTCGTATAGGAAAAGATTGTAGACTCCATCTCGTCCATACACGGTCCGGTCAGAGGAAAATGCAAGCCTGTCTCCTTGGGGCGACCAGGCAGGGTCCCTGTCGTCATAGATATCATTGGTGAGGCGTCGGAGAACCTCTGTCTCTGTATTTAAGACATAGAGATCGTTGTTCCCACTTTTGTCGATGGCCGTGAACGCGATTCGTTTCCCGTCAGGTGCCCATGACGTCGATCCAATGCTTACGATGCTGTTGAAGCGGAATGTTCGCACGATTTCGCGCGAATCCAGGCTATAGATGTGGAGAACATCGTTCTCGCCGCTCTTGGTGACAAATGCAAGAAGGCCCGCTTTTGAGACATCGATCCGGCTTCGGAAGGGATGAAACGCCTCCAGTTCATCTGTGCGCTCTCCTTCGATCAACAATGTGTCGGGGGACTTGAGATCTTGCTCGTCCAATGGACGCGCATAAATGCTCGTGTATCCAGTCCGGTTTCCAATGAAGAGGACAGTGCGTAAGCTATCGCGTTCGTAAACGATCGGTTTCGCGTTGAAGCCTTCCTCAGTGACTTTCCGTGCTGCATGGCTCGGACTGTCAAATTCTGCAAGAAGAGGGTAGTAGCGCTTCTTTAGGGCATAGAGCCATTCCTCATCAAATCTCTTATAGTCCTTTCCAATCGTGACCTTCAGAACTTCGCTGAACGAGGCATCCTTCCAGAAATTTTCCATCAGCAGCAGGATCTTCTCCTCACCATAAGTGGTCCCGATGTAACCAAGGGCAGCCTGTCCCTCTTTGTACATCAGGAAGGAGCCGTAAATACGATCCATGTCGTCGAGTCCAACGACGATGTCGGACATAACAGCGTCGCGCATGACCATTTCGGCCTGAGAATCCCACGTCGTGGACCAATATTCTGCCAATCCCTCGACAAACCAGAGGGGTGGATAGCGGTCCTGCGGCTTCCGGTGATCTGTCAGGACACGGCTTATCTTGCTGTGCATAAAGACGTGTACAAGCTCATGGCGGATCACGTGGCGAAATTGCGCCATGGACCCGTCAGCGGGGATGACGACGCGTCCTTTCATGAACTCAAAGAACCCGCCGATCCCTTCTGGGAGAAATCCACCGGTGGTGTTGGTCTGTTGAAAGTGCAGGTGCGAGCTATAGAAGATAAGAGGGACACGGCTCCCCAGAGTGTGGTTGAACCTCACCTCAAGATGGGAGTACGCTTCTTCGGCGAAAGCGGCCCCACGCTCAGCGAGGTCCTTCATTTCAGGATAGTAATAGATGTCGAAATGATTGGTCTTCAGGACATGCCAGCGGAAGTCCGTGTACTGAACCTTGTTCCGTCCGAAATAGAACAACTGTGCGAAAGAAGTGGTTGCGCAGCAGAAGAGGAATAAGACAATAGGAAGAGAGAGTCGTCGCATTCTCGCGGGCCCTTCAGTTCACGCCTCACCCGACAACGGTCTGTCAAGAGATAGTAGGAAGATTAGGGGGGAGTTGCAACACTGTGCCCCGTGGACAATCCGTCTGGGATTGCTTACCACGAAGTCCCGTTGCGGAGGACCGTTACTACAAAGATCAAGGCAAGCGTAAGCACTGCAACAACGATCGCTATTTTCTGTTGCTTTGTCATACTCTGGCTAGCTCACGTTTGAGGCGATCAATGACGGTGACAGGCGTCGGGTCAACACGGTGAAGGATTGAGAGGTAATAGCTGACCCAATCCCCTAGGTACACGAGAGAGAACATTCGCGCAAGAGAAGTTTTCCCTTCACTCCAGACATCGGTGATGTGTGGAGTGAATTCACGAAGTATCTGACGCGTGATATCCATTCGGATCGCGACCCGCGGGTGATCGGTGCGGTCTCGAAGGAACACAACGTGCATCTCCTTCATCTGGTGGTGGAGAACTTTCCAGCCCACCAGTTCGTTGTGGTTCATTTCTGGAAGGACATGGCCGAACGAGAGGGACTTCCCATTTTCGGCGATCTGACTGCGCCATCGCGTGCCAACTGCATCAAAACGTTCGGTGGACGAGTATATGATAGTGATTCTCCCCTGCAGTTGTTCGGCCAGCTCCAGAGCAGCATTGCGGGATGGATCCAGTACGCTGTAGGGTTCGGATTTCTCTTCGAGCAGAGCTATGGTTTCTCTGATGGCAGAGGCCTTCGACCGGACAAATCCTAAGCGGGTGAGTGAAAGGAGAAGAGGGAAGAAGGAGTAGCCCAGCGCTGCACGAGGGGGTGACCCGCCGGGAATCATGATACAGGCGGATCTGTGCCTCGCCGCGAGAGCTGCCGTCGTCCCGCCGGACGTGATGCAGAGGATCCGTGCTTTTCGCTTCAGCGCTTCCCTGTGTGCAGCGTTTGTCTCCTCAGTGTTTCCGGAATAGCTTGAGATGATCACAAGGGTGTCGCGGCCGACGAACTTAGGGAGAGTGTAATGGCGGTTGACCAAGAATGGTATGGTCAGTTCATCCGTCAGGTAACTCCGCATGAGATCGCCCCCGATAGCAGAGCCCCCGAGTCCGCAGAGAATAATGTTCTTTGTGCCTGCTGCCCGCAGTTTCATCGGGGTTGTATTCCCAATTGTAACCGCCTCTCGAACCTGGGTAGGGAAAACCTTGATCCGATTGTACATTCCTGATGGATCGAAACGGGCAATGTCGTCAGGAGTCATGGGAGTTAGGGTTCTAGGGGTATTTCGGGGATTTGATTTCTAATCAGCGCTAGAAGGTATTCGCGCGCTTCCTGTTCGGTCGTCATGGTTAGCACCTTGTCTGCCACACGCTTTGCATCTTTGAATCGTGAGGTACGAATGATCTTTTTGATTTCTGGCAACACCGTGGGGATCACGCTGAATTCATCAAGACCCATGCCAAGAAGCAGTAACGTTGCGACCGGGTCTCCCGCCATCTCACCACACATGCCGACCCATCGGTTCTTCTTATGGCCGGCGTCAATGATCATCTTGATTGTTCGGAGCACGGCAGGATTGAATTGCTGATACAGAGGAGCAACGGCCATGTTATCGCGGTCGACGGCCATCATGTACTGGATGAGATCATTGGTCCCGATGCTGAGAAAATCCGCTTCCGCTGCCATCTGGTCTGCTAACACCGCCGCCGCCGGGGTTTCGACCATGATGCCAATCTTGATATTCGGATCGAATGCCTCCCCTCGGGCTCGAAGTTCGCCCTTCGCTTGTTCAAGGAGTTCTTTGGTCTGCCTGATTTCCCGGACTGTGGAAACCATCGGGATCAGAATGCTGAGGTTCTTCCTATCGCTGGCGCGGAGCGTTGCGCGTAGTTGCGTCAGGAAAAGGTCCGATCGATCAAGAAGAACTCGTATTCCTCGCCATCCCAGGAAAGGATTGCTCTCGTGGAATGACCCTGGTGCAAGCTTGTCACCCCCAACGTCGAAGAGGCGTATGATCACGTTGTGCGGATATATTCCGTCGACAACCTTGCGATAGGTGATGTAGAGTTCCTCCTCGGAAGGGAATCCGGATCGACCAATGAGTTGGCTCTCGGTCCGGAATAATCCGATTCCTGCCGCCCCCTGTGTGTGGGTAAATTCGAGTTCCTCCTCGAACTCGATATTTGCCGAAAGCTCGATGTGCCGATGATCGAGTGTTTCGGCGGCCAGCCCGACGATCTCGGTCAGCCGTTCTTCGAAGTCCTTAAAGCGCTGTGCTTTCCGTTGCAGTGCCTGCAGCGTTTCCTCGGTCGGGTTGACCACCAACAGGCCACTGTAGCCGTCCAGGGCAATGCTATCCCCCTGGTGTGCAATCCGTGTGACGGTGCGAAGTCCAACGACGGCAGGGATCTTCAGAGATCGGGAGAGGATGGCGGCATGGGAAGTCACACCTCCGGTGTCGGTCGCATAACCCAAAATCTTGTTTCTGCTGAAGATCACCGTATCGGCGGGAGTGAGAGCCTCCGAGACAACGATTGTCTCGCCTTCCATCTTGGAGACGAGTTTTTGGTCCTGGATATTCCGGATGATCCGATTCATTACGTCATCAACGTCGTGGGCCCGTTCATGCATGTACTCATCGGGCGCCGAAAGCATGAGCCGCTTGTATCTACCGATCTCGTCAAACACAACGAATTCGGCGTTCTTCAGCTCGGTCCTAATGCGCGACTCGATCGTTCCCAGCAGAATTGTGTCGGCCAGGATCATGATCTGAGCTTCCAGGATCTTTGTGTCGTCAGGATCAAGTTTTTGCTGGGCGAAGGCGATGATTTTCTGGAGCTCCTTTTCGGATCGCGCGATGGCGCTGCGGAGTCTCTCAATTTCTGCCTCCACCTCTCCCGGCTCAATCGGTTTGATCTGGGCCCGCACCGCCTGTTTACTGTAGATCGTCGCGGGTCCGATAGCGATGCCAGGCGCGGCTCCAATGCCCTTGATGATGGTTTCCATGCTTACTCCTCGTCGAATCCCCGTTCGAAAAGTTCGAGGACCGCATCGGCGGCCTGTTCTTCATCCGGTCCGTCGAACCGGAGCTCAAGGTTCGATCCCTGCTCTGCGGCAAGCGTCATTACCCCGATGATACTCTTTCCGTTAATCTCGAACTGGTCTTTGATTATCGTGAATTCGGATTTGTAGCGGGCCGCGGTCTTGACCAAACTGGCGGCTGGGCGAGTATGAAGACCCGCACGATTCTTTATCGTGATCGTCCGTGTAATCATCGGGCCTCAGGCGGCACGTTGCGCAAGTTCATCGGCGAGCCATGAAAGCATTGCTGTCGTCCGCGTCGTGGGTAGGCTAGAAAGCGCTTTCGTGGCGTATCCGGTGTTCCGCCCTATGAGCTTCTGCGCATCGGCGATTACTCCGTAGCGACGGTATATGTCGGTGACGGTAGGGACGACCTTCCGTGACGGTCCGAGTGTGTGCGCTTGACGCCTTAAGACGCGTTGTATGAGCGCTCTATCATTTCCGCGGGCACGACCTGCTGCAGTGAGCAAAAGAAACGTCTTCTTTCCCTCCATGATATCTCCCCCAATCGCTTTCCCGAATTCCTTCCTGTCTGCCACGACGTCCAGCAAATCGTCTCTCAGTTGGAAGGCGCGACCAAGGTAGAGTCCGAATCGTGCCAGTGCGGCAATCTGGCGTGGGCTCCCACCACCAATGCGGGCACCCAGCTCCGTTGCCAGGGAAATCAGTCTTCCAGTTTTCTTTCCGATCATCCTGAAATATGCCTGGACCGTGACATCTGTTCGGTCCTCGAATTCTAGATCGAGGGCCTGTCCTTCGCAAACCTCGATCACACAAGTTGTGAACGATGAGACAAGCGGTGGGAGCGATGCGCTCTTCGTGCGCAGGAGATGACGATACGAAAGACCGAGCAGCACGTCACCTACCAGGAGAGCGCTGTTCAGATCCCAGCGAATGTGGACGGTGGGCCTGCCTCGTCGCGACGGAGCATGATCCATAACGTCGTCATGGACCAGTGTGAAATTATGCATGATTTCTACGGCTGCGCTGGCGTGAAGTGCGTCTCGGAGTCTACCACCCACGGCTTCACAGGAAAGGAGCGTCAGAACTGCGCGCAGGCGCTTCCCTCCTCCGGCTAGAACGTACCTGCACGCATCGGTCAGTTGCCGGGGACCACCGTGTTCTACTGCTGCGGTTAGATAGCGGTCGACCTGTTGCCTGAGAGCGTCATAGCGCCGGGAGTAGTACGTAGCCTTCATGAAGACCCCGCGTGCTCTATCGGTGCATGCTGCAGGTCGGCAATTGTTCGAGATCCTGTGAGGAACATTGCACCCCGTAGCTGGAAGCCCCATGTGGCAAGGACCTGCCGCAGGCGTTTCGGGCCTCCCTGGTCTAGCGCCTTAAGCAACGGGCGCGCTGCCGCTGCAAGATCGGCCCCAAGAGCAATGCATTTCGCTGCCTCCATACCCGTAGCCAGTCCGCCTGATGCAATCAAAGTGAAGGTAGCAGGATTCCCCTTGAGTGCTGCTGCTGCCCGGACTGCGGTCGCCGTCGGGATTCCCCAATCCCAGAATATCGAATTGGCGGTCCTTGTCTGTTTGCCGCGGATGATCTCCACGCCAGCCCAGCTTGTGCCACCGGCGCCGGCAACATCAATATATCGTACACCTATTTCGAGAAGCCTCCGCACAACGGCAGAAGACAATCCGGCGCCGACCTCTTTCACGATCAATGGCACCGGCAGATCGCGGATGAGCATGCGAAGACCGTCGAGAACTCCACGCAACGCCGGGTTTCCTTCCGGCTGAAGGAGTTCCTGGAGAGGATTGAGATGCACTGCGAACCCGTCCGCCTGTATGAGATCAACGAGTCGGCGAGGGCCATCGGTGTTCTTCAGCCGTGCGACTTCCGCCGCGCCGAGATTGCCAATGATGGGAATCGATGGAGCGACCTCACGCACCACGCTGAAGGTTCGATGGTATCTGACATCCTCGAGAGCCTGGCGCTGGCTCCCGACGCCCATGGCAATTCGGAATTCTTCGCATGCCTCGGCGAGGTGCCGATTGATCTTCAAAGCATCCGCGTATCCCCCCGTCATGCACGAGATCATGAATGGGAGGGAGAGGGACTTGCCCAAGAAGGTGCTGGAGGTGTCCACGTCGGAGAAATCGAGTTCCGGGAGAGCGTTGTGGACAAGTTCCCATTGTTCGAGACCAGTGGTCTTTTCTCGAAACCCGACCTCGCGAGCAAGGGTGAGCTCCACGTGCTGCTTCTTTCTCGAGACCGTGGGTCTGGAAGAGGTGCGTTTCGGCATGCGGGATTGCGGGCACACTAGTCTAAAAGTAACGAATAGTACCGGTTTTCACTGTGAGAAGCAATCATTGCTTCTCTGACCTTTTGTCGCTATTTTTTTAGGACAATTTATTGTGCACTAGTATATACGTGTCCACTTCCATTGCATGCGTGCAATAATCCCCGTCGCTGGTGTCGGTAGTCGTCTGCGGCCACACACATATTCTATCCCCAAAGTCCTTCTCAATGTTGCCGGGAAGCCCATCCTCGGTCACATCCTAGAGAAGTTGATTGGGGAGGGAATCACAGAGGCTTCCATTGTCGTTGGATATCTTGGGGACATGATTCAGGAATATGTCTCGGCCGCTTTCCCTGGGCTGAAAGTTGAATACGTAGAGCAGGAAGAGGCATTGGGTCTCGGTCATGCGATTTACCTCTCTCGTCACACGCTGGGAACTGAACCTGTTCTGATCATCTTGGGTGACACCATTTTTGACGTTGATCTGACAAATGTCCTCAAAGGGCAATATACATCTTTGGGTGTCAAGTCCGTCAAGGATCCTCGGCGGTTCGGTGTTGCCGAAGTTCGCAACGGATTCATTCATCGGCTTCTCGAAAAGCCGGAGACCACAGTCAGCAATCTGGCCGTGGTTGGTCTCTATTATATCAGACATCCCGGGCTTCTGGTCGAGTGCCTCAACACGCTGGTGGACAAGGATATCCGAACAAAGAACGAGTACCAGCTCACCGATGCACTCCAGCTGATGATTGACAGGGGGGAGAAGATGACGACGTTTCCCGTGGAGGGATGGTTTGATTGCGGGAAGCCTGAGACTCTTATCTCCACTAACCGAGCACTCCTGGAAAAGCGATCTACCAGCCGAGTGATCGAAGGTGTTGTTGTCGTCGAGCCGGTCTTTATCGCCTCCAATGCTGTCCTGGAGAACTGCGTGATCGGTCCCAATACTACTGTAAGCGAAAATGCCGTGATTAGCGAGTCGATTGTCCGGAATTCCATCATTGGTGAAGGCGCGCAAGTACGAAAAACTCTGCTTGATAATTCCATTGTCGGTCCGGGCGCGATCGTGCGCGGCAGTTACAGACGCATCAATGTTGGCGACTCGTCAGAACTTGATTTCTATTAACTCCCATTTTTCTTCCACATCCATACTATACCATGTCATACCTCTTCACTTCTGAATCCGTTTCTGAAGGGCATCCAGACAAGATCTGCGATCAGATCTCGGATGCCATCCTCGATGCGCTGCTCGCGCAGGACAAGGCGTCGCGCGTCGCGTGCGAGTCTTTCGTGACCACTGGCCTTGCCTTCGTCGGCGGGGAAATCACCACCAGCGGCTACATCGAGGTGCAGGACATCGTCCGCCAAGTTATTCGCGACATTGGCTACACAAAGGCGGAGTATCGCTTCGATGCAGATTCCTGTTCTGTTATTTCGGCGATCCATTCACAATCGCCTGATATTTCCCAGGGCGTCGATACAGGAGGTGCGGGTGATCAGGGCATGATGTTTGGGTACGCAACAAATGAGACGCCCGAGTACATGCCGATGCCAATACTGTATGCTCACAAACTGGTGAAACGCCTTGCGGATATTCGAAAGAGACAGCCGAAACTCATGCCATACCTGAGGCCTGATGCGAAGTCTCAGGTGACGATTGAGTATCACGGCCGCAAAGCGGTGCGGGTTCACACTGTCGTCATCTCAACGCAGCACGATCCGACAGTGACACAGAAGAGGATTCGCGAAGACGTGGCTGAACACGTGATCAACCATGTGATTCCAGATCGGCTGCGCGATGGTAAAATGATTATCCATGTTAACCCAACCGGCCGGTTCGAGATCGGAGGTCCGCACGGGGACAGTGGCCTGACGGGCAGGAAAATCATCGTTGATACCTATGGTGGCCGCGCCCCTCACGGTGGGGGATCGTTCTCTGGGAAAGACCCGACGAAGGTGGATCGAAGCGCGGCCTATGCAACGCGTCATGTCGCAAAGAATATCGTCGCCGCAGGCCTTGCAGAGGAATGCCTCATTCAGGTCGCATATGCCATCGGCGTTGCGGATCCGGTGTCAATTCATGTGAGCACCTACGGGACGGGGCGCATTCCGGATTCGGAGCTGGAGAAGGCAATTATCAAGGAAGTCGACATGACGCCGCGGGGAATTATCAAACGCCTTGACCTCCGCCGGCCAATCTATCGCAGGACAGCGGCCTACGGACACTTCGGTCGAAACGAAAAGGAGTTCACATGGGAAAAGCTGGATCTTGTGGAGACGCTGCTCAAGGGTATCAAATAGGAATCTGAGGGAAAAACACGATGGACCATAAGCCCGGGAAGTACAAGATTGCGGATTGTAGGATAGGGGAAGAAGGGGACAGACTGATTCAATGGGCCGAATCCCGAATGCCCGTCCTCATGGCCCTGCGGGACAAATACAGAAAGACTAAACCATTCAAAGGTTACCGGATCGCTGGCTGCCTACACGTCACGAAGGAAACGGCTGTTCTGATTAAGACTTTTGTCGATGCTGGCGCTGAAGTGAGCTGGAGCGGCTGCAACCCACTTTCTACCAACGACGCCGTAGCGGCATCCCTCGCGAATGCTGGGATTTCGATCTTCGCGTGGCACGGAATGAGCGTGAAGGAATTCTACTGGTGTATCGAAGAAACGCTGAAGTTCCATCCGAATCTCACCCTTGATGATGGCGCGGACCTGATCTTTACAATCCATAACCGCCATCCAGAATTCGCGAAGGAGTTCATCATCGGCGGCACCGAAGAAACAACAACTGGGGTACATCGGCTGCGCGCGATGGCGGCCGACGGCAAACTTAAGTATCCGGTCATTGCCGTGAATGATGCCGAGACCAAGTGGGATTTTGACAATGTGTATGGAACAGGACAATCCACCATAGACGGCATTCTTCGCGCCACGAGCATCCTTATCGCTGGCAAGAACATGGTGGTTGCCGGTTTCGGCCACTGCGGGCGAGGTGTTGCAACCCGGGCAAAAGGTTTGGGCGCTAATGTCATCGTGACAGAGGTGAAAGCGACGGCGGCACTGAAGGCGACGCTGGAAGGCTTCCGCGTGATGTCGATGGATGAGGCTGCGAAGGTGGGAGACATCTTCGTGACGGCAACCGGCGTTAAGGATGTCATCGTGAAGCGGCATTTTCGATCGATGAAGGAAGGGGCAGTCGTCTGCAATACCGGCCATTATGACTGTGAGGTGAATATTGGCGACCTGGCATCGCTGACGAAGTCAAAACGGGAAATCAGGCCGAACAATGAAGAGTATACACTGAAGAATGGGAAAAAGATCTTCCTCCTTGCACAAGGCCGGCTGGTGAACCTCGCTGCCGCCGAAGGGCATCCGTCGGAAGTCATGGATATGTCGTTCGCAAATCAGTTTCTCTCGCAGCTGAGGTTGGTGAATCTCCATAGGCAGGGGAAACGCCTCGAGAATGCTGTCCATGATATCTCGCCGCAGCAAGATCAGGAGATTGCGCTCCTGAAACTTGCTACCCAAAACCTCAAGATCGACCGACTCACCGAGGAGCAGAAGAAGTACATCGACGACTATAGCTCCGGGACATAATGGTACAGCCCTTCGGACTGTAACAGAAAAAGCGACCTCAGGGTCGCTTTTTTTATGATGAGAATATCGTTGTTCTATTTCTTCTGAAGGACCCGTTTGATGGAGAATATCAGATAGTCCATGTTGAAGGGCTTGGTGATGTAGTCATCGGCACCGAGTTTCAGGCTTTCAGTAGCGACGGAGAATCCTACACGACCCGTCAACATGATGACCTTGCACTTCAGTGATTTCTCCTTGATGAACTTAAGAACATCGATGCCCGATTTGTTGGGCATATTGATGTCCAAGAGCATCACATCAATACTCCCCGAATCCAATTTCTTGATCGCAGCTGCCCCGTCCTCGGCCTCGTCTACTGCAAAACCCTGCGAGGAAAGCTGGTCCTTCACTATTTCACGGAGAGCAGCATCATCATCGACGTACAAGATCTTGGTCTGGTCCATCGTAGTTTTATCCTCAAGTGTGTACCCTATATAGGGAATCTCTCTGCAAAAATCAACGTTCGACGGTGAGCGATATCACGTCCCGAGGAAGTGACCTGTGACTGGAGGTGATGTGCGCACCTGGGATTCTGAGTGGCAAGGCTGCACTTAGAGGGGGAGAAGTGAGGACTGTAGTTCTCGTGGTCATAGCGCTTGTTGGAGCTCAGGCTTCCGGGCAGACATTCTGCGAAGTATTTTCGGAGAATTTTGACACCCTCACACCGCCGGCCTTACCTGCGGGATGGGAATCCAGCCGTAATCGGAATCCCCTCCAAAACGATTTCGTCTCAGCGGCTTCGGGAGCGCAATCTCCCCCCAACGTATTGCTGTCCACGAACGCTACTGTTGCTCAGTACGTGATCTCTCCGCTGATCAATTTTGCAGATCTAATACCTGGGGAGATTGGATTTGCGCTCCGACGATCATCCTCGCACTTTGCCGGAATTCTCCTGGAGGCATCAACGGATGAGGGAAGCACGTTCTCGCTGCAAATCGGGGACACCCTCCGCCCAACGGGGGAAACGGCTTTCGAGGTGTCATCGCTTCCTCTTTCACCGCTGCTCTCGAATGTCCGTGGGGTCCGATTTCGCTGGCGTACCATACCGGAATCCACTGGCTCGAGTGGAACCCTCCGGCTTGATGATGTCACTATCACCGCACGTGCTGCAAACGATCTCGCAATCCATAAGGTGGCATTCCTACCGCAAATAGCACGAGAATCAACGCTCGTATCTGCTCACATTACCGCTGCAAACCTTGGCACTCGGCCCGCCTCCGGCTGTGAAGTTGTGCTCGGGTATGACGCCGATAGGGATTCAAACCTTTCCCCTCAGGAGCAGTGGGGAACGACAGCACAGCTTTCGATACTCGCTCCAGGCGAGACCACACAGGTAACCATTGAATTCGTCTCTCCGGCGGCAGGGGAGTATCTCTTAACGGTCGAAGTGCGAGCCCCTCAAGACCAAGTTTTAGCCAATAACAGTCTGAAGGTGCAGTTACTTGTCAGTTCTCGCTGGGCCAGCGTAGTGATTAATGAAATTGTATTCGCGCCACCTTCTGGCGAGCCGGAGTGGGTAGAGTTGTATAATCCGTCAGATCGAGCTGTGACCCTGAACGGATGGAAGTTGGGTGATGCTTCGTTCCGTGAAGGGAAGGATATCACTACAGAGTCTGTGGTCATTGGAAAAGGTGAATTCGTCGTCCTGACCAAGGATACCTTTGGGCTGTACGATGTCCATCCTGATCTACGGGGTCGCGCAATTGGGATGACAGGATTCCCGTCGCTGAACAATGCAGGCGATGAGATCATTCTCCGCGATAATACCGACTCTGTTATCGACAGCGTCTGCTACTCTCCCTCATGGGGAGGGATGGACGGGGCTTCGCTGGAGCGACGAGACTTTGAGGACCCGGCATGTGATCCCCTGAATTGGAGCAGCAGCCTCGATCCATTGCGGTCCACCCCAGGACGGCCCAACTCTATTGGCGTTCTTGATATTGATCTCGCAGTGGTTTCGGCCAGCGTGTTCGGCCAACGAGTGGGACAGTCACTGGCTGTCAGCGCGATGCTTAAGAATGTTGGCCGGCATGTGATCCCTCTTGTGAAGATAAGACTCTGTGTCGATGCTGATGGCGACTCGGTCCCGGAACCTGAAGAACTTGTTGCGGAGAACAATCTCTTCCTCTCCATTGTGAAGGGGGAATCCTCTTCAGTTGTGTTGACTTGGGAAAGCCCCCCTGGAGGGATCCACCGTCTCTGCGTCATGGTGCTCTGCGATGGTGATTTACGATCGCGGAACGACACGGTGTGGAGGGCAGCGACAATCGGCTACTTCCCATCAGAAGTCCAGATCAATGAGCTCATGTTTGCTCCGCTCGCCGGTGGTGCAGAATTTGTAGAGATCGTGAATACGGGAGGAGAAGGCGTCGATCTCTGCAACTGGACAGTTGGTGGTGGATGGGGGGAGGGGCCGACTTCCAAAGGCTATGAGCTCGCGGCTGTGCGGACAATCCTCCGGCCGGGAGAATATTTCGTTCTCGCTTCGGACTCGAGCGTCCTTCGCCGGTACTCGATGTGTGCTGCGGATAGCGGGCACCTTACAATTGTTGGGAAGTCAAGCCTACAACTCGACAATGACGGTGACCAGTTGGTTCTGCGCGATGCAACCGGAATGCCGATAGACAGTGTTGCCTTTTCTGCGCGCTGGCATAACCCGGAGTTACTTGACCTGACTGGCCGATCATTGGAAAAAGTGCGACCGGCGCTTTCTTCGGCAGATCCACGCAGCTGGGGTTCTTCCGTGAGTGCATCCGGTGGGACTCCCGGCTGCGTCAATAGTATTTTCACCGATCAGTTGCCAAATCAGTCGCGGCTCACCATCTCCCCCAATCCGTTCTCTCCTGACGGAGACGGCAAGGAGGATTACACCCTAGTTCAGTATGAAGTTCCGATGGTGACTTGCACAATGATGATAACGATCTTCGATGTTCGCGGCAGGCTGATTCGACGGCTCTCGAACAATGATCCATGCACGTCGAGAGGAATTGTAGCGTGGGATGGGCTGAATGAAGACCGCCAAAGGGTGCGGCTCGGCATCTACGTTGTCTTGCTGGAAGTGTGCGATGGAACGAGCAACATCCTATGGACGGACAAGTCGACGGTGGTAGTAGCGGGGAGATTGTAGGGAGGCTGGCTTATACCCACTCACCCTCGAATTTTCCAAAAACCAGCGTGTCGATGAACTTTACGAATTCCTTGAGGGGAAGGGACTTTTCAAGAAAGAAATCCACTTTTGGGTTCACATGAACGACGTCGCGGAAAGCATCTTTCACGCCTGAGACAAAGATGAACTTCGTCTCTTTGTATCGGTCCATTTCTCGGGCGAAAGCATGGAGTTTCAAGCCGTCGAATTTGGGCATCCGAATATCGGATATGATCAGATCGATCATTCTGCTTGACAGCACTTCACATCCCTCGGCGCCGTCTTTCGCTGTGTACACCGTATATCCATTTGCGTAGAGAAGGTCGCGCGTAAGAAGAAGATACTCGGGGTTATCGTCGACAAGCAAAATGTCCATGGAGAGGGTCCATATTATTCTGTGATGTGGCGTTGCGAAAACCTTGCCAGTGTCGAACCGCACGAAATCCTACTAGAAATGAAGAAATCTGTAACTGGTGAATTGTAAGAAGTACCTTTCGCTGGCAAAGCCTTCCGTGCCGACGGGAACGGCATTGTTACTTGGGCTGGGCCAGGACACTTTCCATGTCTGCTCTCGTTAGTCTGAAGAGCTGCCACTCCTTCATATGCCGGGCTCCAAGTCGGGTGTAGAAGTCGATGGCAGGTTTGTTCCAGTCAAGGACAGCCCACTCCATGCGTCCGCACCCTCGTTGATATGCTTCTTGGACCAGAGCGGCGAGGAGGGTGTAGCCGACTTTCATCCCACGGTATTTCGGGAGGACAAACACATCTTCGAGATACAGCGTGGGAAGGGCAAGGAAACTGGAGTACGTCTCAAAAACAAAAGCGTATCCGACAGGAATGCCGTCGCATTCTCCTAGATATGCTTGGACTCGGGGGGGCGAAAGGAACATATCCCTGATGAGCCGTTGTTGTGCATCGTGGTCAGGGGGAGGGAGCTTCTCGTACTCCGCTAGCCCCCGGACAAGGTCGAGGATTGCATCTTTGTCGGCAGGTACTGCCTTCCGCACGTTAATTCGTGACTTGCTCTCTGGAGGACTCATTGGGCAATCGGTCTGCTGTTGAAAAAGAGAGAGGTTTTTTTCATATTGGAAGCCATCACGCAACTCTTGCTAGGGAGGGGATATGGCCAAGCTGTACGTCTCCAACAAAGACGAATCTGCACGACTCTTCAAAAGCAATTTCCTGGAGATGTTTACTCACGTACATTGGAGTGTCCCCATCATCATTTACCTGCCGGTCGTTATCTTCTGTGTCATCAATGCGGTGGGGAACCCGCTGATCGGCTGGTTAGAGGGCGTCGGCATATTCCTTATCGGCGTCTTTATCTGGACGCTGACAGAGTACACTCTTCACCGGTTTGTGTTTCACTACGAACCGAAGTCGGAGATTGGGAGACGTATCCACTTCCTGACTCACGGTGTCCATCATGATTATCCTAACGATTCAAAGCGCCTTGTGATGCCCCCCTCCGTGAGCATACCACTCGCGCTGGTGTTCTACTTTCTCTTCCGGGTCCTCTTTGGTGCCACGTATGTCGCACCGTTTTTTGCCGGCTTCATTCTTGGTTACATCCTTTATGACGAGATCCACTACGCCACCCACCACGCACCAATGAAGGGAAAGGTGGGACAGTTCCTCAAGCACTACCACGTTATCCACCACTACAAAGAACCCAAGAAGCGGTTCGGTGTCAGTTCTCCCCTGTGGGATTATGTGTTTGGGACTGCGCACGTTGAAGCGGAGGACATCGCGGTCGAGCGCTGACAGCCGCCATCCTATTGCTGTTCTGCCTCAAGATAACCGCTCATCATCATGCCGAGTGCAATGGACAAGAGCTTTGCATCGCTTTTGTCGGCTCGTGAAGGGATGAGGATGGGGACCTTTCCTCCAACTATCACGTGAGCAAGCCGCCATCCAGCGAAGTAGGTCGTGCTTTTCGCGAGGGCGTTCGCGGCTTCAATCGTGGGTGCGACTAAGATATCCGCCCGTCCCGCAACTTCCGACCTGATCTTCTTCTCTGCTGCCGCTGTACTGGAAATTGCATTGTCGAGGCCGAGCGGGCCGTCGACAATGCACCCTGTAATCTGTCCACGATCATTCATCTTTGCCAGTATCGCTGCATCGATAGTGGAGGGTATATTTGCGGACACAAGCTCTGTTGCCGAGAGGATGGCGACGCGTGGGATTGCATTGCCTAGTGCATGTGCGACGCTCACGGCATTGTGCACGATGTCGATCTTGTCCTTCAAATCCGGCGCGGGGTTTAGCCCGCCGTCGGTGATCATCAGAAACCTCTTTCCTTCAGGGAGAGAGGATTCAGTAATGAAGACATCACTTAGAAGCCTCCCAGTTCGCAGTCCGGATTTCTCATCGAGCAGGGCACGCATCAGGGTTCCGGTGTC
>Ga0153915_10002059_pt1 | contig 18450 bp, 16 predicted proteins | sample Opewatmetagenome_2_FD_107003 | JGI IMG/M metagenome (GOLD analysis project Ga0153915, IMG submission 107003) | Freshwater wetland microbial communities from Ohio, USA - Open water 3 Core 3 Depth 3 metaG | ecosystem: Environmental > Aquatic > Freshwater > Wetlands | place: USA: Ohio, Lake Erie...
GCTTCCGTGACCCGGTGGATATCCTCAGCAACGAGGGCGGGCGAGGAGAAATCCACTCCCATGTAACCGTTCACCTGGAGATCGACAAATCCCCGACGTTGGAGCGGATGGCGCTGGTGCATCGTCTGTCAGGTCAGGAGATCAGGGATGGGAATTCACTGTTCGGCTATATTGTCACCCTGTGTCAATCGACTCCCCCGCCGTCGGAAGGGAGATGGTGGAGGTGGCGGGAATCGAACCCGCGTCCGGAAGCCTTCAGCTAGAAGAGACTACATGCTTAGCCGGTCCGTTGAGTTTCGCAAGCGCTCCGTTCGAGCCGGCGGGGACGTCGCGCTGCTAGCCCCCTGAAGTTTCGGCCGCCGCCCAGGGGCGATGACTGCGACCTAGCCTGCTAGTGGTCGCCTCGCACCGGCCTCGCAGGCAAGACCGGGGAAGCGTGACCGCCTTAAGCGGCCAGTGCTAACTGATTGTCAGCAGTTGAGTTTAGTTCCACGGTTTAACGAGTCGCGGAGCGCTCGGCATGCCTCTTCTGCCTCTTGACCCCCGTCGAATCCAGTTCACCCCCCCAAATCGGACACATCATTAATAGCTCATTAATAATAGCTCATTCCGTGGCTCTCCGCTACTCCCTACTCGGCGCCGGATGGCTATCTTGGGTCAAGCGTGAGGCCGTCGGCAGCCAATGGCGAACGCCTCCTACTGTTTGGCCGGTTGAGCGTGGCGAACCGCTATGCGGTGAGCAAACTGGCTCCAGGTGACGGGGGATACAGCACGCCGGTTCCGCCGGGCCTAGAGTGCGGCGGTTGATCGTCACCAGCGTCGCTGGGTGTATCGTGAGAATCCAATTTTTTGCATCTTTAGAGTTGACAGTCTCCGGCGGCAACCATAGAATGCTGCCCGTTTCATATCGTCACCCTGGGTTGGGTTTTGTTTCGGAGTGCCTGATACACCCAGCCGCTGATCTTGGCTGAAAGGGGGTCCTGTGCTGAACAAGCGGCTTTATACGTTCATCGTATCGAGTCATGCTGGCGCCAGGCTTTGGAGGCTCTCGCTCCCGTATCCACTCCTGATTGGGATCGCGGTATTCGCAGTCATCGGCTTGATATCCGCGGGGGTGGCCACCTACCATTATGGTCGCATGCTCCTGAAGGTGGCGGACTACAACCATCTTCTGGCGGAAAACGACTCCTTCCGATCTGAGAACCATAATTACCGCATACAGACCGCCCAGCTTGGTGAAAAGATCGACTTTCTCGAGACTCTGGCCAAGAGGCTGACAGTCTACTCGGGCATGGAGTCAGAGCGCTCGGTCGGCGGCGTTGGTGGCTATTCGAAGGATGCCTTCACCCAACCCTTGCCATCCTCGGCCGGTACGCTGCAGGCTATCGATTCCTACAACAAGAGCGTCAGCCGGCTTGAGGACGGCTATCGGAAAATCGAGGACAACCTGTCGCTCCAGGCGCTTGTGAAGTCGGTCACACCTGACCGTCTTCCGGTGCGAGGGTACATAACGGAAGGCCAGGGCATGAGGAGAGATCCTTTCACCGGGGCTTCAAGGGAGTACCACACGGGCGTGGACATTTCGGCTCCACTTGGCAGCCGGGTAATTGCCCCTGCAGACGGCATGGTGATCTTCGCCGGCTACCGGGCCGGGTATGGAAAGATTGTCGTGATCGACCACAAGTTCGGCATGATCACGCGGTATGGTCACCTTTACAAGTTCAATGTCCAGCCGGGCCAGCGCGTCGCCCGTAACGACGTGATTGGATATGTCGGCAACACAGGCCGGTCCACTGGGCCGCACCTCCACTTCGAGTTGTGGTGGCACAACAAGGCCATAAACCCTGCGAAGTTCCTGGCCGGCGTCCGGCGCGGCTAGGCGCACCGCCAGTTTCTCGGGCGGGCGGTCCGCATCTTTAGCGCATTGAGCCCACCAGATTTCTCCAGGAGATTGACGTCTGGCCGGCCGAGCCGCCGGCTCTCTCGCCAGTGGCCCCTCCGGGTCCTCTGAGGAAGCGCCACCGAGTCATTGGCGCCTCGAACCCGACCGCCGTCCTCAGCTCGGGAGTCAGCAAAACCTGTCTCATTGAGACTGATATCGCGACGCCGTGACGGCTGCAAGTTTCTGAAAAACCTCGCGCTGCTTGATTTCCCGCTCGGTTGACGGGTATACCCGCTTCTGCTACATTGACAAGTTTACATCGGGCGGAGCCGTCTCAATGATCAACGCCATTCTTACCAAGATCGTCGGCAGCAAGAACGAACGAGACCTGAAGAAGATGCGGCCGATCGTCGAGCGGATCAACGAGCTCGAGCCCGAGCTCGTGCGCTTGTCCGATATCCAGCTTGCGGAGATGACCCCCAAGCTCCGGCAAAGGGTGGCCGGCGGTGAGACCCTTGATGACATACTTCCCGATGCTTTCGCCGTCGTTCGTGAGGCTTCGAAGCGCGTCCTGTCAATGCGGCATTTTGATGTCCAACTCATAGGCGGCATGGTCCTGCACCAGGGGAAAATCGCCGAGATGAAGACCGGTGAGGGAAAGACCCTGGTCGCCACTCTCCCTGCATATCTGAACGCCCTTGAAGGGAAAGGGGTCCACATCGTCACGGTCAACGACTACCTAGCCGGACGTGACGCCGATTGGATGGGGAAGATCTACAGGTTCCTGGGTCTGGCAGTCGGTTGCATCCAGCATCCGTTGTCTGATCCGGAGCGCCGCGCTGCGTATGCTGCGGACATCACCTACGGCACCAATAACGAGTTGGGGTTCGATTACCTGCGCGACAACATGAAGTACGACCTCGGGGACTGCGTCCAGCGGTCCTTCAACTTTGGTATTGTCGATGAGGTCGATTCGATCCTGATCGACGAGGCGCGCACCCCTCTGATCATTTCCGGCCCGGCGGAAGAGTCCACCGACAAATACTACAAGATCGACCGCATCGTCCCCAGATTGCGCCGGGACCTGGACTACCAGGTAGACGAGAAGGCTCGCACGGTCAACCTGACGGAAGAGGGGGTGGAGAAGGCCGAGAAACTCCTGGCGGTGGGCAACCTCTTCGAGCCGCAGAACATGGATTGGGTTCACCACATCTACCAGGCCCTCAAAGCCCACCTCCTTTTCAAGCGCGATGTGGACTACATGGTCAAAGATGGCCAGGTAGTCATCGTGGATGAGTTCACCGGCCGGCTGATGCCTGGCCGCCGATACAGCGATGGACTCCACCAGGCACTGGAGGCAAAGGAAAACGTAAAGATCGAGCGGGAAAACCAGACACTGGCCACGATCACGTTCCAGAACTACTTCCGGATGTACCCGAAACTTGCGGGCATGACGGGCACGGCCGAGACGGAAGCAGAGGAGTTCTACAAGATATACAAGCTGGAAGTCCTGGTCGTCCCGACCAACCAGACGCTTATCCGGACCGAATACTCTGACGTCATCTACCGGACTGAGCGCGAGAAGTTCAACGCGGCCGTGGAGGAGATAAAGGAACTGTATCAGAACGGGCGGCCCGTTCTCGTGGGGACAATTTCGATTGAGAAGTCGGAAAAGCTGAGCAGCCTCCTGAAGAGGCAGAGCATCCCTCATGTCGTCCTGAATGCAAAGTATCACGCCAAGGAAGCGGAGATCGTCGCGCAAGCGGGCAGGAAGAAGGCTGTAACGATCGCAACCAACATGGCCGGGCGTGGAACCGATATCCTTCTCGGAGGGAATCCCGACTTTCTCACGCTCCAGGCCCTGCGCGAAAAAGGTCAGGATGCTTCAACGATCCCGAAACCGGAGTACGACGCGATCCGACGACACCTGGTCGAGCATTGCCAGAAGGAGCATGACGAAGTCGTGCAGCGTGGCGGGCTCCACATCCTCGGGACCGAAAGGCATGAGGCCAGGCGGATCGACAACCAGCTCAGGGGTCGCGCGGGGAGACAGGGCGATCCCGGTTCCTCACGCTTCTACCTCTCACTCGAAGATGACCTGATGCGGATTTTCGCCAGCGACCGCATATCGGGAATCATGCAGTCGCTCGGGATGGACGAAGGTGTCCCGATCGAAAGCAACCTCATCACACGCCAGATCGAGCGGGCCCAGAAGCAGGTGGAGGCCAGGAACTTCGAGATCCGCAAACACCTCCTCGAGTACGACGACGTGATGAATAAGCAACGCGAGGCGATTTACAGCCTCCGCCGCGAGCTTCTGGAGGGAACGGACCAGCGGGAGTACATATTGGAACTGGCTGAGGACATTCTTCTGGAGTTCGTCGAACAGCATGCTTCCAAAGATAAGTCTCCTGACGAGTGGGATATCGAAGGGCTCCGGATCGCCGTGGGTAATCAGTTCGGGTTTGACATCGCGACGGCCGGAGTTGACCTGAAGGAAGGCGTCTATGCCGATCTTGTCGAGAAGCTCACCGCCAAGGTACGCAGCATTTACGAGGAGAAGGAACGCAGAATCGGCTCGGAATTCATGCGCTTTCACGAGCGGATGATCATGCTCCAGGTGCTCGACGCCCAGTGGAAAGATCACCTCTACGCTCTGGATCATCTGAAAGAGGGAATCGGTCTACGGGGATACGGACAGCGGGATCCGCTGATCGAGTACAAAAAGGAGAGCTTCGCGATGTTCGAAGACCTCAACGCACGCCGCGAAGATGAGAGCGTGCGTTACCTGTACCGATTCGAGCCTATCTCCCAGGAAGAATTGGACGCCCGGGAGAGGGCCGCCGAGGAGGCGCGCCGGAGGAGCCAGCACCAGCAGAACCTGGTCTACAGCGGCGGGGATGGATCGGCCGTGCCGGCAGCAAGGCGGCCGGCGGCCAAGGTCGGAAGGAATGATCCCTGTCCCTGCGGGAGCGGCAAGAAATACAAGAAGTGTCATGGCAGCTAGCGGACACATCCACACGGAATGTCTATGAGGTTCCGGTTTTCCGGCCGGGGCTCTTCAGTGTCAGGCCCCCGGCATCGGGCCCGATTGGACTACCCGGATCAGCTTCGTCGGCCGGAGCGAGCTTGATTGTGGGTGCAGGCAGTTGATTGCGATCATCGGTCGCGCGGTGTTCTCCGTAAATTGACAGGCGTCGTTGCCTTTTTGCGCCGAGATGAGGAAGATCCTTATGGCCTCAGACACTGAAATCCGTGAAGCGTTGACTTTTGACGATGTTCTTCTGGAACCGGCCGAAAGCGACGTTCTGCCGGCAGAGATAGATATTACGACCCGGCTGACCAGAAACATCTCACTCAATGTTCCACTGGTCAGTGCAGCGATGGATACGGTGACGGATTCCCGCATGGCTATCGCAATGGCCCAGCAGGGGGGGCTCGGCGTCATACACAAGAACATGACCATCGAAGCCCAGGCAGACGAAGTGGATCGGGTCAAGAGATCCGAGAGCGGAATGATCGTCAATCCGATCACCATGTCTCCCGATCAGCGGATCCATGAAGCGATGGACTTGATGAAGAAGTACAGGATATCGGGCCTGCCGATAACCTCTCGCGGCAAACTCGTCGGAATCCTCACCAACCGTGACCTACGATTCGAGACCCGACTCGACCTGAAAATCTCCGAGCTGATGACAAAGGATAACCTGGTCACCGTGCCTGTTGGAACGACTCTGGAGGAAGCGCACGCAATCCTGCACAAGCATAGGGTTGAAAAGCTCCCGGTCGTGGACGACAAGTTCCATCTCCGGGGCCTGATAACCTACAAGGACATCCAGAAGCGGATTGCCTATCCGAACGCCTGCAAGGACACCCTGGGCCGGCTCCGGGTGGGCGCGGCCATCGGGGCTACGGGGGACAACGTCGAACGTGCCGCCGCACTGGTAAAGTCCAACGTGGATGTGCTCGTGGTGGATACCGCCCACGGCCACTCATCGAGGGTGATCTCCGCCGTAAAACGACTCCGCGCGGAATTCCCAAACGTGGATCTGATTGCGGGCAACGTTGCCACCGAAGAAGGAGCTGAGGCCCTGATCCGGGCCGGTGCTGACGCCATCAAGGTCGGTATGGGACCGGGTTCGATCTGCACCACCCGCGTCGTGACCGGGGCGGGAGTGCCCCAGATCACCGCGGTGATTGACTGCTCGCGCGCGGCGCGCCGATCGTCTGTTCCGGTCATTGCCGATGGAGGCATCAAGTTCTCGGGAGACTTAACCAAGGCGATAGCAGCCGGTGCGAACTCGGTCATGGTGGGCTCCCTGTTTGCCGGAACGGACGAAAGTCCGGGCGAGACCGTGCTCTACCAGAACCGGAGCTACAAGGTCTACCGGGGTATGGGCTCCCTGGAAGCTATGAAAGCAGGCAGCCGTGACCGTTACGGGCAGGAGGGCGTAATCCTTGAGGGCAAACTCGTCCCGGAAGGGATTGAAGGCATGGTGCCCTACAAGGGCAGCATCGAGGTAATGATCCCGCAGTTGACGGGCGGCCTCAGGGCTGGCATGGGTTACTGCGGATGCAGGAATCTCGCAGATCTCCAGACCAGGACCCGCTTCATCCGGGTCACATCTTTCGGTCTGAAGGAGAGCCACGTGCACGATGTCGTGGTTACCAAGGAGCCGCCCAACTATCGGACGGAGATGTGATCCCGCGGCCCTGGATGGCTTCAACCTGCAAGGATATTGCCACGAGAGAGCAGGTTCAAACACTAGAATATAGAATACAGAATTTAGAATATAGAAGATCGAACCAAGAGCCTCATCATACCCGCAATAGCTGCGGTAGATCCCTGTCGCACGCGCAGACTCCGAAATCTGAATTCTATATTCTAAATTCTGTCGTCCGCTGTTTTTGTGCTGTTTGTTTAGACTTTATCGAGTGCGAGTGCATCTCTACAAGTGGATCGGACCTGATCGGGGAAACTTTCGATGAGCCGTTCTGAAGACGCTGTTCGAAGGTTTCTCGCAGGGGAGGATGATGCGTTCGAAGAGCTCGTCCGGCAGTGGGAGAGGAGAATCTACAACCTGGCTTGGCGTTTCCTGGGCAACCGTGAAGATGCGCAGGACGCCGTCCAGGACACCTTCCTCGCGGCCTACAAGTCGCTTGGAACGCTGCGAAACCCGGAGACCTTTCCGACCTGGCTCTATCGGATTGCCTTGAACCATTGCCGGGGCCGTTGGCGGTCGCGCAGCTTACATGTGCCGCTGGACGGACAGTCCGGGAACGGGCAGGAGGGTGCCGAAGGTGCCGTTCAGACCAATGATATTGCGACGGAGTCTCGCGACCAGCTGGAGACCGTCGATCTCCTGCGCAAGGCCCTGGGGGGCGTGAGCGATGAGCACAGGATGGCGATAGTACTCAAGGAGTATCTGGGGCTGAGTCTCGAGGAAGTGGCTGATGTCATGGAGTGCCCCCTCTCCACCGCCAAGTCACGCCTGTACCACGGGCTGCGGGGCGTCCAGCGGAACCTCAGAAGGCTGGGAGCGAAGCCCTGAGCCGGCTCCGGTGGACGATCCTGCCGATCCCCGTGAAGAGAGATAAGAGGGAGAGTTATGCGCTGCGACGAGATCAAGGAAGGACTGGTGGACCTGCTTTACGACGAGCGCCGGACGCGCCACGCGGATCCTGAGGTCCGGGCTCACATACAATCGTGCCCTTCGTGCCAGCAGGAACTCGAGGAACTGGGAGGCGTTCGGGCGGCGTTGAGACTGTGGACAGACGAAGCCCCGCTGCGTCCCGTGGCCCTGCCGACTCCGCGGAAGCCCGCCTCGGGATGGGTCGTTTTTTGGCCGGTGGCCCGACGGGTCGCGATGGCTGCGGCCGTGTTGCTGGCCTTCCTCGCCCTGACGAACGCGGAGGTCTCCTGGGAGAAGGGGCGTTTTTCGTTCCGAACGAGCCTCTTGCCGGCTGCGGCGTCCGGTTCCAACTACTACACGAAGTCGGAGACCCGCGATCTTGTGAGCAGAGCACTCGACGACACTGAGTCACGCGTGACTGAAACAAACTACCTCATGATGCAGCGCATGATGGATACCATGGATCAGGAGCGATGGAGCGAAATGCGCCTGGTCATTGCGCGGGGTAATGACAGCCGAATCAAGAATTGATCGGGTCCGCCGGTTGCCGCCGGCGCTTCAGGGGAGAGACAATGCCAGGAATGCTGAGGTTACCGATGAGATTTGCGATTATCATGATGATTGCCGCCCTGATGAGCATTCAGGCGCGCGCGCAGGCCGCATCCGGTTCGCAAGCAGCGGGAGAGACCAGGCTCGATCCCGCCCAGATCCGGTTGGAGATACGTAATTTCGAGGCCGTCCTGGACAATGCGGTTACTGCCGTGTTTAGCAGCAGTCCATTCGCGATTGTGCAAAAGGTCAAGGGGGTCTATTTACCGGGATACGGCATGAGTTTCACCTTCCTGATCAACATCCATAGGGCGCTGATCAACACGCCCTTCGGGGAAGGCCGGCGTGGAGCGGCCGTTACGCCCGAGCAGAAGAAACGGCGTATCAATGAGCTGCTTGAGAAACTGACTCTGGGCTTGCAGCAGAACGGCGGCAGCTTCCGTCAGTTGCGCAGGGAGGAATCGGTCACCATCGTCGCATTTATTGAGGATCGTAGCTTCCCTGACGAGGCGAACCAGAATAAGACCGTTTTGCTCAGCGCCACGGAGGGGGATCTCGAAGAGTTCGCCGGGCAGGCAAATCGCTTCCAGGAATTCAAACAGCGGGTGAAGACGATTGAGTATTAAATGAGTATTAAAGTTGAAGTACTGAAATCGAGGAAGCTCATTGGCCAGGTTTTTCTGGAGCGCAGCCTGATTGACGAAGAAGAGCTGCGCACTGCGCTGAATGTCCAGGCCGAGTCAGGGGAGAAGCTGGCGAAGCTCTTCGTCGACCTGGGCTATGTTTCGGAGAGGGATTGCCTCGCCGGCGTCTCCGAGCACCTTCGCATCCCGGCCATCGGTGCTGCCGACTACCCGTCGGTGCCGGTTCTCGAGAATGTCCTGACATACCGGTTTATGAAACAATGCAAGTTTGTCCCGGTGTCGCTGGAAGAGGGTGTGCTGACCCTGGCGATGACCGACCCGATGGACAATGCCACGATCGATTCCGTTCGCCAGGCAACCGGACACACAATCCGCGCAGTTCTGGGCGCCGAGAGCGAAATCATGGATGTTCTCGAACGCCTTTATGGCTCGGCGGCGAGCAGCATGGGGCGGATCATCGAAGGCATCGACGACGTGAATCTCGGAACCCTGTCCGATGAAATCGAGGATGTCGAGCAGCTGAAGGACCTGGCCTCGGAGGCTCCGGTCATCCGACTGGTGAATCTCCTGATGTCCAAGGCTGTTGAAAGCCGGGCCAGTGACATTCACATCGAGCCTTTCGAGAAGGACCTCAAGATCCGCTACCGGATCGACGGCATTCTTCACGATGTCGAGTCGCCCCCCAAGAAGCTCAAAGCAGCCGTCATCAGCCGTGTGAAGATCATGGCCAAGCTCAATATCGCCGAAAGGCGGCTGCCGCAGGACGGCAGGATCAAGCTGAAAGTCCTCGGGAAGGACATAGACCTTCGGGTGTCCACGCTCCCGACCATGTACGGCGAGAGCGTGGTGATGAGAATCCTCGACAAGAGCAATACCGCTCTATACGACATCCGTCGGCTCGGATTTCCGGAGGATTCGCTACGCGATTTTACGGGGCTGATCCGCCGCCCGCACGGCATCGTTCTGGTGACCGGTCCGACGGGCAGCGGGAAGACGACCACTCTCTACAGCGCACTCGACACCATAAATCTCCCTGACAAGAAGATCATCACGATCGAGGATCCGATTGAGTATCAGATGGATGGGGTCAACCAGATCCAGGTACACACCCAGATAGGCCTGACCTTCGCGGCCGGGCTCCGGCACATCGTCCGTCAGGATCCCGATGTGATCATGGTGGGCGAAATCCGGGACCTGGAGACGGCGTCAATTGCGATCCGGGCAGCGCTGACCGGGCACCTCGTGTTTTCAACCCTGCACACAAACGATGCCCCGAGTGCAATCGCGCGCCTGGTCGACATGGGCGCCGAGGACTATCTCATCGCATCGTCACTGCTTGGCGTCCTGGCCCAGCGCCTCGTGCGCGTGATCTGTCCGCACTGCAAGGTCGAGGTGTTCCCTGTCCCCGAGATGCTGGACGAGTTCGGATACCGCCGTGGTAACGGCCGAGGCGAACCCGACCGCTTTTTCGAGGGCCGCGGGTGTGAGCGCTGCAGCAACACCGGTTACATCGGGCGGCTCGGGATATATGAGCTCATGTTGGTAAATGACGACCTGCGCAAACTGACCGTAGGCAAGGCCGATTCAAACCAGCTCCGCAAGAAAGCAATCGAGAGCGGGATGCGGTCGCTCAGAGATGACGGCTGGATGAAAGTCCGGCAGGGCAGCACCAGTATCGCCGAAGTGCTGCGAGTAACCCAGGACGCCTAGAGAGGCACTCTATGAAGGTCGCCAGCTATTCTACTGCTGAACCGGCAAGTGGCGGCGCCGCATTATGCGTCCGGTGGCGGAGCTCGCTTCGGCCGTGCCGGTCCGTTGTCCGCGGCTCCGACATGGCGGCCTCCATGGCCGGCCGCAAGGAAAACACTACCCGGTGAACTGACAAGACATGACGGCTTATACATACAGGGCGGCAACTCCGGAAGGGAAGATCGTCGAAGGAACAGTCGAGGCTTCCGATCACAGCACTGTTGCCCTCAAGCTGCAGGACATGGGCTTGTTTCCCATGAAGGTGGGAATTGCCGGCAGAACATCCCTGCTGTCGCGCGACGTCGAGTGGCCCTGGAAGATCCGGCGTGTGCGGCGGAAGCATCTCCTCGTGTTCACGCAGGAGCTGCATACGCTGGTCCGTTCCGGTTTCCCGCTCGACCGCAGCTTGAGCGTCTTGGCTCAACTGGCCGAAAGCGAGGCCCTGGCCGAGGTTGTCCAGGACGTCCTCAAGGAAGTGAAGGGAGGGAAATCCTTCTCGGAGGCTCTTGGCAAGTATCCCGAGGTCTTTCCGAAGATCTACGTCAACATGATCAAGGCAGGCGAAGCGGGCGGTGCCCTCGATGAGGTACTCGGGAGGCTGGCTGCCTTCCTGGAGACGAGCGAGAACCTGCGATCCTATTTCATCGGAGCCCTGATTTACCCCGTCCTCCTGTCGATCGTCGGCATCGTCAGCGTGACTATTCTCACGCTGTTTGTCGTTCCCAGGTTCGTGTCCATTTTCCAGGACTCGGGTCTGCCGATGCCTTTGCCGATGCTGTTGATGAAATTCCTGAGCGATCTGATCAGCGGCTACTGGTGGCTGATCCTTCTGTTGATCGGCCTCGCGGTGTTCCTCGTTCGCAGATCCCGCTCGACTCCGGAAGGCCGCCTGATATGGGATCGCTGGCTGCTTCGGCTGCCCCTTCTCGGTCCGGTCATCCGGAAGATCGAGGTGGCGCGCTTCTCCCGGACCCTGGGAACCCTGCTGCATGGCGGGGTGCCCCTCCTGCACGGTATGACAATCGTACGCGAGATAATCGGCAACCAGGGGATTGCGTCATTGATCGAACCGATCCGAAACGGCATCAAGAAAGGCGAGGGAATAGCCAAGCCTATGAAGCAGAGCGGGGTTTTCCCACCGCTCGCCATGCATCTGATCGAGGTCGGCGAGGAGTCCGGCAAGCTGGACACGATGCTGGTCCAGGTGGCCGACGTTTACGACACTGAGGTCAGGAACGGCATCAAGAATCTGATCGCGTTTTTCGAGCCTGCCCTCATTCTGCTGATGGGGATCATCATCGGCACCATAGTGGTTTCCATGCTTCTTGCCATCTTCAGTATCAACGACGTTCCGATGTAAGGAAGGATTCTATGCGGACTGCAAGTGTTGAAAGAAGGTCTGAGCGGGGCTTCTCGCTCATTGAACTCATCGTCGTCCTGGTCATTCTCGGCCTGCTGGCCGCAGTCGTTGCGCCGCGCGTTTTCGACAAGCTGGCCAAGAGCAAGGAGCAAATTGCGAGGATTCAGATCAAGGAGATCGAGGGAGCACTTCAGCTCTTCGCTTTCGATGTCGGCCGCTTCCCCACCTCCAGCGAAGGCCTGGATGCCCTGATACGCAACCCGGGCAACCTCGAAGCCTGGAAGGGGCCGTACCTGAATAAGTCCGAGCTGCCGAACGATCCCTGGGGCAAGCCGTACCTCTATCGATGTCCGGGACAGCACGGGGACTACGATCTGTTTTCATACGGCCCGGATGGCGTCGAGGGAGGCGAGGGCGAAAATGCCGACGTCACGAGCTGGAAGTAGTGGTTCAGGTGTCCTGCGCGATAGGCCGTGCCTGAGGCAGCGGGATCCATGATAGCTGTCGCGCGGGAAGCTGACGGGAGGGGAGGCATGTGGGTGTTCGCGGGCCGGGGGACTCGGCGCATGGTGTCGGTGAAAAAGCGGTGCGCCGGTTTCACTCTTCTGGAACTGATCATGGTCATTGTTGTAATCGCACTTGGCATTGCCATCAGTTTCCCGGCCCTTTCCCGGGGCACCGCAGCGCTTCACCTGAGGGCCGCCGGGCGCGATGTGCTCAATGTCCTGCGCTATGCCAGAGAAAAAGCAATCACAGAGCAGCGCGAGGTGCAGTTTGTCGCCGAGAAACAGGGAAGGCAGGTGATCCTCACCGATGAACTGGGAGAAGGAGGAAAATCGCACGCCCTCCCGCGCGACGTCATCGTCGAGAGTGTTTTCGCAGGCGGCGAGGAGATCAGAGAAGGACCGCTGGTAGTTCGCTTCCTGCCGAACGGCAGCTCGACGCCGGCGACCATCGTCCTGAAGTCGGACGCAGGAGGCTACCTGCGCATTGTCACGGATCCGATCACGGGCGGGGCCCGGATTGTGGTCGGGCAGGAAGGAACGCACTCATGAAGGGCCGGCGCGCTTTGAGTGAGAGCGGCTTCACGCTCCTTGAGGTGCTCATTACCCTGGCCATACTCGCCGTGGGTGTGACTTTGACCCTCTCTCTCATTTCAGGCGCACTCGCAAACATCCGGAAAGTACAGATTCGCGCGCGCACGATCCAGCACGCGGAGACGGTTATGGAGCTGACCCTGCTGGACGATTCCATAGTCCGGCCGACGACCCTTAACGGTGACTTCGCCGACGGCACACGGTGGATCATCCGGGTCAACGAATACGAGATGCCAAAAGTGCAGCAGCTGCTGCAACCGCAGCAGCAGGTGGAAATGCCTGTCAAGCTGTTTGCTTACTCCCTCGAGATCATGAGCCCCGGGGCTTCGGGGCCGGACCTGCGCCTCGAGACTCTGAAGCTGGTCGACACCGAGCAGCCGGGGTCCGGCACGGAGGCTCCGAGATGAGCGCCCGTCGGCCGGCTTCCAGCAGGAAAGATATAGGGTTCACGCTGATCGAGACTGTGATTGCCGTGACCCTGGTGGCCATGATGGCAGTCGGTCTCTGGTCGGCGTTCCGGGTCAGCCTCGCATCCTGGAAGCGCGGCACGGACTCGGTTGATGCCAACCAGCGCCACCGGAGCGTTGTCGATCTGGTGAAGAAACAAATGGCTTCCATTTACGCGGTCATCGCGCCAATCGACCTTCAGACGGGCGGAACCGTGTATCCTGTTTTCGCCGGCACCGATTCCAGCGTTCAGTTCATCAGCCTGAACTCGCTCCGTTTTTACGAGCACCCGGGATTGACGATGGTCTCCTACGATGTCGAGCAGGACAGGTCAGGTGCCTACAGCCTTGTGGAGCGCGAGGCTCAATATCTCGGTCTCGAACCGGGCCGCGAAAGCTTCTTTGATCGGGATACGACTCAGCCGTTCGTGGTGTTCGAAAACCTCACGAGCTTCTCCTTTGAGTACTTCGACCCGGGGGACTCGGATCGCCCGGCACGTTGGGTCACCGAATGGGATGCCAAGGAGATGACGGAGCTCCCGGCAGCCATTTCCATGACCATGGTCTCGCAGGATGCCAAAGGGGAGACGATAAGCCGCCACATGGTAGTCCCGATCATGTCACAGCCGTATGATCCCCGCCTGAACTTCGTCAACCCGTTCGAGACGCGACCGAGGCGTCTCAGGAGGTAGGATGTGCCGATGGAGAGGTGACAAAGGAGTGATTCTGATCGCGCTCCTGTGGATTCTCACTGCGCTCTCCGTGATTGCGCTCTGCTTTTCGCGGGAAGGTTTTGTGGAGGTGTCCGCGGCGCGCAACGCGCGTGACCTGTCCGACGCATACTACATCGCCCGTGCCGGGATCAGCGCCACTATTTACCAGCTACTGGAGAGGAAGTACACGCCTCGCGTCCAGCAGCTGGAGCTCGAGCAACCTCCCGACCCGCTCGATCTCGGCCGGGTGACGGGGACATTCGGCGACGGGGCCTACGAGGTGGAAATCCAGGACGAGTCGGGAAAGATCAATCTGAACTTTGTCACCGAAGAGCAGCTGCACGCGCTCGTGCAGGTTATCGGGATCCAGCAGCCGGATTCCGACATCATCGTCGACTCCATCATGGATTGGCGCGATGTGGACAACGCCCACCGGCCCAACGGCGCGGAGGACGACTACTACCAGAGCCTGCCGGTGCCATACAAGGCGAAGAACAACCGGATGGACACAGTGGAGGAACTTCTGCTGGTGAGGGGGGTGACGCCCGAATATTACTACGGACATCCGGAGCGCGCCCCGGACGGCTCTGTGATCTACAGGTATGGCCTTTCGCGCTGCTTCACGGTCTATTCGACCTCGAACCGGATTAACGTGAACTACGCTCCCCTCTATGTGCTGATGTCCGTCCCCGGTATGCCACCCGAGGCTGCGCGCATGATATACGATCGGAGGCAGGTCAAGCCGTTCAAGAACATTGACCAGATCAACCGTGATATCGGGATCAGCCTGGGGCCGACAACCCTCCCCTATCTCATGGTCGAAGATACCGGCGTTTATACATTGACTGCGGCCGGGCGGCGCGCGGATTCGCGAGTCCGCAGGTTGATTCGGGCCGTCGTCAGTCTCGATCCGCGCGAGGCAAAACGTTACAAGATATTCTATTGGAATGAGAACGTTCCCAATATCTGAGGCTCGGAACGATGATCTATGTAAGAAACAGCGTAGGAGTTGAGATCCGGGGAGAGGACCTCGCGCTCTCCTGCCTGCAGAGCAACCTGACCGCAGGAGTGTTCACGCACTTCCGGAGGGTATTACAGTACCGACAGCGTGATCACGCCGAGGTACAGAAAGACGTAGACCAGTTCTTCCGCCTGAGCCGTGCGAATCGGGAGAACGTGACCCTGGGTCTGCCTCGAAGGGACGTGGTCATTCGTTATCTCGACCTGCCGTCTGAGGTTAGCGACAATCTCAAGCAGGTTGTTTCCTATCAGGTTCAGTCGTATGAGCCGACAGAAGAAGAGAAGTACTATTACGATTTCGCTCCGCTGAAGCAGGCAGAGGGAAGCAAACGCATCCAGGTTCTGCTTGTGATGGTCAAGCGGGCCATTCTAGACGGCCACCTTCTGTCGCTGAAGAGCATCGGGATGCGTCCCGCTGTAGTGACGGTCGGGTCCTTCGGGTTGGCCAACTTGTTCCTGCAAGGTCAGAAAGGGTCAAATGGGAGCACAGCGATGCTTCTGGACCTGGCGCCAGACCGGATGGAGATCCTCGCCCTGAAAGGCGGCCGCCTCCTTCACACCCACGAAGCGGGAAAGGTGGCAGGAGCGGGCTGGCGGGATCTGCTGATCCGGGAGCTCGAAGTAGCGGCAGAGGCCGTGAAGTTGGGGCCTGAAGACTCCATCGACCACCTCATCCTCTCCGGCGAGGCGGCGGAGACGGCCCGGGAAGAGTTGCGCGAAGAGATACCTGACTGCGACCTCGTGAGCAAGCACGTCCGGTTCGAGATGCCGACGCAGAACCTCGCTCACATCCAGGAAGCTGCGGCTTCGCTCGGGCTGGCAATCGGTGGACTCGTACGGCGCCCCGCGATCAAGCTGAACCTACTTCCTGCGGAGATGAGATTCCGACAGACTCGTTGGGCATACATTCCTTCGCTGATACTGGGCGCGCTCATTCTGATCCTGCTGGGAGCTCTGGGACTGAGAGGTACGGTACAGGAACGTTATCTCGTGCGGAAGCTGCAGGCTGAAACCGACGCTCTCAGGGGCCGTGTCGAAAGTGTACAGAAGCTTCGCACTGAGATGAAGAAACTCGAGGCCGAAACGAAGTACACCGAAGACCTCGTCCGGCGGCGCGACCTGAACCTTGAAGCGCTCCGCGAGCTTACCGGAATATTGCCCAACGACACTTTCCTCAGCGTCTATTCCAACAAAGACGGTACTATCCAGATTTCCGGGTCGAGTACCGCGGCGCCCGATCTGATACCAAAGCTCGAGAAGTCCCCGTTGTTCAAGGACGTCCAGCAGCGCGGACAGGTGTTCAGGGACGCGCAGACCGGCAAGGATCGCTTCATATTCGAGATGAAGCTGGAGAGATGATGCAGATCAGCGGGCGCGAGCGGAAGTTCGTCATCGTCGGCGCGATTGCCGCTGTGGTGATCGCCGTTTTCTACTTCGTATCGGGACCCTCGTCAGTCAGGCAGGAGGCTTCTCTCAGCGTCGAGCAGCAGCGCCGGGCACTCCTCCAGAGCCGGGAGATAATGGCCCAGGAACCCGTCTATCGTGTACGAACCGAACAGTACCGGCAGCGGCTGCAGCAACTGAGGGTTACGTTCCTCCCGGGCGACAACGCGTCGATTGCAGGAGCGGAGCTCCAAAGGGTACTAAAGGAACTTGCGGATCGGAGTGGCGTCGATATCGTCAGGAGAACCATCAGAGGGGAACAGAAGCTGCAGAACGGGGTGGTGAAGGTCTCCGTGAACATCGAGACCAACTGTCAACCGGATCAACTGGTGAGGTTTCTGGCGGCCATTGAGAATTATGAGAAGCGCCTGAGCGTAGACGAGATGCAGATCAACAGTTTCCGCATCCAGAAGCGTTACGAGATGCGTCCGATTCTTACCGTCTCAGGCTACATCCTGGTTCCCGAGACCAAGGCGGAAGCCAAGACCGCGGGTTGAGGCGCAGCCGGCAGGAGAGCGTATGAGGAAGAAGTGGGTCGTTTTGAACGTCGGGCTGCTGCTGACGACAGTATTTCTGGGCTGGCACCTCAGGACGTCGATTTACCGGTTCAACGCGGACAACGATCTGGCGCGGGTTCAGCCGGCAAAGGACTTCAAGAAAGGGTCCGCAGAGGAAACGATTCCCGCGCTCCAGAGCCCGGTTCGCTATGACGCGGCCCAGTATCAAACCATCCCGGACCAGAATCTATTCTCCGAATCCAGGACCAAGGAGGAAAAGGTAGATGTCGCTGCCGCCCCGGAAGTGCCTCCGCTGACAGTCAGGCCCGTACTGATGGGCATCGTGGCCAGCGGGGATAAGCACATGGCCCTTATAGCCGATCCCGCATCATCGGGCAGCGGCAGAAAAACGTACACCAAGAGGCTCGGTGATACCTACCAGGGATATACGGTCACGGACATATCTGAAGGCAGGATGGTCCTGGAGAACGGTGGACGCAGGGAAGTCATCCCTCTCTTTGACGGGTCGAAGCGTCCCGGGAAGGGTGGCAAGACAGCAGTGATTCCGACGCGTGTCGTCTCCTTCGGTGCGGGTCCTTCATCCGGAGGTGCTTCGCCTCAGAGAGCTGCGTCGGCAACCGTGGCTGCGACTCGTCCCGCGGCAGCCGCGACATCGGTCCCGGTCGGAACCCCGGCGACCTCCGCCTCAACTGCCTCGCAGCAAAGCGAGATTGTCCGTGGCGCGCAGGGTCGGCAGGCGACGGCCGTACCCCAGGGAGGTCAGTCGTCGGGTGACGCTACGGAAAGTCCGGGCCGGACCATCATCAGGACGCCGTTTGGGAATGTTCTACGGCCGAAACCGCCGAACCAGTAGCAAGCAGGATACGCGAGAGGAATCATCCACCCATGAGCATTCATAAGAACTGGGTACCGACTATCGTCTTTTTGTTGGCATTGGGCGCAAGCGGCATAGCCGCGGCTGGGCTTTCGCAGGAACCGGAGCGCCGGCAGGAGCCGGCAACCGATGAGGAACGCAGGAAGGTCTTTGAACGCCTGGTAGAGCAGATGCGCAAGAAAGCCCAGGAACAGCCTGGTCAGCCGCCAGCCCAGCAAACGCCCGCGCAGCCGCCGGCCCAGCAGCCATCTGGACAGCCTCCTGCACAGCAGCCGCCTGCTCCGGCGCCCGCTCAGCAGCCTGCTCCGGCGCCCGCTCAGCAGCCTGCCCCGGCGCCCGCTCAGCAGCCTGCCCCGGCGCCCGCTCAGCAGCAGCCCGCTGCCACGCCCGCAGTCCCGGCCGTCGCGCGCCGGGCAACCCTTGCAGGCAACCAGGTACAGCTGGCCTACGACAATGCCGATCTCTACGAGTTCATCAACCAGATCGCAGATACTCTGGGCATAACGCCGATTATCATCGACC